>Ga0209700_101188_pt1 | contig 53260 bp, 19 predicted proteins | sample SiratroredBW_FD_187528 | JGI IMG/M metagenome (GOLD analysis project Ga0209700, IMG submission 187528) | Root nodule microbial communities of legume samples collected from California, USA - Siratro red BW (SPAdes) (version 2) | ecosystem: Host-associated > Plants > Roots > Nodule | place: USA...
ATATATATATATATAATATACACGTATATATTCATGAGTTTGCATATACACACTTATATATCATAAATTAAAAAAATATAAATTTAAAATTTTGGTATGTAAATGTAAGTATAAATTTAATAAAAATATAATTTAAACAATTTTAAGAGATTATTTTAATAAAATAATACTTAAATAAAAAAATTACCATTTTATTCGTAAATAAATAATGTTTTTGATTATATTAATCAAAGAAGAAATTGTTATTATTATTATTATTACATATATCAAAAGTTACTTAGGTCAAAGAAGTTATAGTCTTGAATATAAAACTACGTACACGCTATAAATGTGGACGCTTTTCTATAGCTTTTATGTATTTAAACCATCCTCAATTCATATAACTTCCACGGAATGCATTCTCCACATTATTATTATTATTATTATTATATTATTAGTATTACTATTTCGTATAAAGAGTTTGACCATTCACTTGTTATTGCTTAACTTTTCTAATAAGATGCAAATTAATTATAACGAAGTAAAATTTATATTAGTAGTCATTCTGATATTTTATTATATATAAAGTGAAACAATAAAAAATCACAAATGTATAAATATTTTAAAATGTAAATATATATTTCATAATGATATACTTGGTTGCACATAAAATATTTTCTGTTATGAGGTTTAATTATTTTTGTGAAATTAATTTTTTTTTATTTTCATGTTTGTATGAGTTTAGGTTTAAAAATTGAAAGAGTTTGATAATATTAAATTTATTTTTATCAATATTAAAATTGTAATTTTATTTCGAATTCTTTTAAATATTTTTTGTCCATTCAATATTTGAAATATATTACTTTTGGTCTCCTAAGCATTATCTAAAGTACTTTTTTTCCCTCTATAAAACCTTGTCTAAACTATTTAGAAGAAATAAGGTAGTGCATTTCAAAAATGAGTGGACAAAAACCAAAAAAATTGAAATGAACTAAAATTAATTTTAACATGACACACAAATTTTACCCTTCTTCTAAAGTAATAAGTTACACTATGATGAATTGGAGGCTTATGTAAAAATTTTGTGAAGGAAAAGAACTATCTTTACACATTAAAATATTGATGACTCGTGTATTTTAAATTAGTAATATTTTGTTAATGAAGATAGTTTTACCCGTTTTTACATTCACATTTCAAATTGATTCGATATTTTTCCTTCTTTTCTTTTGAGTTGAATTAGTTATTATATTCCTCGATGAAGACAAGGACCTATGGTTTAAGATTAAAATATTAATTTGCTAAACAACTTTGGCACGTAGGTTTTGTTCAAACTTTATTTTATTAATTGTGTTACGCACTTTAAACATGTTATGTCTTTGTATCCCTCAAACCTACTTTACTTAGAAGTTAGTTTTGTATAAAGTCCATTCACAACAAGCAATTGCGTGACAGTTCACGTGAAATGTAGAATACATAATTCACACTTCAATTTGTTTGACCAACCAAAGTTTATTGTGAACATATATTCTATATATTATAATTTATTGAGTTTTTGCTACCTTTCTTTATCTCCCAATTTTAAAGAATTTATATAACAATTTAGATTTTAGCAGGGTTTTTCTTTTCTTTTACTACAATTGTTTTACTTGAATTTTTTAATTTGATATTTTTTTTAAAACGATTTAATATAATTTTTTAGTTAAATTCATAGTTATGGTATTACTAATTCCGTTAACAAGTTAATTTTAATAAATAACATAAGTTGATTCAGGTACATCACATATTATTATTCTAATTTCGTTATCATTAATTTAATAAAATAAATTATGTTAAATTATTATTTTTAAATAAAATCAAAATAGTGAAACGAAATTAAACCTTTTAAAACTATTAAACCTAAAATTTAATAATTTCTTTAGATTAAAATTTTTCTTTTCACAAGGTTTGCTTTCTTATTTTATTCCAATTTTTATGTTCATTTTGCTAAACCCTCTCCAACAATAATAATAATAATAATTTAAGAAAGGGAAACTTGATCTAAATCTTGAGGAAATTTTGGTGAATGAGGAAGACAATTAGTTATAGATGCTTAACATAGTAAGGCCAAAAAGGAGGACTTATTTTAATGACTAATTTATTGCAATCTTACAAGGCCTCTACATCAGCTACAACAACTACTGCATCTGAAGTTGGGAAATTCCCATTGCTTTCTCTCTTATGTTCTTTTTTTTGTTCTTTTTGGTTGGTGGTGAAATTTCAATTGATTAAATGAACAATATTGAAGAAGGGACATAATTTGATGCACATAATCATAGTAATAATAATAATCATAATCATAATAATCAATCTCAAGCTGTGACAGGTGTCTCCACAGCTAGCTTTCCAGAGTATGCAACTTCTGATTTTATATCAGCTTCCCATAATTGTGGCACAGCCTCCTTAAGATTGTGAATGCTTTCCAAGGCATAATCTGCACCTTTGCATCTTTGTGATGTACCAACCTATAATGTACCAATCAATGAGTATATAGAGCCTCAAATTAGGTCATGAAGGGTTTATATACACTAAAATGTAAGCAATAATAGCTTATGGAAGCAACTCAGTTTCTACTACATGACAAAATTTCCAATGACTTACCAGCACAGTGTGAAGCCCCACACGTTTTCCAGCTAGTATGTTGCGGGTACTGTCCTCAAAGAACAACTGATATAAGAACCAAAAGAACAATGATTAGGCCAAGTAACACGAACAACATTGGATAAGTGAAAAACTACATTTTAAGTCTCCCATCTTATGTTTTTAGTTTTTTAAAGTAAAAACACATGAACTGTCCTTAATTGACTGAGGTGACAAACTGAATCTGATGTGACATTTTTCACAGTTTGTTATGTGTTACTAAGAGTAGACCAAGACCCTTTTAGAGATTAAGTTAAAAGCTTCTAAATTTAAGATAATTAACATAAAGGGTGGATTTCTTACTGTTCTTTGAGGTTTAAGGTCGGCTATCTTGAGGGCCAATTCAATGGCATTTTCTGATGGTTTGCAAATGATTGGTGTCTTTGGCAAGATTGAACAACTGGGATTGGGCTTAGCAAAATGTCCTATGATGTCAAAGATTTGAGAAGTGGCTGGACCATTACTGCTAGTGGTTGGATTGGTTGTTCTTGAACCAACAAACTCAATGTCATCTTCATCATCAGAAACAGTGCTCTTGTGGATTGGATTAAGGGTCTCAAAGCATATGATTCCTTCAAAGCAGTCTTCTAATCCAAGCCTGTTAAGTGCCTTAGCCGCGTGGACTTTGTCTGCATTTGTGAAGATCTATTCACGAAAACAAGAGAAGCAATAAATTTCACATTAGATATTATTATGTACCATCTTATGTGACCTATTTTACTGCTTCCATATTGGTCATAGAAAAACTTACAAGTTTCCTATAGGGCAGACTCAGCAACAGGTTCCTCAGAACCGGGTCTGGTTTTAGGTTCTCATAGGGTAATCTCCCATGAACAAAACTGCAAGCAGTGATCAACAAACCAATGTCACCAAATAAACACAAGAGTTTTGAAAGAAAAAAACACTTTTTTATCAGTTTGAAAGTGATGGGGCAAAAGAAAAAGGCTAAGGTACCTATGATATTCATCATAGTCAAAGTCATATCCAATTGCCTGAATAGAAAATGAAACAAAAACAATTATGGACTGTTAGTGTTTCAAGAATTTAATAATGGAAACAATTTCACAGGCAATGATAAGGAAACATACCCTTAGACCAGCCATAGTTGTTCCATAATTCTTGTAAAGGAGGTTGGACAAGTCATCAATTTTGCTAGGGTGAATGCCAAGCTTCTCAACCATGTAGTCTGCGATCAATGATACCACTCACGTGAGCACAAATTACAAAGTCATTTCTGAAAATGCTGTGACATAGTATATGGCACAGTGGCTTACCTTTAATATTCTTGAGACATGCTTCTGCAAGACCAGATTTGAGGGGATACAAAGTATCATCTAAATCTGCAGAAGAATCTCATAGTTATAACACAGCACACATGAATAAGGAAATTCAATTTGGTATTTCAAACTTGTTCTTATAGCAACACGAGGCTCACCAAAAAGAAGGCAATCATATTTTGGTCTCTGAGCCTGGTGTCTGAAGCGGTCTTCGAACTCCATTTCAAAGCCTTAAACAGAACAGAAAAAAAAAGTGTGTAAATTCCACCAAAACTTTATTTGAACCAATAAAAATTTATAGAACAATTCATTTTGATTCTCCACCCACACATATCTTCATGACTTTATGGAACCGGAAAAAGATCACTTTTTTTACTCATATTATTAGCACCAAAAGTGATTAAAGTGTCCATAAGGGGAGACAAATAAAGGGGCAATCCAAACCATTTAGGATAAGGCTTTGTGAAGTTTCTGAGTGGAAAATCCACAACCAGTGGAATGGATTGAATTAAAAAAAAAAAAAAAAAAAAAAAAAAAAACAGTAAAACAGTGCCCCTTTAGTGCACAGAACTTAAAGAATCTTGCTTTAAATTATAAAACTTTGAAGACACGAGAAATGGACTTGTGTGAAAGGGAACAAACCCAATAATAAAACCTCGGAACAGAGTTCATGTGACAGAGCAAACCACTTCCAAAAGTGAAGAAACTTTTGAAAGCATATAATTTGCTCATTCAACAAACTTTCACGATCCACTGAAAGTACCAAGTGGATTTTCCAAGAAAAAGCATCACTTTACAGCAATGCATATTTTTTAGAATCACCATATGAACAGTTTTACATTTCGAAATAACAGATTTATGGTACTAGCTATTGTTCTTTATTCCAAAATCTGGTTCCATGCTGGTAAATTTCCAGGCAAAAACTCAAAATCATGATCATGGTACTACTCATGGCTATGTTTGAAGGATCATGAAGACAAGTCTGGTTGAAAATCAAAAGGGAATGATTCAGGCCAATGGAGCATAAAAAAAACAACCAAAATAAAATGCTTTGCATGAAAGCATAGAAAAAGCTATTAGCTTACCAAAGAGGGAACAATGAATGATGAGAAATGAAAAAGAAGAAGAGGGTATGGAGAAGCAAAGTTGGAAGACAATGCAAAGTTATTGCAGGAAGCAAGAGGGAGAAGGGGGAGAAACAAGAGAGGCAAAGGTTGGTTTATATAGAGAAGGGTTGCTTCTGTGGCAGGGTTTATGAATATAATACTGCATTATTTCTCCACAATTACGTTTAATATTCAAATTAGATGACCAATGGAACATGTACAATGAATATTATAATTTTCAGTTCTCCAAGAAAGTGACAACTAATATAATTGGTTAAGGTTTTTTCCTTCTTTTTATTTGGTGTTTTGTTTTTGACTGTATTTTAAGAACCAAAATCTGATTTTTCCTTTACCTTTACTTCTGCATTACCAATTAATAAAGTATAAAGGGAAGGTGCCAGCTGCATCTGCACAAAATAGAGGCTCATGCTAGTTGTCACCTTAGATAACAAACAACACTCTTGTTTCCAAATTTTTTGGTGAAAATTTGATTTTCCTAGCTAAATGATTTATATGCACATTTTACACATGATTTATATAGAAATTAACTAGTCAATGTCTTTAGTAATGCTTCTCCATAAAGCATATGGGTTGTATATTTTTATTAAATAATTATAAATGAATCATAGCTTTTCACATTTGACTAACCCTTATACCTTTTTATAATAGATCAATCCATGGATCTTATGCTTATGAGCTAATTTACTTCTAGAGTTGATTATTGGTTTGTCATGTTATGTTCTATCATGTTTAAACTTTTCCTGCATTAATACTCATTCACATAGCAATGTAGAAATTTAAATTTACAAATTCTCATTTTTAAAGTTTACTAAATGAGTAATTTATAGGGAGAAATTAACAAACTTATTGATCCCTTGAATAGACAGAACAAAATATCAAACCTTACTCTTCTTATTGGTGCAATAGAAAAAGTTGTGAATTTTTACATACAAATGCATATAAGGATGATGTCATTACAAAGAATCATGGTTGCGATACAGGTGTAAAGATTTTGAAAGTCTGAATAATGCTCTCCTAATTATGGTGAGACAATGAAGTTTAAAATCTTGCCTAAGTCATTACTTTGCTCTTCTTTGTTAGCTCCGTTTTTGCTTCCCACCATTATTATATATACTCCAACCTAAGCATGCAAAGTTCTAAGATTTCTTTCCTTCAAAACTTCATTAATGCAAGAATTGATATTATTTTTGTGGGGTTCACATATTTTGCTCAAAAGCCTTCAAGACCCCTAAATTTTGACCCACCTCACCTTGATGGCATGTTCATGCATCATGAATTTATAAGTGGATTTTTCGAGTGAAGAAATTTTGACAATTATAAATAATTACTAACTATATATAAGATCAATGTTTAATTTTAATATAAAGTTTTAAGATAATAAGATTTATTTGTACTTATATAAAATTTACAAGTCACATTTTCTTCTACCTAAAACTGAGTTTCCCAATCTTCCTTATTATTTTTTTACCTCTCTTGTACACTTGTTAATATAATTAAGCAATTTGAAAGAAGGGACACGTGGATTTGTTGGAAAACAATCGAGACACCTAGCCCATGGTATTGAATTGTCCCACAAATATCACCCCACCTTGTTCATGCACCATGTTTTTTTCTTTTTCATTTTCCCATTTATATATATATATATATATATATATATATATATATATATATATATATATATATATATTTCAAATTTAATAGTTATGCGTAGTTAATGTAAATTTTTATATGATATTTAGATAATTATTATAAGAAAATGTAGTTTTTTTGTATGTATGGATTTATATTTGGTTGTATTAAAAAATTCAAACTAAACAAAAATAACTTGAGTTATAATGACTTTTACTTGTATACTTCATAGCGTATTTCATAGGGTCGTTTAATTTTTTTTCTTTTTTTTTATAGAAAACATTAATTTTTACTTGTGTATTAAATTAATTTTAACTTATTAAAATAATTTTATTTCATTTCTTTTATGTTTTTAGAGTGCAAGTCGTGAATATAATTATTTATAAATCCTCTCCTAAGAGAATTTTGCAATCTCAAAAGTTATATCAGGATAACTTAACCGCATGAATTTCAAGGAGGAAAAAGAAAATGTTGGTACTATTTTATAATAAACTTTGTGCCCACACTAACAACAACGTAAGCTATGCTTCAAGTTCCTTTTTATAATGCTTTTAAGCTTTTGTTTTTGTTGGCTACAAGTGCTTTTCAAGTCCACCAAATAAAGGAAGGAAAAGAGAATGCAAAAAATATTTTGCACTTCTCATCAACTTCTGTCCACAAATTCCTCAGCTTAGAACAATCACCACACAAGTCCAATTCAAAGTCTTCAAATTTTCAATATTAATTGCGGCCATGATCTTATATATTATGGTTCATAGAAAAACATGAAAATTATTTTAATACAAAAACATTTATTTTTTTTATTATTTTGTTTTAACATCAAAACTAACCCTTTTTTTTATACTTTGAGATTTGGATCTTAACTGTGTTAGTGTTCCTAAATATAGAAGTTACTCTTATGTCACAAGTGGAAGCCACCTATGCAAAAAACAACAATCCTAAACTAGAATAATCTTTTCATCTAATCATATATTTAATTACTTACCCTTTTGCGTGTAGAACTCCTATTTGGCTAAAATTGTGTGTTGCAAATCAAGAAATGACAAACCCAAGTCGTGTACAGCTCAGTGTAACATGAACACTACCCTCACATATTTGGGGCAGTGAACTTTGTTAAAGAATGAGAGTGTCCATGGCTTTTTCCTCCAAAGGGTTTTCCTTCACCAAAGATATTTTAGGGTGTTTTTGTCAAAGGAGAAAAAAATTTTCTGGTTGCATAAACCATGATCACTCACTAGACTCTTCTGGATTGTTGGTGCACGTAAGTGGACTTTTAACGAACACCTTACAGCTAATAAGAGCTCCACTTTCAAATGTCCTTTGTGTTAGGACAAAAGTTACGGTTTCGGCAATCAGATTAATGATCAACATTTTTTTTTTTTTTTTTTTTTTTCCTAGTACAAAACCAAAATCCACTATACTATTATTTAATTTGATTTGGTTTTAGAGAACAAACCCAGTACAACTTTTATGACTATTAAATGGTAAAATATTTTTAAGCATAGTAATGATCATTGTTCACGACGCCATATAATATGATTTTAGTTTTTAAACTCTTTTGATCTTTCTAGGAAAGATACCAAGTCAATAAGGGGCTTCATCACTTGTTTTAATTGTTAATATTTTAACATGATCTTTTACATCAAGGGCAATGTTCTTGAACAGTGCTCAATAATTTATCTTAGTTGAAGTTAAAATATTCATTTTGTTTTCCCCCAAAGATCTTAGCCATGTGTTTGGTTAGTGAGGAGGAAACTCACACTAGAGTTTCATTATGAGAATATTTTTCATTTTATCTCTTAACTATGATGTAATTTTGACTATTTTAAAAGTATACAAAGTTTTATATTTATATTCCTCTTTTTAGTTTGAACTTCTTTAAATTTTCTGTACACGTAACATTAAGCTCTTATTCAAAGAAAAATCTCAACCACATTTGTTCTTGTCCTTATCCGTTTTTTATTACATATTATAAAGTTTCAGAAAAGTAAAATTAAAAAGAAATGTACAAAAAGAAGTGTTTTCAGTTTTACTTCATTTTTAAAAGTTCCTTCTCTTTATAGAAATATTTTATAAGTGATAACCCAGCTTGGACGTGTTGTGTTTGTGATAAAATTTTAGTTGTTCAAGATCATCATTTGCGATGGCTCACATTATTAATTCAGAGAAAGACAAAGAAAGTATTATACAGGGCAAAGATTCCAAGAACATGATCCACAAATTTAGATTTTATTGAGGTGCATCTTTCTGGAATTTACACGAAACTTTGCATGAGGAATTTAAAGTTTTGAAAAATGCCCAAATGGTTCAATGTCTTGAATCTTTCATTTTCATTAATTGTATAATTTTTTGGAGTGGATGACAAGGTAAGAGATGGTCAAATTATGAATTTCCATGTGGTTTTCTGAGTGATTGCTCATGAAACTGCCAAACCCTAAAACTAATAAGGTTTATTTATTATGTGACATGTATGCGTATATCTGAACAACCATTATTTGTGCAACGACCCACAATGCAGTGCATACACGTATGCTTCAAAAGCCAAAATCATAAACAATTGTAGTAATTATCCGATAAAATCCATCGAGCAATTTCAGCAAGATAGATGTCAGTATCCATGATTGCATAATTATCTTGAGAATTTTAGAATAAGGCCTCTATGATTGAGGGTTTGTGAAGTACAGATATCAGCACAGCATAGTTTTCAATCAATTATTATATGCTCATCTTTTGCACTTCTAACACCTCTCCTTGACCATACCAATATTTATATAGTTTCCCCATCTAGAAATCCATTATCTAATATAATATAATAAATTCTTTAAAAAGTCTTTCTTTTTCTTATAGAAATATAAATATAAGGCTGAATAGTAAAACTAAAAAAATTTAATAAAACTTAGTGTAAATAATTTTTTTATGAATTTTTGACATCTCAATTATATTGTTAATCATTTAACATTATTAAAAGAAAAAATCAAATGAGGTCACAACAAATTCATGTGTAAAAAAACAAAACCTTATAAAAATGAAATAAAAAAAATGACATATGTTCTGATATACTTAATAATCTTTCATAACTTTGTAATTGAAAGTAAAGATAAATTACTTCTTTAATCCTTAAAAATGTTTTCTAAAAATAAAGACAAAAAAAATCTAAACTTCAAAATAAATAATATTTTGAATATAGTAAATGAGTAAGTAACATTCATTTTAATAGATTTGAGATTGAAACAGTGCTTTTTCATAAAGAAATAAAAAATTAAATAATATATAATAAAAAGTACCTACATATTCATTGCTTGAAAGTTTTAAATTAGATATGATATTATAGTTTCTTACATAAATTAATAGATGGAAATTTGGATGAAAATTTGGAGATGAAAAAAGAATTAAATATGACTCATGGGGGATTTATTAGTCCTATTGATAAAATATAATAAAGTGATAGTGTGGCATCAATAATTAAGTGAAAATGACCATCCTAAATGGTAGATCTTGGTGTGTGTGGTTGGCTTATTTAATTGAATGGGAGCAAATAATGGGAAACAAAGATTACATGGCATGGAAAAGTACAAGTTAAGTAGATGAAAAGAGGTGGAAAGGGAAAAATGGTGGGTAGAGTTTTGTTTAGTGATTGTTTGTGTGTCATGAATCCTTAAAATATAGAGAGGATGGTTACGTATTTGTCAAAACATTGGCACTTGCGGTGGGAAGTGGGCTACTACTACTGTTTCTTATGTGTCTTTGAAAGCTCCTTTTCACTCTTTCCCTCCCTCAATAATTCCAACCACCTGGGTTGCCTCTGATTGTGACACCCCATTTTAATTTTCTCTAATTATTCTTAATATAAATAAATGCTTTTCTCTTTCTAAATACTAGAGTAAACCATGAATTAACTCTTTCATCATCACAAACATTTACATTTATTTTCACAGAATTTATTAGTATCTGAGTACACCTGACATAAAAAAAATTTAGGTTGATTTTACCACAACAAAATGTGTATTTAGAAGAAAACAAAAGACACATGTACCAAAATTTTATAAAATTTGAAGATAATAAGACTTGACCCATACATATATATTAATTAAGTAGACAATGATGTTTTTTTTTTCTCAAAATTCTCAATATATAAAAATAGGACATTTTTATCATTAAAATATAATTTAAAGGATAATTTTATATTAAATATAGTTTGACACCTTTACAAAAAGAAGAACATCCACTTAACAACTGGCTTTAATAATATAATGCTATTTATTAGTATTTTAAATTAAAAAATAAACAAATATAATTAACATATATATTGATGTCTTGGATTGTCAAAATGAGTGCATTTTTTGCTTGTCAAAATGAGTGCATTTTTTGCTTGTCAAAATACCATTACCCTTAAATTACAATAATAAAAAAATAAATTGAATGAAGACCTTGGTAGCTCTTTCAAGGATTTATCGTTTTCACTAAATTCTAGATTTGAGGTTATCACATGATAATCATAGTTGAGGAGATGAAAAACTTAAGGATATAACTGTAAATTATGTTTAAAAACCTAAAGTGAATGTATAAAATAATATAAAAATAATGTCAATTTAAAACAAACACGAGGTGTGTAGAACTTTAAAATAATAGTGCAAATGTAATTAAAAAAACTTTAGAAAGTGTTTATGATTTACTCAAAATTTTAATACAACTGAGTCTTTGACTAATAATTAGTCTGAAATGTGACCTAAAAGTCATCGTTTGCGAAAATCCTTTAAAATTTTATTGAGAGTCAAATATTCTACATAAATTATTTATATAAACTTGTAAAATTGAATTTGACTTATAGTAATTTTAATTTATGTAAACCATAGTTAAATTTAATTTTAGTCTTGGCTTTGGTTGCATAGATTTTAAATGTTGAAAGGGATTTTTTTTATATAATATTGACGTAAGATGCATACGCAATACCATCATCCATTATTTGAAACTAATTTTTAGATATATGTCATTTTATTATCAAGTGGCAATATAATCTCTTTTAAAGAACAGTCAAGATTTTAAGCTATGCTAACTTTGTTTCAAAAAATTCTCATTTGCTGCAGTGGTTTATAAATTGTAAAGTTGGGAGGAAATTCATAAAAATATAATATACTTAATATGTAAACATAGTTACATAAATTTAATTTATTATCTTAAGAATTTTCAAAGGACTAAAATTAAATTTAGCCATATTTTCAGAGATATAAAAGTACACTTTTATGTAAAAAAAGTAGCCAATTGAAAAAACAAAAAAATTAAAATAATGCACACATAAGTACTGAAAAAGGTTGACATAGCACTTTGTTGAGACCATTGGATTCTGTATTTAGTTTCACTTCAACATAGATGCCAATTATTGGAGCTCTTCAGTCTCAACTTGATGATTGGTTTAGTGAGAAAGAATTAAAAAAAGGTAAAAGTGAATTTGGCTTAAGTAGGTGTAGTTTGTTGAGTGGGACAGGTACATGTGATGGAGAAAGCATAATTTAATTAGGGTTAAAATTTTTTTATTACATCTATAATAATCTATCTCCACTTTTTTTATATTAAGATGTCATAAATATATTAATTCAATCTTAATAACTATTTCATTATTTTTAAATTAATGAGTATTGATGTCTAATTATTCTAATTAAATATTTACTTATAATTACAGATATTGACACACTACTGAAAAGACCAACAATAATAGAGAGCACAAAACAAAAGCTGAATAAAGCATTTTTTTATTTATATGTCAGCATAATAAATTCCAGTATATAGTCAGTATGTATAGAATTAATTAATTAATTAATTTCATTGTCGTCTATAGCACCTTCAACTTGCCAAGTCATTCCAAAAAAAAAGTGAAATTTTATAAATAAATAAATAAATTTAGGAGTAGTGAGTGGGTTCATACCTAGCTCTTTGTCTAGGTCAAAAAAATACGCATGATAACTCTCGATCCGAGGAGTTAAAGCCTCACCTCTCTTCATAACTAGGGATAAGGAAGGAACAATTTTTTTTTTTTTTTCACTCGATCTAAAACTTTGATTCGGCAAATTTTTTAAACTTTGAAACTATACTAATTAGAAATAAATAAGACCAAAAATCAAATTTAATTTTTTAAAAATAATACATTAATTTTAATTTTGTACATCACATTTATAGATTGAGACAATAAAGATCACCTTAGTCATAACATCTGATTATTTCTACATCAAATTTTAATTAGTAGTAATAAATTTTGAAGAGGAGATTAGTAATAATAAATTTTTAAGAGGAGATGAATAAGGAGTTAATTCATTTTTCACGAGTTGAGTTAATTCATTATTTATAAAGATTAGGATGATATCTAAGATCATTCTTAGAAAGTGGGATGCATAATTAATTGATTAATTGGATATTAAAACTTAATATCTGACCAATTTTGCAAACCAACTATGTCCAATTGAAGAAGTGACGAGAGCGCAATGGTGGATGTTTTACGTATATGGGTTCTCTAACAAGAAAAGGAGTAAGGGTTGGTGTTGTGATCGATTTGTTGAACAATCTTTTCAATTTGATTTCAGAACTTCTAACAATAAAAAAGTGTATAATGAGAAGTGATTCGTAACTCATAATGAGAATTTATTTAAAAAGTTGTAAGTAAAAAACTCATTCAAACTTAGATATTGATATTATCACTAAGTACTCAAGATGTTATTATATTTCGACAAGAAATGAGTTTTGCACATATGTTTAACCTTTAACCACAATAACAACTCGCTAGGTACAAAATATTTTTATGGAAAATATCATACACTAATATAGAGTCTCCTATGTGATCACCTTAAACAATGGCAAGCAGTTCATTGATAAGGGTTTAACCAACTTGTACCATAGTCTTAAGATCTAACACATGACAAGCTTCATAAAGCATCCCAAACAAATAGACAGACCAAAGTAGAAAACAAAGTTATTCTCTAGAATGACAAAAAGAGGTTGGAAACTACTAAAGGTTGGTGGACAGAAGAATTGTTCAAAGTCCGTTGAACCTGTAAATGCACCTCATCGTTAGCTACACAAGAAACCCCTTAAGACCTAACATATAAAGAGTCCTCTCTTTGTTAGCACCTCTTCAACATAAATATCAATGAGTTGTGCTTACAAGTATGCTTAAATATAATCATCAACTTATAGGATTAAGCGAGAATAATTGAAGAGGTCTGCAAACAAAGAGTGATAAGTTGTTATAATTCAAAGTTGAAATCGTGAAGCTTAATTTAGGGGACCTCATATAGAGAATAAAGAGTGATCCATGCAAGAACTAGAATGAAAGAAAGTTCTTCTCCAATTAGGAAGGAATGTTTTGGATACTCAATGAAGCAAAAAATGGAGTATATAGATTGGAATACCGTTATAGAGAATTAATACCACAAACATGGAACACATTTAAGTTGTATTTTAGCTGAACATTATAAATCACTTATGCACTCTTTCCTACCATTGGTCTTTTTTTTTTCTAAGAAGGATTCGTTGATGAGGTTTTAACAAGCCAATTCAAATAACTTCATATTTGTTAAACATTTTCTCTACTCTACACATCTCATTCTAGAACAACTCGTTTGAAGAGATAACCCTTCCTAAGTACATCAATATCAAAGTATGTACATCTTGATGAAGGAAAATTCGTTACTAGCGGTCCTTCCTAAATACTATACTTTTAAAGAAAAAATAAATACTTAGCTAAAGAAACTTCACTATGTGTGATCTCTCCCAAGTAACATAATTTTAAAAAAATGATAACATACTGGTGTTTCAATAAATGAAAACAATAATCCAAAACAAACACAAACTAAATACAACATTGCTCGACATGATATGATGGGTCATGGCTATTAGATTTGCTCCAAGTCACAAAGTTCAACCTTTAATTTTTTTTCTCTCCTTCTTTAGATTAGAGATTAGAGGCACCTACTTTTTTAGGACATTCAACCAAAGGTCAACTAAACACTATGACTTTTGAGGTCTTTAACCTTGCTACCAATCATGGAGTTAACATACAAGACTTCTTTTAAGAGTTGTTGAACTCAACCAACTCTTTCTTTAATTTTTCAACCTGGATTGAGTTCTATCCTTTCATGAGCTTGGACACCTTTTGACACCCTAACACTATTAGTGCACAACCTTGAAGCTACATGAAGAAATTAAAAAAAACCATTAGCTGCAACCAACATAATCATTTCCTTTTTGGTTTAACTTTATATATTCATCACTTTACCCATGTGGAAGTTATGAGTGAGGAAGAATACAACCGTACTCAACATATCCTTTAAAATAAAATATTAGGCTCTTTTTGAATACTTGTGTAAGGAAAAAGACGGAAGTTTACTTATCTTCTTAGGATTTAAAGGACAATATGAATCTTAATGATGCTTTTCATTGGACAAAAATTTAATCCATAAGGATTATGTAAGTGTGAAGGCTTGCATGCAAGAGAAAAAGATGAACATGAACAAATAGAAACAAGCACGAACAAGGAAGGAGATAGAAAAGGATGCATCTTTGTACAAAGAAGAAGATAAACAAAATAATAAAAATAATAACCTATGGATTGATGGAGGTTGTCACACCACTTAAAGAAGCTTCAAGATAAGTTTTTGATGGAGTTGCCACTCGATACAATGATGTGAAATAATACTCAAGTAAGAAGAAAACTCTCTCTCATTCAAAGAACTCTAGAAACCTTCCTAATTTATTCAATTTTCAAAAGATGTTTACAAAAGACATGTGTTAGCTATTTATAATCTTGGCATCTGAATTTCTAAGCTTAAATGCAACTTAATATTTTATGGAATCAAATCCAAATTTAAATCTACACTGATCGCAGTCGTTTCACGAGTAAATTAAAATAATTCCAGTGTTGATTGCCTAATGTAGTGTTGATACCAAAGAGATGACAGTATAGATAGGGAAAAGTTAACCCCAAGTCGTCTCCCAACGAATTCAATAGTAAATTCAATAAATCAATGTTCACTATTTACCTACAACAAGGAAACTTAGTAATAACAGTAAATTAAAGAGGGGTTTTGAGATTGTTGAGCAGGAAATTAAAGTAGATAATTTAGAAATTATTAAGAGAATAGGTTGACTCTCAAGTCCTTTCACAACAAACTCCTCCTTGGTTTTCTTAAGATTATTGTCCTCCAATTCCCTTCACATAGTTAAACTCACTCAAACAAACGTTAATCAAATTCAGCAGAATCTTATTAGCAAAACAAACATCTACTAATATATTCAATATCTCACCTTGTTTCCAAGCTTATACTCAAAGAGATGTATATCTTTTATCTCTTAACTAAGCGTATAACAAATTGATCAAGACTAAGCGAACTAACCAAGAACTCTAATCAAAGGAAAAACAATTGAATTATCAACAAATGTTAAAAAATAATTACTTTTCCAAAAAAATAAAATTCAAAAAGACCAATAATATAAAAAAAATGTTACAGATTATGTAAAGAACAAAAATTTATGAAACAGAAACCTCAGAATTCATCATGAAATCACAAGAGAATTAACCCAAACGAGTTTAGCCTTCCATGAGGATGACTAAAATACAAAAGAAAATAAAACTAGAGTTTATGCTATGCAACGATGTGTGTCCTTCATGCCTTCTCTAACATCTATTTATAATCTTCTTTTCTTCAAGAAATTAACTCAGATTTAATTTTCAGACATTATCCTTGTAATTATCAAATGTTTCCTTCTGTGCCAAAGATTAATTTTGTAAATATCTTCTTTTCAGTAAAGCTGTAAATTTTCCATTTCCCAATTTCTTTCAGATATTATGTTTCCAAATTCTGTTCCAGATATCAGCTCATAATAATTGAATTTGCTCAAAGATATTGCAAAATATTTGAAGGAGATTTTCTCTAAATCAAGTAAGAATTGCAGAGGATAATCTTTGTAGAAAATCTAAATAATACCTTTGCAAAATATTTTATTAGATTTGGAGCCCATAGAATATCTGCAAATAATTATAGACAAGAAAAGTAAGAGAATATGGTTAAAATCCAAGTTTAACCAATAATCTCAATTAAGTTCCAATTAATCCTGATTGAGTAAATCTTATTTAAAACAATGAATTTATTCTCAATTACAGTCTAAGAAAATCAAGATTAAATACTCGAAGTGTGAATAAAAATATATTCATAACAAACATGTTAACTTCGACTGGAAATTTAAACTAACCTAAGTAGCAAAAATGAATTTCAAAAATCAAAATAAAATCAAGGAAATATTGCTTAATTGGCCAAGAATTTTGGAGCATGTATTCCATGTTGAGGTCATTCTTCCCATGCTTCATTCACCCTTGTCACTCTTAACTTTCTTCTTTGCTTTTATTTGCTTGACTTCGCTATCTTGGCCAAGAATTTAGTGGGTTGAATTTAGATTGATTGACTTCAAAATTATTCTTACTTCTTTTCCTTCCAATGCTTACGTCCCAACTTTATTTGACTGAATAATCTTTATCTTTTGCATTTATTTAACACTTGAAAGAAAGAAAATTTCTAATTTCCAAAATGTAAAATCAAGGTTTATTCTACAAGCATTTTATTTACTTAAGACTGATTAAAATCCTCCATATCCATGTACCTATTAGTGATCGATGCCTCTAGGACGACTTATCCCATTTCTTGTATTTTTCTTATTTATCAAAGGATGGTAGTGGTCGGGTTTTGGCTTCACCATCATATTTGGATTATAATTCTTTTTAGTATTTTTTTTCTTTCTTGACAATTTTCAAGTACTCAATCTTGATTATTTGAAAATATTCTTTTGGTTGGGATATACAATGATTATTATATTTGAGATATATTTTCAATCTAATAATGACAATAATAAAATGTTCCTGCTACCTTGTGCACCTCACATTCATGAAATAGAAATTACACAATCAATAAAAATTTTGCACTAGTTTTTTCATCTTAAGGATCTCTTACAACTCTGTCCTCCTCAAACATGAGGACTAGTATACAGATTGATATCCGAGGTGATCTTGACTAAAGAGATGTTTTCTTTTAACCATTTCTTAGACTTTGTGTCATCCAAAAAGTTATCAAGCTCAGAAGTCAGTGTACAAATGATACTTTAGAAGATGTCATCTAAAAATATGAAACTTTTCTTTTAAACTTTCAAAACCCCTTAAACTTAGGGAACTAGTGTACCATTCACACACTGAAACAATGTTGATTACCTAAGTCACAACATCTCAATCCTTACAAAATAACTAGCATTATACACCTAATAATAAAATTAAGTACTGATAAGATGTTAAAATGTAAAATGTTTGAACATACATTCATTTAGATAAAAACCCATTAAAATATTAAAATTTCAAGATATATACTATTCATTTTACACATTTATTATGTTATGAACATTTTATTTGACTTCAATATTAGATTGTTTTTTAGGCAGACTCACGTACTAAACTAAGAAATTGAGAGAGAACAATTTAGTTACAGAAAAAATGAAAGACAATTATATATCAAATAATAAAAGAAATATTAGTAGAGATAAGAAATGTTGATTTTATAAAGTCATCTTAATTTGTATAAGAAAAATGATAAAGAAGTGTAAAATATATTTTAAATAAATATTTCAAAATAAATAAATTCATTATAAATAATATACTATACTATGAGAAGTATTATTAAGAATTAATATTTTTCTAAAATGTATTAATATCTGAGCGGATGATAACATTCTTTAACTTCGTCCTAACATAAATGGAATCTAATTTTAAAATCCACTTTCAAATCAATGACATGTCATACTCAACCTGTTGGGGAGTAGCCCCAAAAGCTCCAAGCAATCTTGGCTAATGTACCGTTTTAGCTCTTTTTTTTCTTTATTTTCTCATCTCTATAATTTTATTAATAAAATTTTAATTGAATATTCAATTCCTATCATGAAAAAGAAAAGTACATGAACTTTAAGGAAAAATCATTATGAAATTACTTTCTATTTTTTTAATGAATATCCTGAAATTAAGTGCTATTACGAGGTGAATCAACCCATGGTTGAACATTTTAATGTGTTTTAACAACTCAACTCATTTTTAGGTTTGTGGTATTCATATAAATAGAAAGAGTAATCTTCTTCAAAAAGTCAAGATATTAAAGATTAGTTTCAACCAATTTTTTCTATATACATATGCCAGAATTCAAATTTTGATCGCAAAACTCAAGAGACCAAACCTATCATCCTTTGGATTAATAGCATTTGGTATTTTCGTGCACAGTTCCTTTTTTTTCTGCCAAGTCTTTCTGATGCTGCAATATATTTCATGCTGAACTCACGATTTTTCGTCTACACTTTAATTTAGAATTGTGACTTTTCACATTATAAAATTGTTATGAATATATATATATATATATATATATATATATATATATATATATATATATATATATATATATATATATATATATGACTGAGTCATAATGAAGAGTTGTAATTTCTATTATACATCAATCCTTTTATGATAAAAAAATTAGGTGGGTTAAATATAATCCAATTATAATGTTTAGTTTGTTATATTTTTAAAGAGAAAGAATTGTGTCTTAATTATTAATTATAAATCTTAATTTAGTGATAAATATTCAGATTCCACACTTAGTATGAGAACTAAAATTATAAATTTAATTTTTAAGATGATTGTTGATGAAGAGATTGTCCTAAATTGTATAATTACTCTAAAACTTAGTTTAGTGAATTGAGTTACAAGAGAATATATGTTTTTTTTAATAAATAATTACAACAAAACAGTGGTTTATTTTTAATAAAATAGAATTTTATTTCAAATAAAACAATTGCCGATGAATAGTGAACTGAATTATCATGCAATAGTTTTAGATTCATAATGAAATAATTATTCAAAAAGAGATTGTTACAAGATACAATTATTGTTGAAGAGATTATTATAAAATGCATTATTATTAAAGAGATTATTGTAAGATAAATCAATTGTCTTGTAATAAATCAATCTACAATCAAATTTTGGTAATATCTATAATTTTTTTGTCTAATGCTTTTGTTACCTTGAAGAAAAAAGAGGAAAAAAAAAAAGAGCAGCCTGTGTTGCTATGTAAAAGAGAAATTGGGAAACGCAACTACTGACATTGACACATCTTTTAAGCATAAAAACAATACAACTTTGTTTCTCGGTTGTTGTTTTACTAATATTCCTGAATCAATATTCATATCACATTTTGTGCTTTTCTCTGGCAGATTGCACCTCATGACACAAACTTTTTCAAAGAACGAAGTATTAAAAACAGATCTATTTAAATTATTCAAACAACTATAAGAAAACAAATCTACTTAGATCATAACGCAAATATGTAGCTGTTTTTAGTAAGGCATAATGGTAATTTTGGTCTCATATGTCACAAAATCCATACATATGTTACAAAATCCATAGTTTTTAATCCATAAATTTTCCTTTTCGCAAATCTTTTACAAAATCCATGTTTTTGGTCCATAAACTTTTTTCACAATTTCTCTCTCTTAACTTTTAATTATTCATTATTTATTTGAGTTTTTATTCTATAAATGATAAATTCATTTCTTAAATTTGTGAGACTACAATTAAGTTAGAGACTATTTTGTTATTAAAATATGCTTTTAATAAAGATCAATTTGACAGAACATTAAGATTATTTAATTATAAAACTATTATACTAGATATTAATTTGATATTTTTTATAGTCATATAATCATTTAAATTTTTCTTTCTTTATAGAACTAAATTGATAGTTTTACTCACAGATTAAATGATTTATTTACCTTTTTCATTATATAAAAAAATTATTTAAAAATCAATTTTTAGTTACTAAATAAAATAGGTTGTTAATTGTGATCAAAATAGTCAGTAAATTATATTTTTGTTCCTAAATAAGTATAAAATAAAAATAATGATTGAATTTAGTGACCAATTAAGTCACGATAATTGGTATCTAACATTACACTACAAGAAAAAAGTTGTTTAGAGACCAATTTTTAGCTATCAAATGAAATGGTTACTAATTGTGACCAAAATAGTTACCAAATTAGATTTTGGTTGCTAAATAACTACAAAATAAAAGTAATAATTGAATTTAGTGACCAATTAAGTTAAATAATTGGTATCTAACATTAGCTACCAAGGTTTTAGTGACCTATATTATTAGATTCTAAATTAGTCTCTAACTTAATTAGATATCAATTTAGAATCTAATGGTATAAATCACTAAAGCCTTAGTAGATAATGTTAAATATCAATTATGTTGACTTAATTTGTCACTAAATTCAATTATTACTTTTATTTTGTAATTATTTAACAACCAAAATATAAATCTAATTTAATGATTATTTTGATCACAATTAGTAACAATTTCATTTGGTGGCTAAAAATTAATCTCTAAATAATTTTTTATTTTATAATGTTTATTTTTAAAATGTTTGATTTTCAGTTAACCTTTTCTTAGTTTTTGATAAATTATGAATTATCTATACAAGCGTTTTAACATATAGACTTAATCAGAATACTTCTTTTTGATCTTTAAGGATATTTAAACCTAAATTAAATAGAAAGGAAAAAAAATCATAATTACTTAACTGAAAAATAATAATGATTGTACTACAAAAAGTTATATTTTTAAATATTATGTTTTACATTTTAATGAAATAAATTATTTTTTGATTTAATTTTCAAGTTGCCTTGCCAACACATTTAATTAATCATCACGAGAAATTGTTCATAATTAAGACATTAAAGTTATATAATAAAAAATTATAGATCAAAAAGTTATGAATTAAGTTAACAGAATATAATACTAATTCATTACAACTATTATTAGTTATTTGTACAAAATAATTATTTCGTGGAGACTACTTTTTGTTTCACACATCACTTCAATCACCAAATAAGATGTCATCATACAATAATTTAATTTTCTATGTTCATATAATAATTGAAAGGAACCGTCTGAGTAATGTTAATCTCACATTCTTAAATCTTACACTTCTATACACTCAATATAGCTCATTATCAAGGAAACATAAAAGATACCATTTAATATTCAAGATGTAGAGAATATAAATGGATAGAATAAAAAGATAAGATCAGAGAAAGATAAGAACAGTATGCTAAATTATATTTTCTGTTGCTTTGGATTAGACTTTAGGTTTAATATGTATTGGAGTCTCTCTCTTGGTTTGAAAGCTGAATTAAAGATTATTAGTACTGATTGAAGGCAACATCTCTCTGTATAACTCATAACATAATTTGTGAATAGTAGATTGATTACATGTGGATTTGGAGTACAGCTTCCAATACTTTTTTTGTTTGTGGAATATTCACTGATTTGAGTGTCCAATGAAGTGTCAATAAGTAACATCCAGACTTTTTTATTATTCGTTCAATGTTTTTACACCTAACATTAAATAGATGTGTTAATGTAGTTTTATGGTTATTATGTGTTTTCTAATTAATGATATTTACATATTAATTTTGATACAAATATGTTAGTAAGGTAATTACAAATCAACACCATTAACTTGAAACTAATATTGTAACCAAATAAAATTAAATATAAAAAAATCCGACTTTTGATATATGTTAATTTTAATACAGACCAACTTTAAATATATAGTTATTTTATTTTTTATTTTTTATCAAAATGGAAGATCTTTCGCTATTTGAATATCTCATACATTAGTCATTCATGAATTTATTTTAACCTATATTTTCTAAAATTTAGTTTAACATAATTTTTTCACAACAAAAATCCTAGAAGAAAAAAACAATAGCAAAAATTTATGTAATTCTATTGGAGAGCCTTAATAAACTCTAATATATATTTACGGATACAATTCACTATAAATCAAGTTTTTTTTCAAGGAGTTTCATAAAACATTTCATGTATTATAATTAATCTCATATGAGTGATTTCTCTTTCACACACAATTACTTTTTTTTTTTTTATAAATGAACATATTTGAATTAATCTCATATAAAGACGGAGCGATTTCTCTCTCACACACGATTACCTTTTTCTTTTTTTCATAAATGTGCCTATTTGTGATATTCATAATATTTATAACTAACTTGGTAACTCATATTAATCACTCTAAAAAAACATTGTGATTTGCAATAAATATAATTCCTTTCAATTGAAACAACATTTAGTTAAGTCACAGTAGATAATAGAAGTTTTTGATCATCATGGTCTACACAATGTACACAAGATGATCTATAAGAGTAGAAAATAGATATTTTCTACATATAGAGTCAATTTCAACAAATCTACACCTTATCTCAACAAACATATGTTATGAGCCAAACTTGTAATCTCTACCACTAAGTCCATTATAAGTTTAATCTCCAATTATATGAGTTAGATCTAAGTAGTGAAAGAGCTTGCTATTGGGAGAATCTTTGTAATCATATAAGAGTGATTGTGATCTATATGTCAAGATTTTCACCACCTTAATAAACCCTTGAATAATCTCCTCTTTTATAAAACACAACTTAATATCAATATACTTGTTCAATTTATCGTAAACTTGGTTTTTCAACAACTGTATGACACTAATAAAGGGTGGTAACCTAGTTCTTCACTCTCAACTCCCTAACTATGCCCTTAAGTTGTTATGCTTCCTTTACAACATTAGTCATGACAATGTACTCAACACCAGTTGTTGACCATGTCACTACCTTATGCATACTAGCCTTCCAACATTAGTTGAACACATAGCTTGTGATAGACTTTTTTGTTTTCCAAACACTCAACACAATTTGAGTTTACAAATCCCTATATGGAATGTATCTCACCCTCTTTCTAACTCCACCATAAATTATAACCCTATCGTGTGATCCCTTCAAACACCTTAGAATCCATTTACGAACCTTCTAGTAAGCACACTTAAAATTTGACATGAACCCACTAATAATACTCACAAAATAAGTTATATCAGTTTGAGTATAAATCATTACATGCATAACAAAATCAATAATGTTTGGAAATGGAATTGAATTCATATAAGAAGATTGTTTATCATTCAACTTGCAAAGTTGTGTTAGAGATGTAGAAACAAACTTCAAATTTGTCTTCTCAAACTTAATTAGACCTTCTTGACATATATCTCTTGTTATATATACAAAAGCTTATACTTGCTTTAGAATCTTCTTGACTGCAATAAGATCATTCATATCATAATCTCTTTTAATTTAGTATGACGTCTCATATTATATATATTGGAAATTCATCTTTGCTTAACAAATTTGTTTAAATTGAATCTTATAATTGTCTTTCTAGTATGTTTTGAATACTTTTAATTATTTAGAAACAATTTGAAGAATTGAAACAATATCTTAAATTTTAAAGAATATAACATTTCAAATCATTTCCATAAACAACAGTGGGTGACCCTTGTTTTCATCAAAAGGCTGACTCCTATTATCGCCTAATATATGGTCTAACCACATCGAAAATGGGGTGATGACATGACACTATCTTAATAATCCAAAAATTCATAATGTCTAATCACTATAAATCTGAGATAGTGTACAAGACACACATACATATACATCCATATATTAGAGAGTCCGTTCTTACATTTTATCTTTATTATTTACATTACACACTTATTTACATATTATTTCCACAATATCTTTGTCTAGTAGTACTTACATTTTATCTTTATCATTTACATTACATGCCTATTTACACATTACTTTTACAATATTCCTCTCTAGTAGTGTTACTATAATAGGAGGTGATGATAAATTAATTAAGAGTTTAACATGCAATGTAGGTGGTTAATAAGAAGAGACAACAAGAAGTTCGTCTAATACTATCTGAGCATTCAAATTCTAAGCAAATGTCAAAAAGGAATTTCCTATGCCTTGAAATGTGATTGAAGTCTCCACTACATCAGTGTTCCAACTATTTTCGAAGAAGTAAGCTAATATGTTGATTGTGAAGAATTATATAATGTCATAAAAATTATATCATGTCATAATCACATTTAAATTCATTTCTTTTAGAAAGATTTTGGATACCTAAGGAAAAATGAGCTTCAACATGGTTAATGAATAATACAAGATGATCTCATCTTGAATTTACTCATTTTAATCTCCAAGGTCCAACCTCCATCTACGAAGGTCTCCAAATCAATCCATAAATCATGATCATGAAATACGTGTATAAAACAATAAAATATAAACAAGATAATTTAAATGAAGGACTCAGTTGTCGATACACAATTTCATCCAAGTGAAATAATAAATAAAAAAAAGTATTTTGCTAAGTATACCTCTATTTTCTAGTATGCACCTCCATTATTTTTAATTTTGGGTCGCAGGCCCAATTTCCCATTTTCTAATTTTTCAATTTCTTGATTGTACAATTTTCCATTTACTTCATATTACCATCTTTTACTAACAGTGTTGTTTTGAGCAAGGGTTTTTAAATTAACTTTCGTTAATTGCATTGTTAATTATTACATGATTTAGTTATTACATGATAGTTATTACGTGGCTCATTAATTGCACTATTTACTTATTGTATGGTTCAGTTATTTGTAAAAAAAGAACATTGCACAGTTCATTAACTTGACAGAGACAAAATTTTGACAAAAGTAAACGTTGCAAGGTTCAGTTATTTAACCAAAAACGGAATGTGTACTGTTCAGATAATTGTCGTCATTGCACTCAACTACGAGACTCTCATTTGTTGATCTTGAATGCAATGTGTTGAATCGTCAAACTTGTGTCTTTCAAAAGGAAAGAGAGCTATAGCTTAAGGTTACGTTGAAACACCGAGAAACACAGAAAGAAAACACACGCATAGAAAGAATCACAAAGATAGAGAAAGTTACACACAAAAAGAACCAAAAGGAAAAATGGATTCAGAAAGAGCAGCTCATATTGAGAATTAAGCGTGTAGGGAGAATATGATTTCATTGGAGGAAGTGTTTTGGAAGGCATTGCAGAAGCAAGAGAAAAATAAGAAGGCATCAAGAACAAGGTTTTCGAGAGCTTCAAGAGGTACGCCCGAGAACATGATGTTATACAAGCATGAATGTTGATCTCTGCGGTGTTTTCTTTCTTAGTTCAAAGCTTTGTATCTCTGTTTTATGTTCATAGTAAGAGTTAATTTTTCAGAAAACATATTCAAGAGAAATTAAATATAGAGAATAGAGTGCAGAGCGTATTTAAGCTTGAAAATCTTTTATAATGACACTGTAATTATTTAGAAATAATTATTTCCATGGGCATGATTCTGGTATGGAAATCGATACCTATTCTTGTTGGTTGTCAAATTTGTGCCTTTATCCCTCAACCATAGTGAATGTTGATTATTTAAACCTAGGCCAACCAATAAAGAAACCCAAATAGATTCGAGAAAATAAAAACACAAAAGGAAGATAGAACAAAAAAATAAAAAGAGAAAAGAGGAAGATGATGTTGATGTCAGACAGTGCGGAGTTCTATCATTCCTATGTGATAACCAACCTCTCCCTCGTAACAACCATTTAATCCCTACTGTAGTGACGACTTCATAATATGTCTTTTTTGTTTGCTTATAGGTTTCCACGTAATTAATTTCTTTTTTCAGTTGTTACTATTGTTGATAGTGATATCATTATTGTTGAGAGTGGCAATTTCATCTTCACTCGTGCTCATAGACCTTTACTGTTTGACATCATACCTTAACCTTATCGAATGACGTAAGCCTAATCCTGTGAACCTTATCGAATGACATAAGCCTCTTCCCAAAGTAAATACTGAAAAACCCAGAACCTTAAACCGAAAGACCCATAACCTTTGTCAAATGACTTTAACCTCTACTTAATAGCCTTAACCTTTACTGAATGGTCTAAACCTGTATAGAGTACCCTAAATTCCATACTGGATGATGTCACTCGGAGCCGAATGACGCCATTCAGAACCTCAATCCTAATATTCCAAACACAGATTTGAATGACGTCATACTAAGTCGTATGATGTCATTTAAAATAAAAAAAAAACTTATCATTCTACTCACAAAGTTGTATGACGTCACACAAAGCCATATGATATCATTTGGAACTGAATGACGCCATATAGAGCTGCTGACATCGTCTAAAACTTTAACCTTATCTCAACAAAAACGTCATATTCTTGATATTAATCTTAATAAATTTAACAAACAGTAGGGGCCTATAATCACAACCACAAACAATGAGGCATTTAACTTGACCCAAAACCACAAGAATTACTCTCACTTTATCAAACATATAGATCCATACACCATTTTTGATGACCCAACTTGTACATCATAAGTTAGTGATTAGGTAGTTTAAGTATATCTCATCAAAACATTGATACAATCATAATCACTTTCTCGAGAATTCTGGTCATTTGCCAATAAAAGATATATACTCACTACCTAACTTGGTGATTCTAAACAGGTATCGGACAATATCAAGTTTGACCTATGAAATATCCTAGTCCAGGACACTATTCCGAACTATCCAAATATTCATATACTTGAAATACTTCCTAAGACCCTACCTGGTCCCTGCCTTTCACTCTCAGTGTGTCAAACTGTGACTCCCAAAAAAAAAAAATAGACATTCATACATTACCCTGGTTTCAACTCTAAAACCTAAGACTCCTTCACCACAAACATACTCATGACCTTTTCATTAATCACATAACATAATGACCATCAAGTTATGACTTATATATCTCCTCAATTCATCAATTGTACACAATAGTCAAACAAATACAATAAGTAATTAATAACATAACATACAAGTAATTTTTTTTTATCTAAATTCATCAAAATACTTACTTTTAATTTATATGTATTTATATACAAAAATGATATTTAAATTATTACAAAATAGAATAAAATAAGGATTAAAGAAAGAATTTTAAATAAATATAATTCTTATAAAATTGGAGATAACTTAAATAAAATAAACTGAAGCAAAGAGTAACTAGAGATAAAATGAATGAAATAAATAAAGTAAATAGGACCACTACGAAACTGAAGATAAAATAAATAGAATAAATAGGATTAGTGTGTAATTAGATATTAAAGAAATAAAAGTATAAGATAATATATAATTCAAGATGGTTTAAAATAAATAAAAGATTAATAAAACATACATATGTTTATTAAGATTAACATAGAAATAGCTTAATCTCACTCCCCCCTTACCTTTAAACAGAGAACACTAAGAATAAAACTTCAAATACTCAAAAAAGGTTGTTTTAAGATCTCTCTCTCTCTCTCTCTCTCTCTCTTTCTTTCTTTCTATTTCTCTCTCTCTCTCTTTCCCTTTCTCTCTCTTCCTCCCTTCGAGAGTTTGTAAAGGCTCACGTGAAAATTTTTCTGTGTTTCAACGTGTGACCAGTGATCGCCTATTTATAATGCATTTTGTAATCATTACTACAATTGTATTTAGTTGGAATCTGGTTAGATTCTAATAGAAACAATGTTAATGTTATAGTAAAACTAACGTGGCATGATGACGTGGCAAGGTAAAATGATGAGAAAAGTCCAAGGTTATCTAATCTTATCTGAGCATTAAATGTGAGTGGATTTTTACTATTACTATTATTATTATTATTACTATTATTATTATTATTATTATTATTATTATTATTATTATTATTATTATTGTTATTATTATTATTATTATTATTATTATTCTTGTTGTTTTTGTTGTTCTTATTTTTATTATGACTTGAATAAATGAAAGTTACATAGAAACTAGCTCATAACTGATCCTTTTGGGTCTAAGCCAAAAGGTTCAATGATACGAGAGAAGCAAGTCAAAGGAGAAGGCTCATAGATGCGGCAACCGAGAGGTGATACGAAACCGAGAGGTAATACGGATTCAAGAGGTGGTACAGAGTCGAGAGGTGATACAGATCCAACAGGTGCTATGGATTCGAGAGGTGATGCGGAACCGAGAGGTGATACTGATCCGAGAGATGATACGGAATCAAGAGGTGATATTGATCTAAGAGTTGATACGAAATTGAGAGGCTTAAACTGAATTCTGAAGACCATATACTTATTATACTAAACCAAATCCTTAAAACCTTATCCCACATATGAAATCCTCAAAATCGTATCCCTAAAACTGAATCCTTAAAACCATCTCCTTAAAAATGGATCCTCAAAACCGTATCCCTAATATCATAAACCGTATCCCTTAAATCAAATCCTCAATAATGTATCCCTAAAGTCGAATCCTCAATTCAAAATCGCATCTCTTTTATACTTCAAAATTGTATGACATTATTCGGGAGCCGAATGATGTCATCTACAACACAGAATGACATCCCTTTAGTTCCAAAACCATATGATGTCACAAGGAACCGTATCTAAATTTCCATTTGTGGAAATTATAATATTCATATTTTCAAAACGTTTATAGATGTTACATTTATCACCAGAAAAAAATAAAATTTTCTAGATCTTAATTTTAAAATAATAATAAAATTAGGGATGTTATATGATATTTTCTCATTGACTTTAACAAAAGATCATATCATGATTTGTGTATTTGTTACACAACTTTGTATCAACAAACTAACATGATAAAGTATATTTTCGTAAAACATTTTCAACATATCTCATTTGATATAATATAGACAATACAGTTTCAAAAAGAACTTGTCAGATGAAGATGTTTTCAAAAACTTATTTTCAATTCAACTTCTTCGTCTAAGAGGTTAAGACAAACACAAATTATGCAACCCATATAAGTTATTTCGTCAATGATTCTCAAGTGATCAGATCATAGTTTCTATGTCTAAGAAATCATCACAAGAATATATTAAAAAAGGTTCAAACGAAGTTTAGATTGAATTCTCTATTAGTTCACATTCTCACAATAAATCTCCTTTTTGGATTAGTGTAGATGATAAGAGCATGTAGATTAAAGAAGATAAGGGAGAGAGAATATTGCAATAGACTATATTCAGTTCTTGAATAACAAGTTCAGTACAACTAGGCAGATAAATGCTATGAAATACACTAAAGAATTCTTTAGGCTTGTAACTACTCTTGGCTATTTTCCAAACCACTCCTAACTAAACTTTGAAGGTTTGGTGTTTCAATGATCAAATGATCATTTGGCCTGATCTCTAAAGGGATTGCGTCTAACGACCAATACAAAGTTTAGGCTTTCTCTCTTAGTTCCAATCTCATGTTTACACGATAGGAAGCATTTGCGTCTTGCTATGTGTAAAAAGATAAGAACTCTCTTTCCTAAGTGATTGAATGAACACTTTTAATTAGTATTCTTATTCTAATATCTTTTGCTCCATAAAGATAGTTTTGTTTCTATTATGATCAATAGAATCATTCTTCTGAAACCTCGAGGAGTACTCTTTATCTTAGGAGCAATTTGGCATGGTATCTCCTCTACTCTCTGTATATTCTTCTTGATTGTAGGCTTTATATAGTTGTTGGGAGAAGATAGTTGTTGAGAGATCGTTTTTACTCGTTGAGCAACTTCAATTCTTCTTTCATGTCTACCTTTCCTCTAACAAGTTTCATTATGATGATTGCATTTAATTCTCCTTCTTCTTTACACAACATCGTTGATAGCTAATGATGCTTGTCACCCTAGGCAACATAGCCTTTTGACTATTTTATGGTAAAAGTGCATATCGTATAAGCTAGATAGCCGGGTCAAAATTAAAAGACTCTTTGTGTCAAGGAGTTGATGAAAAAAGTAACTTTAGCTTTTTTTCCCAATAAATCTCGATATTAATTTGTATTTCATTTTAGAATGGATCTCTTTGATAGACAAACATTTCCTATAACATAGAATAAGCATATAATTTTTATAAAGTTTAAGTTAAGCTTAGTCTATGTGCTTATTGTTTGATGTGTTGTGTGTGTTTCATCTATTCTTTTATGCGTCTTGTGAGACTTAAGAAAAAGACGATGCAGTGTTTATATTATTATCAGACAAAGCACTTACACATTACATGTTCTATTAGAACTATTGTCTTTCAGAAGAAGTATGCCCATGTTTTCTACTTAACTATTTTTACACTCAAAGGTGAGTTGTCCATGGAATGAAATGGGGACTAAAAATAAAGGAAGGCATCACACACAAGTAACACTAGTGTGCTCGAAATTGGCCTCTTTTTGACTTATCCTACATGATGTGAAACTTCCTTCCATGTGCTTTTTCTCCTATGTAAGACACCTTCTTTTAGGGCCTTCAATGTGTCATGTAGGTCTAATTTGAGGTCCAAGACTAGCCCAAGTGAAAGTCCAATCTTGTCTCTACACAATCCTATATAAAGAAATATGTACACCTATATAATTTTTACAAGACTAAGAAAAAAGGAATAAAATCTTATTATTGTACTCTCCAAAATGGTATAGTCTTCTTACTTGAGAATTTTTCTTTAAGGTTTCTTCTTCTTATATCTTCTTAGCCATAAATCTTGTTGAGGGTTCAATGTTTTGCTTTATAGATGGTCCTCCATCATAGCCTTTTAGTATTTTCTTTTAGTGTTGTTGCAAGTGTTAGAATTCAGGTAAAAACTTGGGTATATTGCTAGGAATGTAAGACTTAATACTCATTTTTTAAGTGCTCGACCATAATGTTAGCTTATTAACAATTTTCACCAATGAATTTAGTTCTTTCTTGAGTATTTTAGTTATTTTCTCCTTAAGTTGGTTGCTCAAATTCATGGATGATTAAATTAACTACATAATTAAAATTGTTAGATTGGAGAATAGTGAATTGAATGAGAAAGGTTACTAAATAAAATTTGGACATCTCATTTACATTTTTTCACCTATATCTTTATCATTATTCGTTTTAGTTATTTTTTTTTTGTTTCGAATTTTTTAGAGCTTATAATTTAATTTCTATGAAAAATAGATCAAAACACAAGAAGAGAGTTAGAATTGTTTTTTAAGACTTTTTTATAATTTTCACGATGTATCATTTGATAGTAAACAGTTCAACAATAGTTTTAGCTTGATAGATGATGAAAAAACTTTTTTGAAGTTTAGTTTGCAAATCTCTCCTTATTTTATTAGTGTAGGAACAAAGGGCTCCAGAAGGGGGGGTTGAATGGAGCCTGAACTCAATCCAGTATAAATAGAAATCACCAAGCAAGATTGTCCAAGGCAATAATATATAAGCACATGTGAAGCAGTTTTATATTGGTTTACCCTAATCTCTTGGGCTACGTCCGCTTCTCCCTTGAACAAATTGTTGAAGAGGTTCCACTATATCATAAATGGTTACAACGAGTACACAAACCTCTTCACTCAAGATTGAAAGAAACACTCTTAAAAGAGAGAACAATCAAAGCTCACAAGGGTTTGCTTCACAAAGGTGAAGAATTACATAATGATTTCACACAATTCAAAACTCGATATGCTCTCAATAGCAGATTGACAATAGACACTCAGTAGTAGATACTCCAATTCTTCAATGTATTATATGATGTTTTTTTCTTTTTTTGCTTCTTGTACTTGAACTTGAAATTGCTCCTCTATATGTAGTTTTTTAGAAACTAGCCGTTAGGATGCTTGAACAGAGTAATTTTGACTTTCTGATGTATGGAGCTCAAATTGGAAATATTTCTCTAATTTTTATACTACATTAAACTTGATTAATTCTGTATCGAAAATAATTTAAAATAACATAGAGAAATTATATTTGAGATACTCATTAATAATTTGAATAATTTCCATTATGAATAAATTTGAACGTTAAAGCACAATATGATATAAAATTAATTGATCACATTTAAATACTCCATAATAATTTGAATAATTTTCATTATGAACAAATTTGAACGTTAACACACACCATGCTATAAAATCAATTTAAATCAAATCAATAACATAAAAGTAAAGTAAATATTAAGAAAACTTATCTCTTTATCGACCATGTGTCTGCTGCTTTAATAATAATGTTAACTGTGTAATGTATATAAATCATCAAATATAAATATATACTTGAGTTTTGTTATCATCAAAACTTTATCAGATGATTTGTTCCTCTAAAGAGACTTTGGACTATCTAATATTCAACAATGTCTCCCTTTTTGATGATGACAAAATTATAAGCCTTAAAAAGAAATAATTTCAATAATATCAAGAGATTAAACAACGGAAGAATTTATTTGATGAAAGCATGCAAAATGCACAACTGCATAAAAATATAATTGTAAAACAAATCCAAGAATGTTCAAATCATTTGCAAAAATAGATTTGATCATTTCTCTTAATTATTTGTCATATTTTTCTCTTTCTCCCTTTTTTTGTCATCACAAAAAGGAGTTAATTTAAGAAATCATCATTGTTGCAGAGAGGGATCTTCTAATAAAGAATTTTGAATAATAAGGATGGCTTCAAACTCTAGCTCACTAACATTGATCTTTAATACATAAATCATATGGTTCTAGCATACTCATCTTTAACAACTGCTTGTATTATCTCACTTAAATTGGATATGGTTAAATCATTAATAGTAGAGGGAACAATATTCTTTAAGATTTTGGGAAGTCCATCTCATGTGAATTTTTGGTTTGAATAACACAATAACTTGGGTGAGAAAACCAAATCAATTGAAGTTTTCGAGGTGGAAAATATAGTAAAGGGGAATCGCAGCTCAGACTCTTAAAATTAGAAAATGCGTAGCATGAATTAATTAAGAAAAAATTTGCACCAAATTTTGAAAATATAATTTTTTTTGAAAAAAATATAATTTTATAAATACATCAAGAAACTATGATTTCAAAGAATCATGCATTAAAATAAACAAATATAGATGTAGATAAAATTTTAAATGAAAATATTTGATTCAATGAGTTTAAGCCAATTTATATTTTCCATCATTCAATTCAGATCATACCCAAAAGTTCTCTTAAATATTTAAAATGTTCTTCAACAATGGGTTTCACAAAAATATTTACTAATTGTTCATCAGTTGAGACAAATTGCAAATTAGTGGTACCCTTTTGAACATGATCTCTTAAAAAATGATGTTTAATTTTAATATGCTAAAAAACACACTTGTTTTATATATAAAATAAAACAAATTTGAGGAAACCAAGATAATGTAAATCATGTTTAAAACTATGCAAAAAATATGACACCTTGCTTAGACAATCACATATCATCAAATACATATAAATTTTATTAAACTGTTTAATGTGTAAAATATATAGAATAACAAATTCAAGCAAAAAGAAATACTTTTCTTGTAGACGGGACAAACCTTCTAATCTTAGATGAACCTTTGTTAGTAAAATATGAACGTCTCATCCTTATTTGACCAATTCTAACAAATCTCGTTCATCTTTTTCCCTTGTCTCTATGTCTCTTAACTCTCAATTCTGGGAATGTAGACTTTATTACCTTTATAAGTAGTGAGCATCCATTTTCCCAATTCCAATATTTGAGTTTTCTTGTTTGGATTTAATATATCTACAAGAGGAATGATTTTCTCTTTTGATACCCACACTGTTTTGGGTCCTTTTATGTTAGTTTTCCTCAAAAATTTATCCTTGAAGGTTCTTGCAAAAATAGGATGTACCATGGAAGAACTATTATTTTGATCACAGCCTATTCCTTTCTTATCATGAGACTCCTAGAACTTTTTGTCAACATGTTTAGAGATTTTTCATTTCTATTTGAATGAGATAAAGTTTTTCTAAGAGCAATATTTTCAGTTATAATATCATCAATGCTTGTCTCATTTGATTCAATAGGCCTTTTTTCTAATTTTTCTCTAATTAACACAGGTTCTTTCTCTAAGTTTTTGAGATTTGTGTTCTGAACTGCAAGGTCCCTTTTAAGGTTCCTATTTTCATTACACAATCTTTCTTTTTCTTGGAGAAACTCTGTGTTTTTGAGAGAAAAATCATTAGACTAGCTTTCTCTTGCATTAATTCAATTTTTTTGCAAGCATTTTTATATTTTCTTTTCATAGTTTTATATGCAACTGCAATCATACTATTATTAGATATTGCTTCTTGATAAGCTAAACATAAACTATCAACCATGGAGTTATTTGCCACATCAACCATGAGACCTATGCTTGCCTCCTATCCAAATCCTCCCAGGTTGACATAAGACTCTTCTTATTTTTGGAGAATTTCTTCTTCTTTTCTTTCTCCTCTTTTTCTTCAACCTAATCAGGACATTCTAATTTGAAGTGTCCTGACTTCTTGCAGCCATAGCAGATTATCCTTTCATCTTGCTCCTTGCCATCTTTAGTCCTAAACCTTTGTCCTTTCTCTTGCTTTCTAAACATCCTTTTGATCTTGTTGATGAGCATGGAGATCTCATGATCAAACTCTGTGTCATCTGATGTATTGTCTGTATCTTCAGAAGCTCTAGGTGGTACCTTTTTCTTTACATTTTTCTGAGATGATTTCAAAGCCAAAACCTTTCCTTTTTGTTGAACCTACATCATTCTGTATGACCTGCTCATATATAGTAAGAATACCTACCAATTCTTCTAGAGGCATGGCCTCAAGATCTTTAGAAGTTCTAAGAGCAGTTTCTTAGGCTCTCCACTTAGCAGGTAGAATTCTGAGAATTTTATCATTGATTTCATATTGACTAACAGTTGATCCTAAGGATCTTAGACTATTTAGAATAATTTGCAAACATTTCATATTGACTTTTAAGCATAGTCAATTTATTTCTTTTTACCTCTTTTGAACCTTCATATGTGAGAGCAAGTGTATCCCACATCTCTTTAACGTTGACTGTGGTATGAACCTTTGACATTTCTTCTTCGAATAAAGCACACATTATAAGATGCCTAGCTTTAGCTTTATTTTGACAAATGCGTTTTTCCTCCACAGTCATAGACTCAAAAGGAAGCAATTTTCCTAATTTATCAATCAATGTAGGTATGCCATTTTTAATAATATTGATTAACTCCATACTGTTATATTGGATGAAGCCAACCATCCTCATTTTCCAAAGCTCATAATTTTGGCCCTTGAACAAGGGTAGTCGACTCACGTGTAGTTCGTCTCCTTCCATTGAGTTTTTGTAGGATCGTGCCTTAAGTTTTGTGAAGAACTAACCCCTGAGGTTGGCTCCGATACCAAATGTAGGAACAACTGGCTTTAGAAGGGGGGTTTAAATGGAGCCTGAACTCAATCCAGTATAAATAGAAATCACCAAGCAAGATTGTCCAAAGCAAGAATATATAAAGCACAGATGAAGCATTTTTATACTGGTTCATCCTAACCTCTTTGGCTACGTCAAGTTCTCCCTTGAGCAAATCATTCAAGAGGTTCCACTATATCATAAATGGTTACAACGAGTACACAAATCTCTCCAGGTTATAACGAGTACACAAACATCTCTAGGTTATAACGAGTACACAAACATCTCTAGGTTATGACGAGTACACAAATATCTCCAGGTTATACTAGTCTCAATCTCCCCCTGAGATCAAGACCACTCAAGATTGAAAGAAACACTCTTAAAAGAGAGAACAATCAAAGCTCACAGGGGTTTACTTCATAAAGGTAAAGAATTACACAATGGTTTCACACAACCCAAAACTCTATATATTCTCAATAGCAGATTGACAATGGACACTCAGTAGTAGATACTCTAATTATTCAATGTATTGTATGATGTTTTTCTCTATTTGCTTCTTGTACTTCAACTTGAAATTGCTCCTTTATATGTAACTTTTTAGAAACTAGCCGTTGGCATACTTGAATAAAGCAATATTGACTTTCTAATATATGGAGCTCAAACTGGAAATATTTCTCTAATTTTTATATTGCATTAAATTTGATTAATTTTGTATCGGAAATAATTTAAAATAATATAAAAAAATTATATTTGAGATATTCATCAATAATTTGAATAATTTCTATTATAAACAAATTTAAATGTTAAAGCACAATATGATATAAATAATAATGTCAAACCAATCACAATCAAGCATGCGTAACATGCAATCAACCAAAATTTATGAAATATATCTAATGTGACAAAAATATATGTACTAATAAACTATGAATGAATATTTTTAAATAATAATTGAAGAATTTAATATTCAATATAATAATATAATAATAGTCATTATTCTATTTTCTTACTTTTAATTAAAAGAAAATGTAATGATAATTCAAGTTGAAGGTGGAGTATTCAATTTTTATATTGAATCTAAAAAAATTAAAATTTAGGATTTAGAATTCAAGCAATGCAATATATTACACATAATTAATCAAATTTTGGTGTAAATCTATAAAATATATAAGATCAATAATAATTAAATCATAAGTTTTAATAACATAATTAAATAACAATAATATATGTTAACTAAAATCTAATTTGAATAAATTTTATAAATCTAACTTAATATAAAATTCCTAAAGTTTTATTTATTTCGAAAATATAATAACATATATTACTAAAGTGTGTTATCAACATTTTTTTTTCTTAACACATATTAATCCTAATAAAATGTTTACATATATTTAAATTTTTTAACATGTATTTCAAAAATATGTTTAACTAAAGAAAATATAACATATTAATTTTTAATATGATTTCTATTTAATAAAATTCTAACATGTATCTATTTCTATTAAAAGAAATTGTTAACATATATTTCTATAAACTACATTAAAAACTCAATTAAAATGTTGAAAAAATAAAATTCTAATTTGATAAAAGTATAGTGAACAAGTGGTGACAGAAGGAGGTATTGGCAGCCGTGTCAAAGTGTAACTTGGAACCGACGTAAATACGAGTTTGAAATTTTTTGGTAAATTCTTAGAGTGGGTTTTACTCACGGAATTCAATTCCTTTTCATTGGTTCTATTTTATTTTATATTATTTGATGGATTTAAAAAATTGTTGCTACACAAATTGATACTCAAAAATTTCAATTTATATTGGGGGTAATTCGCATGTTTCTGAAACTAATCCGCAGTTTGTAAAAATTAAAGTATATGTAAAAGGTGGGCTATATATAGACAAACCTTTTACACTACGAGTTTAAGTGTAAGCTAAAGTTAATGTTATTTAGCTACATAAAATAGATTCTCTACGATAATATTACAAATTACATCGATTCTGATAATATCAGTTATATAATCAGGATACATATGCAACGTAAATATTAAATTTTATTACAACTAATATAGTATATGGATATTTATTTAAAAAATGCTATCAAATTATTTCTTTTATTACAATTTTATGGTTTTTTTTAATCAGCATTACAATTTTACGGTAATCGATATAATATGAAAAATAACATTTCCTATTCTTATACTAATATTACTTCCTATAATTTTAGGGATATAATTTAAGGACGAAACTAAGACTTTTCACCTGGAGGAGGGTGAAGAAAACTTTTATCGATTTTTTTTTTTTAAATTGAGTTACAATAATTATATATTATTTGCTCAAGCAAGGAAAAGAGTGAAGATCGATAAAATTTAAAATCGACAATAGTTTTTTTTTTTTTTCATTTGAAAACGCGTAAATAGTTTTGTTTCTAACTAAAAAATCATTAAAAGAAAATCATATTTTGTACTTTTTTTTCTTTTAGTCTATTTTATGTTCACAAACACTAACATAAAGTTGGTATTTTTCTGAGTTCCTTGTGATATTTTTTTTAGTCGAAATAAACCTTGTCAAAATCACTTAATATTAGGCAAATTTCTTGAAAAAGATGATACTTCTATTTTATTACTTACACTATTTGATAAGTTGGAAAAAACAATACAAAGTGGAATGCAAAAACAAGACCTAATACATTTATGGGACATTTTTCATACACATCCCCTCTAGATAAAATTTGAGGTGGAGAAACACTACCCAGTTCCATGCATATCTATAACGGATGTTTCTGCACTACATTACAAACAATTAATTTGATCAATACTCAAATCTGAGTAAGTGGTTAAAAGAGATTGAACACTTGCATTTTCTTATATCCACCAGTTTATATATACCACCTCTACATTAATCTACATCACCATCAAAGAAATGAACCATGCATGTGATCCCTAGGGTTGTCCTTGTTCGCACGTTCAACCATGCATGGTCATCCACATTATAAAACTAATAAAAGATAATCAATAATCAAACATAAAATAAGATTACATGAGCCATAATAGATTATTTTATAAGTCTAAGTGAGTTTGTCTACAATTTTTTTCCAGGATTTTCCCTATGTATGTTTAACTTTTAAGTTTTTATGTCTCATATGAAAGATATACGAGATCTGACTTGTTAACTAAATAACTAATAAGTAAATAAATTAATAATAAAAGTTAAAACAGTACTTAAACTAATTGGGAATACTTTTTGACAATGACATGTTATTTGATGTCTAATAAAATAACAAGGTTTATATCTTCTGTCCAGGTCTTTTATAAAAGAAAGATTATAAAATAAAGAGTTAAAAGAAGATCAAATCTTAGGTCATATTCTTCTAACCGGATCTTGTGAATAATGAAAAATCATTTCTCATAAAGAGCACTATAAAGATTAATCTTCTGTAAGAAAGGCAACGGTTAAGTTTTTTACTTACATCATGTTTTTACATAACCTTTAATAAAATACTTCGGTTCCAAGATATTAGAGTATGGATGCCCTACAAAAGCTCAACCACCAAAGTGATCAAAATGTAACCAAGTTTTCCAATTATGATTCTCAACTACAATTCCAACCGTATGTAAAGTTAAAGTTTTAGAGGTTCATAACCAAATTCACGTTAATATTGTGGATGCATTAACTGCATTTGTTCTCAGGTTTTAGTGGTTTCGAATAACTTTTTCATACTTGTAATGATAAGGTTGAGAGCTAAAAATAATGAGTTAATACTGAACTTGATTTTATGAGATTGAAAACTACTTGCATTGGATAATCCTATATTCTATATATTCCAATTACATACACACCACCCAGTGATATCAAGATCTGCAATCTTGAGTTTGTGGTGCAAATTTGAAACCATTTTTTAATGGCAATCTTTATACAATGGACATTTTATTTGAGTCGGTAGAGAAAATGACGTGCAGAAAGTATCCTGGGCTATAATGCAGAACCACACAGTCATACCACTTTGACATGCAACACTCTAAGCATTATAAAATAAAGAAGTAAATTTAAAGCCAGGAAAGGAATGAAAACAGACAAATGTGGATTTTAAACGGCGAGAAGATGAACTTTAGACTTTTTGGATGAGCTTTTTTAACCATTTCTAAAATAGAAAATTAAAATTAAGTTGTTTATTAATTAATATTGACTGGTATATATATATATATATATGTATAAGGTAACTTGTAAAAGTATAGAAAGATGGCAAACATTTCAAAGGGGATTAAAAGAGCACTTCCTACGAAAATGTGTTTATAATCAAATAAGAATACAACGCTTTATGACTCAATTGTCCTGGACCTTCTTATCCACTCTGGTCACTTTTAGAAACTTTATCCCGTAGAAACTCTTGGCATAAAGACTTAATTGGTACCAATAATGGATGACCCCATAATTTAATTGGAGTTGAGAGTCACTTGGATAAGGATGGACAATAAAAGAAGAGAAATTTATTACTAGGTTGAAAATGGTGTTAGATTTCTTATAGAGGTTAAATCATCGGATATAAATTTTCTTGTTTATAATATATTTACTTGAAAAATCCAATAATTATTGTTATTTGTAGAGTTTGGGATAAGACATTTAGAAAAATCACAGGAGAGCATTCTCAAACTCTTGAGACAAGAATGAAACATGAGTCATTGTACATTAAGAAACCCTTAGCACATAAGTTGGCTCATGGACTCAGCTTACCCTTATCACGTGTCCAGTGAAGATGATTGATAATCAAGAGATGTTGATACAAGATGTGATGTTTTTCGATTAGTATGCTTGATCTTACGGGTTTTTTAACTAAGATTGAACAAGATATTATAAAGATTAAAAAAGGAGTGTTTATAGGGTGTGGCTAGTCAAATGGTCCGAGATAAGATTGTGGCTAGTCAACTGGTGCGAGATAAGATGAAGTTGTAACACTGAGGTCGAGACACATTAGTGAAAGAAGTTTGGTGGAATTGGGCAAGCAAAACCTACTAGGAGATGATAGATTGGAGTTTTGTGATCACTGCGTACTAGGCAAATCTCTTAGATTGAAGTTTGAGACTGCTAAGCATTATTCAATATATCGTTTGAGCTTGCTAATGTAGATCTATGATGTCCACAATAGTTCATACTTATAGTAGAGGGTCATGTTTCTCATTATTATAGTCGATAACTTGTTGAGAGTGTAGATTTATAGATTAAAAAATAAGATTGATAGTTTTAAGAGATTTAAGGAGTGGCACCCCATGATTTGTAAATAACAGGAGTCCAACTTAAAGTTCTTATGATAATGAATTGAAGTTTGTACTAGATCAATTTAATGAGTTTTGGAGGAAATAAGGTATAAGGAGGCATAAGACTGTCTCGAGTATACCTCAACAAAATGGTTATATTGAAACGATCAATATAGTCATCTTGGAGCGAGTAAAGTGTATGTTATTAAGAGCTGGTGTGCTAAGTCTTTTTGGGGAAGCTACAAACATTGCGATTTATATGATAAACAATAATCCATTATTAGCCTTAAATTTTAAGACTACCATGAAGGGGTGTGCAGTGGAAATCTAGAAAATTATGATAATTTGAAGGTATTTAACGTTTTGACATTTGCACATGTCAAGAAGGATAAACTAGAAGTATAAGTAGAAAAATGTATCTTTATTTGATAATTTGAAGGGGTGAAGAGATAAAGTTGTGAAGATTGGAACTCGGAAAAGTTAGATGCCTCATTAGCGAGGATGTCACATTTGATGACTCGAATGACTATAATGTGTAGAGATCCGAACAATGATAAGGAGAAAGTTCACATTGAGTTGAAGTCTTATGCCATTGGATCAAACGTCTAGAGGGACAAGACAATGAAGCATTAGACAAACGTTGGATTCAAACTTCAACTATCAGCTTATACGTGATAGGAAGAAGAGGATGATCAAACCTAGATAGAAGTTTGGTATGTTAATCTTATTTATTGCGCTTTGACTGCAACTAAAGAGATAGAAAATATTCAAAGCTTATAATCTTCAAAGAGACTATAAAAAACGTAAAACGATAGCACTAACATTTTTCTATTATAGAGTTTAAAGAGATTAGGAATGTGAAAGTAGCTTTAGAAAAAATTCTACATATATATTTACAGATTTTTTACTAAAATTGAGATTCAAATATTTGTTAAAACAATTTAACTTTTTGTGTAAATATAACAAAAAGTCAGACAAAAATTATTCTATAATTTGAATTTAAGATTGAGAATTGAGATTTATTAACTTGAATCTAGTGAAAAGAAATTAGAAATATTAAGATTAGTTAACTATTATGTTATATTTGTTGTCCATCCATTATATTAAAGTAGTAGTAATATATATATATATTATCTAGAATAAACTCTATATATAAAATCGGATATAATCAAACCGAACAATTAATAATAATATACAACAATAATTTAATTTATGTTTTTTTATACTTGGGGATGAATAACTTTGATATTGCTTTGATATAAAAATGTACTACGTGTGTTTCCAAATTATCATATTCCTTTTTTTAAATAAAATAAAATACTGCAAACAAAACTAATGAACCAATTTAGAGTAGGGAAAAATGAAAATGAAAACATAGAAAATGGATAATTAGTGATGTGTCAAAGTGTTATTCAAACACATATAGAATCATGCATCAAATCAAGCTAACGCAATGGACTAATTAACCCATTGTTTTAGGTCAAATTATCCCATGATTATGAGAAATTCATTAAATAAATCGTGAACCCCAACCAAATTAGACTATTTTCGTTAAGTTTATTAAAAAAATGTTTTATTTCTGAAAAAATTTAAAAAATATTAAAGATATTAGTAACACTTCACCTAATCCTTATATTAATGAGCAATTCCAACAATTTTTTAGTTGGTTGCTGTAAATCTTAACAATTTTCTAAACCTATTGCAGTTTTTCGGGTTAGCATGACCCTATATCGAACCAAAAAATCATTATTAACATTACTTTAAAGATTAAATATAAGTAAAAAAAATCAAATATATTTTTAAAATTTAAATCATATTATTAAATTTAAATTTTAAATACAATGATGTAATATATAAAGAAATATTAATTATAATACTTGTATATATTTAAAAATTATTATTTTAAAAAATCGAAAATAATAATTATTTTATAAAGTGACCGACCTTATCCATTGCGCCAATATATACCAATCCGTACGGATAAAAAATAGTTACAATTTTGTTTTTGTTAAATCAAATCAATTTTTGTAGGATTTTGATATTATCCTTTTGTAATGAACAACATTTCGACAGCTCAAGCTCAACTTGATTGCCTATACACATTAGCAATCAGCATCAATTCAATGCATTTATAGTAAGAATTAATCATATTATAAATCCAACGATTTGTGAAAATATTTTAAGTTTAAAATTATTTTTTAATATTGTATCAGTTTATTTTAAGAATATTTAACCTTATAGTTTAATTTTATATACAAAATTAATTTAAATCTAACTTAATTTTACATTATTAATTCATAAAATAAAAATTACAGTTGACTTATATATTATATTGTACCGTAACATCATGCGTATTGACTAAAGAACAGTATCATCGTCCTTTCAAATTTAGTATTCAATCGATTTGAAGCATGAAAAAGAGTACATAGTGAGAATAGAAGGTAGTGAATTTTACACGATGACATCTAGGAGTAGAAAATAGATAAGGCTATATGAGAGGCCTATCATCTCATCTATATAAGTCTAGCACTAAATTTTTTTAAGAAATTTATCAGATTTAAAATTTTATAAAAGTTTATTTATGGAAATTTTCTTTTGATTTATTGTATTATATTTTCCAAAAGTATAGGTTGAAGGTATGATATAATGTATTTGTATATGTGAGTATAATTAGTTTATAAGGTATTAAATTTTAGCTTTGAGAACTATTGTGCATTTATTTATCGAATCAAACTCAGTATTGAAATGTGTTGAGTTTATGTAGGCTTTTCTATATAACTGGTGCAATTTCTTTACAAAATTAGATAAATGAGTATAATTTAGAAAAATTATATAGTTGGATATGCTCTACTTCACCAAAAAAATTTTAGAAAAAAAAAATGTGCTTTCTTGTATAGATAAAAATAATTTTATATTTCAAATTGAATTCGTGCTTAGAATTACAAATTTTTCTATTTTAAAATTGTAATGTAAGCATAAGTTATTAAATTGTATATCTTTTTTGAAAAAAAAAATTACTCATTTTTGTAATTTCGAAAAAAAAATCATCAATTCTATAAAAAAAAAGACGTTTATGTGTTGATAATGGTATATAGTTCGTTAGAAAAAAAATTAATTGTGTGTTGATATTTTTAACTTTTTATTATTTTCGATTAAATTTTAACATTTTTTAATTACTAAAGTTTATTCTTATTATTATTTCTTTGAGAAGTGTTTGATGGAATGAAGAATTTTAAGATAACAAGTTTTGAGAACATATGTACTCGAGACTATGAATTAAAAGATGTCACTTATATAGACTATATCATAATTTATCTCGATTTTATTATTAATTCTTTTTATAGTATCTCATCATCATCATTACCATTTTAATTTTAATTTTAAAAAAATGTTTCGTATATTATTAGTTGCACTCTTAAAAGACATAATTAAAAAGTATTATTTTCAAAATTGTAACATAACGTTGTTATTATTTTTAGCTTTTTAATTAAGAAAAATAAATAAATTACGAATTATTTCATCCTCCAACTTTAACTCCAAGAAATAAGAAGAACATCACATTAATTTGTTATTTATCTTAAAGCTTATTATAATTTTATTATTAAAACATAAAACTTGATTTAATTGCTATATATTTTATTATAAATATTATTATTATTATTATTATTAATTATTTAAATTTTTATTGAGTTTATAAAAAATATTTAAAATAATGAATTGTTACTCACATACAATTAATTTTACTTATTAACCCTTACTCTACTCACCTCTAAATTATAATTCTTTTGATTACAAAATATTTGTTCTGGTATAATTGTATTAATTATTATTAATTTTAAAGAACAACTTTAAAATACCGAAATTGTCACTAACATTTATTTTTATTTAAAGATTAAAAAGGTGTTACAATTAATCACTTTATATGGAAATCTTAACTTTAATTAAATTATAAAACTTGGATCTTTATTTAGAACTATTATCATTTCATTATTAATTATTATTATTATTATTATTATTATTATTATTATTATTATTATTATTATTGTTATTGTTAAAGAAAGAAAAATTAAGTTCATAGATAAAAGAAATATCTGTGACATATAACTTTTGTTTATTATGTGAGCCCTAGAGTAAGAACTTGTATGAGAATTATAAAAAGAAAGCAATGGCGTGAAAAAAGAATCAAAAACAGCAATTAAATGTTCAATTTAATAAAATAAAATAAAGTAAAAGAAAATGACCAGGAATTTTGTCAAAGTTGCTTCACACAACAAACTTTGGGTAACAAGTTGTGATATCTTTGGGGGTAGGTTATCTACCAATTTCAATAATGATTTAGAAATTATTCAATTTGAGAAGGAATATGTACCAATTTCAACATTGGACAAACAAAAAGACAAAATTTAGTTAAATTCACAAATGAAATTGGAAAATGTTAGGGGTAGCTGGTATGCGTGTGAGAGTGGAGAAGAAGAAAAATAAATGAATAAAAATCTTAAAAACAGGTGTATCAGCAAAATGTTTAGTTTTTTGTTATGCAAAAGGCCAAATAAAAAAAAAATACATTGACCACAATGCTAACAGAAAGAAAGTTGAAGAAAAAATACCAGCTTCCCTCTTTTAATTAAATGAAAAAAGTAGTCTTTTTGTATTACTAGAAAGAAATAAACTCTCTTAGCACTTTTGTATATGTCTCCAAATCATAATGTGAATTCTCTATCTCAAATTCCAAAGGTGCAAGAAATTCTATTTTTCAAAACCAATTTTTCATAAATACTAGAGTCATTGTTGATTCATGGTTACGGAGTAATAGAACATGTCTATTATTTACCTTTATTTTTCAATCGTTTAGACAAATTATACGTATACTTGTCAAACTATTAAATGTGATTAGATAATCGTCAACATATTTGGAATTATTCCTTTCACAGATTATATTTTTTATGGATGTCTTGGGCATCTCTTATTTCATTTTTAATTTAATATTTATTTTTAAATTAGTTATATCACTTTCTTGTAAATTGAATTTTCTTCCCTTATATTGTCACTTATAAAAGTAATATCTTTTGAAAACAATTGATATAATTAAACTTCAAGTAGTGTTTCGTGTAATGACTTAAAATAGTTAAATTGGTTTATAAATTTTCATTTCAATTCCCATTCTGTTAACAAATACTCTTAATTATAAATATAGTATATGATATTTTAACATTATACCACCTTCATTCATATTATAAAAAAAGTTTTTGAATTGACTGTAATGAAATTTATTTCAATCAAGAATAGCTATTTGAAAAAGAATATTCAGGTATTAATCTGAGATCGTTACTATTAAAAAATAGTTAGTTAAGTTGGGAGTGACTTGTTAAAATAATACTTAATTAAGTTAGAAGTAGTTTGTGGTCAACCAAGAGTTATAGTGATCTCAATGAATACTAAAAGGGTTAATATGAGTCCAAACAATATTTAGAAGGAGTTCAATAAGAGTGGTTACGAGCCTAAAAAATATTTAAAAAATTAGCCAGAAGTGATTATAAGCCTAAACAATACTCAAGAGGTTAGTCTACAAGCCCAAAGAATACTTATTTGTACTTCACAGCAATAATCTGCTTAATGAAATTTAATTTGTTGATAGAGAAATGGGTGTAGTCTGCATTGTCAAACAAACTAGTATAAAACATCTTATGTATCCTCTGTCTCCTTGTTTTGTTACATTGTAAATTATTATTATCCACACCAACTTTAGAAGGAGAGTTATTATGATAATAAGTTTATAAATACGCTCTAAGCAAGTAAATCAGTTAAGTTAAGTTATAGAATCATGTTTGTCCCAATCTTTCAGATGTAATATAGGATTAAAAGTCATTAACTAATCACTTAGTCATACAAAACTATCGTTTGAATATTCATCACCAGATGATATCTACAAAAAATATTAAAAAGTAATTAGAAAATAATTCAACCCTCTCTTCTTATATGTTTATTTTTTTCAACAAATGTATATGTAAATTGCACTAAGGATTTCCATTTCTTAGTGCAAATTTAGTTTACAAACTCCAAAAATCTTTATATGTCTTGATACAAGGCAACAAATATTGGAATGAAAAATTGACTTTATTCCTTTTCCAATATGACTAGATTTTATGAAAGAAAAATTACTTTTTTTTTTTACTAAGCTCAAATCTCATCATTATATGATTTTGCAAAGATGATTTGTGGAGATCATCACTCTTAAGCACAACTTGAATGTTGCTTTCAACTTTAAGGACTTTGGAAAATTAAAATATTTTTTTACGATGGAAGTGGAAAAATCAAATAAAGGAATCAACCTCTTCCAAAGGAACTATGGTTTTGATCTTCTTAAAGATGTTAGTAAAGTTGTTGATAAACAAGGTTTCACACCAATTGCTTATGCAAAAATTTGCTGGGAGAATCCCAGAGAAGAAACACCTGGGAGATCTCACAAGAATGAGCCAAGAGCTAACCCATACAAGGGAATGACACCACCTTCAACCCAAAACCTTAAGACATTAGGTTTGTGAGTCTTTTTTCTTATATGTTGCTCAACTTTCTCATTCCTACTCAATGTGGCACTTAGACTCACACTTGGATACCTAACAATCTTCCCCTCAAGTGAGAGTCCCTCTTCCACATTGGTATACTCTCCCTCGAGTGGAAACATTTTCAAACACAATTATCATACTCACAAAGGACCCCCACTTGTATTGTCATTTACACACTTAAACGGGACTCGCTTGTCTGAAACCTCCATCAGGAAGACTTTCGATACAGAGATCAAATTGTACTCATCTGAGTCGGTCACTGTCACAGACCATCGCTTTGATACCACTTGTTGGGAGAACCTGAGGGAAGAAACACCAGGAAGATTTCACAAGAATGAGACAAGAGCCAACCCATACAAGGGAACGACACCACCTTCAACCCAAAACCTTAAAGCATTAAGTTAGTGGGTCTTCTTTCTTATATGTTGCTCAATTTTCTCATTCCTACTCAATGTGGCACTTAGACTCACACTTGAATACCTAACAATCTTCCCCTCAAGTGAGAATCCCTCTTCCACATTGGTATACTCTCCCTTGATTGGAAACATTTTCAAACACAATTATTATACTCACAAAGGACCCCCACTTGTACCGTCATTTACACACTTAAACGGGACTTGCTTGTCTGAAACCTCCATTAGGAAGACTTTCAATACAGGGATCAAATTGTACTCATCTGAGTCGGTCACTGTCACAGACCATCGCTTTGATACCACTTGCTGGGAGAATCTGAGGGAAGAAACACCAGGAAGATTTCACAAGAATGAGACAAGAGCCAACCCATACAAGGGAACGACACCACCTTCAACCCAAAACCTTAAAGCATTAAGTTAGTGGGTCTTCTTTCTTATATATTGCTCAATTTTCTCATTCCTACTCAATGTGGCACTTAGACTCACACTTAGATACCTAACCATCTCTCCCTCAAGTGAGAGACCCTCTTCCACATTGGTACACTCCCCCTCAAGCGGAAGCATTTTCAAACACGAGTATCTTACTCATAAACGACCCTCACTTGTACCGCCGTTTACACACTCAAACAAGAAACATTTGCCTGAAACCTCCATCAGGAAGACTTTTGATACAAGGATTAAACTATACTTGTCTGAACCGGTTACACAAACCATCGGCTCTGATACCACTTGATAGAAAAATCCGAGGGTGGAAACACCGGGGAGATCTCTCAAGAATGAGAACTGAGTCAACCCACATAAGGGAATGACACCACCTTCAACCCAAAACCTTAAGGCATTAGGTTTGTGTTATATTATTACAGTAAGTTTGTGTTTCATATTGTTGGTAATAAAACTTTTCATTAGAGGACTAAACAAGAGATATATTTCCATGTTGTTTTAGATGAAATTCAATCAGGGGTTCTACATATTTCATCATCATCTCAAAATAACAAACATATTAACCAAGCCATTTACTTTTCATCATTTCCATCAATTTCAATCCAAGCTTGGCATGTATGATCTTTACATGACAACTTTTTGGGTGAAGTTAAATGATAGTCTAGCACAACTGTCAACTCATCCATCAGTCATATCCATTAAATAATTTTGATTAATATGTTGATCAAGACTTTATTAATACTGTTGAACTTGAAGAATAAGATCAAGTCATGCTTCTTGAAAGAATTTAGAGAAGCTCATCTTGATGATCATGTTTGAAGAAGATGATGCTAACAATGTATTGCTTGTTATAACTTTCATTGCATGTGCTAGTGCGTCTTGCACACAAGGTAAATCACAAGTGTTTCAATTTAGTACAAATCTTTAATCAAAAGACTTATTTTGAAAGGTTAAAATTGTTTGAAAAGGGTTTTGATTTTAGTTTAATCGATTAAGTTTTCATGTAATCAATGTATGAAAGTCTTATCTTGTAGAAGTGCTAAAGAAATGTGGGTAACACTTGAAGAAATGTATGCAAACAAGGAAAGTCTTGTTGAAGAAGAATTCATCAAAACAAGTGCACACGTGAAAGAAACTTGTTGCATGACAAAGGTATTTCTAAAACTTTAATTTCAAATATTAAGACTAACTCCTTATGGTACCTTGACAACAACTCTCAAGGTATATTACCGGTGTTAGAACAAAGTTTGTTCAATTCAAAGAAAAGGAGGATGGATTTGTCACTTATGGTGACAATAAGAAAGGCAAGATTCTCGAGTTTGGAAAAATTGGTACAAATGATACAATTAAAATCATGGTTGTATAACTAATTGAGGGATTGAGACACAATCTTTTAAGTATAAGCTAGTTGTGTGACAAAAGATTAAAGGTAATATTGGAATTACACTATTGCATAATAGTTCATAATAATTACAATAAAATTGCATGGATTTGAAAGAGACATAATAATATCTATTTATTATATTCAAATCATGCATAATGTAATATATCTTGTTTTATTGCAAATGATGATTGTGCATGGTTATGGCATAGAACAGCAACTCATATTCATATGTCTCAACTTGGAAACTAATCTCTACAAAGCTTGAGAATGGTTTGCCAAAGCTAAATTTTCAAAATAACAAAAATTGTGTTGCATGTTAAAAGGGAAAATAAGTCAAAAACATTCTTTGAAATTTAAAAATGTTTTATCTACTCAAAAACCACTAGAACTAATTCACATGGACCTTTTTGGCCTTTCTACAACTAAAAGTATTGATGGAAATTACTATGCATGGTATTGGTTGATTGACTCTTCCAGATATACTTGGACAATCTTTCTTGCATCAAAGAAAGAAAATTTTAAAGTCTTAAGTAAGTTTTACAAGTCATAGAAAATGAGAAAGATTTAAAAATAAGTTCCTTACAAAGTGATCATGGGGGAGAGTTTCAAAAGTAATTTGAAAATTTTGGTGAAAGTAATAAAATCTCACACAACTTTTCTACTGGTTGTACACCACTACATAATGATGTAGTTGAAAGAAAAAGAAAATAGATCCCTAGAAGAATTAACAAGAACAGTGTTGAATGAAAGTGTTTTACCTAAATATTTTTGGGTTGATGTAATAAGTATTGCACATTTTGTTCTTAATAAAATATTACGTGTTATTGGTGGCTAAAGGTCACAACTAAGAAGAAGGCATAGACTATGATGAAACTTATGTACTAAAGGCCAAACATGAAGTTATTAGAATACTATTTGCTTATGCATCTCTTAATGAATTTAATTTGTTTCATATGGATATAAAGAGTGCATTTTTAAATAGGCATATAAAGAAGGAAGTGTATGTGGAACAACCTCCTATCTTCACTGATTTTGAAAAGCCAAACCATATAATTATTGTTGTTTTTTGCATTCTGTGTGTATTCTTTACCAATCTTATTCCACAATTAATTACATTCAATGTTTTTTTGTAGACTTGTTTTTAAAAGAGTTTAAGAAGGGATTAATCTTTTCAAGAAAGTTTTCAAAACCAATTCACTCCCTTATTAGTTTAGCTTAGCCTCAATTTTTGTACAACATATGTGATTATTTTAATGCATGCCTTGCTTTCATATCTTTAAGATGAGTTCAAAAGGAGGGCGAATGAAACTATATAGGATTTTAAAAAAAAATGATTTTAAGAATAAAATTTTTCAATTAAAACAATATACTATAGTTTTGCTTAACAATAAGTAGAAAAGTAGTCAATCATAATTCACAAATAGTTCGATAAGTTTCTTGTTTTACTATCTTGACGAAAAATTAAATTGATTCAATATGTACTTTAGTGAGTTTTAATTTTACTAAGAATAACAACAGAAAAGCAATCAATTGAAACTTACAAACATTGTATTAAATTTCATGTTATTATCAAATATCAAAATCATAGAAAAATAAATTCTTAACCAATATGTTTTATAAACCTGACAAAGATTCAATCAAGTTAGCAAGCGCCTAAATTACAATTTTCAATGCCACGAAAGAAATAATCAATTAAGATTCAATTTCAATTTAATCAAATTTCACTTTTATTGAAGATTATGTAGGAATTTGAAAATCAGTACAAGAATAAAGATAAAAAAAATAATACATAATATTTTTATACTAGTTCACTCTTTCTCAATAGTTACATCCAGTTTTCTCAAAAGATTCTACTAATCACACAACATCCAATACCATAGGCAACAAGATACAATCTTGCACCCTACAAGATTCAACACTACATAATGTAGCGACCTACACACCTACAATTAGAAATCTTATCTAATTAAAGTACAAGAACCAATATAATCAATAAAAATTGAAAGAATACAACAAAAAGCTACAATTTTCATGAAACTACAAGTTCAAAGGTTGTAGAAACACTTCCCTAATATAAAGAACAAATAAACCACTCTGCATATTAATCTCAAGTCAGATAATATTGTTCCAAGAATCGATTTTCAATGTTCTTGATAAAAAAGAATGAATAAACGCTCAAAAAATTATTTAGCAAGAAGATTGATCTCTCTGTAAAAAAATCTAAACCTCAAAAACACATTATATCAGACATCTCAACTCAGTTATTTATAAAAGAATATACTTTAATAAAATCAATTGATTAAAACAACACCCAGATTGATTTATTTTACTAAAAACATTTTCAACTGATTAAGTCTAATTTTTTTTAAAAAAATATTAGTATTACAAATTTTCTTATGAATTATTAAAAAAAAAGCAAATTAAGCTCAATTAATTTCTTATAGCAATTCCAATGACCATGACTAACAAAAATAGATCAACACACACCTAAGATTCCAATCCAAATCTTCGAAGTTCTGTGATCACTTGACTTCACCAAATACTCTTCAACATCATTACTAATATGTGAGTGTTTGTATCATATGTATTGCATAATCATTTTATGCCTTCATGTAAAAGCTTATCTTCTTTGAAAAGTGTCTTAAGAAAATATTTTAGAATATAATAAATAATTATCTTATTATGCACTAGATCATACTAAAATTGATTATCTTATGTCATAATCAATTGTCACAAGTACAATAATCTATCATCTTAATTGATAATTATCTTATTATGCACAAGATTATACTTTTGTGTAAAATTGATTATCTTATGCCATAATCAATTGTCACAAGTACAATAATCTATCATCTTAACTAATAATTAATTGTATGAAGTTTGATTAAAATAGTAATAATTTACAAATAATTGATTATGACTATAAATAAAAAATAATAATGTTGCTCCTACTGAGTTTTTGGATTCAATTAAGAACAAATTTAACTATTTTGGATTCAATTAAGAACAAATTTAACTATTGTCACAAGTACAATAATCTATCATCTTAACTAATAATTAATTGTATGAAGTTTGATTAAAAAAGTAATAATTTACAAATAATTGATTATGACTATAAATAAAAAATAATAATGTTGCTCCTACTGAGTTTTATTTTTAAATAACTTACATAAAAAGGCTTTTGAAAACTTTAAATGTATGAAGTGACGTATATTTACAAATATTTCTTGCATATTTATGTTGTTCTTCAATTACTATCCAAGATCATCATAGTTTTTTTTTTTTTTTTTTTAAGAAATCTTTGAATGTAATTTTTACTTGAAGACATTGAAAAATAGTATTTCATAATTTTAATCTTCATGGATAATTTAT
>Ga0209700_101190_pt1 | contig 53190 bp, 28 predicted proteins | sample SiratroredBW_FD_187528 | JGI IMG/M metagenome (GOLD analysis project Ga0209700, IMG submission 187528) | Root nodule microbial communities of legume samples collected from California, USA - Siratro red BW (SPAdes) (version 2) | ecosystem: Host-associated > Plants > Roots > Nodule | place: USA...
TAAACTTGCAAATTGAGTATTAGTATTTCTATTTGTATTCTATCTTGTGTGCAATTTGGTGTGATTGAATCTGTGTGATATATTACTTTGAAATTGTGTGAGTTAATTTGCTTCATACTGTCTTTGTTGGATAATATTGGTTAGAATCATTTCTGCTGCATAAAATTCAACTGGTGTATGTGCTGTTTGAAATTTGCTCTCTGCCAGCAAAATAAATCGATTTATTCGTGCCTGAAATCGATTTATTTCACCACTGCACCTTAAATCTTTTATCATTGAGATTCAGAAAAGGTTTTCTATTAACTAAACTGTTTTCAGTGTTTTAAATTGACAAAAATCTTTTAAAGTTCAATTCACCCCCCTCTTAAACTCAGCCAAATATATTTTCAATTTCTTGTTGGGAGAATTCGAGGGAAAATACCGGGGAGATCTCAAATAATGAGAACTGAGTAAACCCATATAAGAGAATGATACCACCTCCAACCCAAAACCTTAAGGCATTAGGTTTGCGGGTCTTCTTTCTTATATGTTGCTCAACTTTCTCATTCCTACCCAATGTGGGACTTCAACTCACACTTGAATATCTAACAATCTCCCCCTCAAGTGTGAGTCCCTCCTCTACCACATTGATACACTCCCCCTCGAGCGGAAGCATTCTCAACCCGAGTACATTACTCATGACCCTTCACTTGTACCGCCGTTCACACACTTATACGGGACACACTTGCCTGAAATCACCATCAGGAAGACTTTCGATACAGGGTCAAACTGTACTCGCCCAGGCCGTAAACCAACGGCTCTGATACCACTTGTTGGGAGAATTCGAGGGGGAAATACCGGAGAGATCTCAAATAATGTGAACTGAGTAAACCCATATAAGAGAATGACACCACCTCCTACCCAAAACCTTAAGGCATTAGGTTTGCGGGTCTTCTTTCTTATATGTTGCTCAACTTTCTCATTCCTACCAATGTGGGACTTCAACTCACACTTGAATATCTAACAAAAAGAAAAAAAATATTACAAAACTTAAAGAAAAGTATTAAATAAGGTTATTTAATAAGATGAATGTTTTAATAATTTAAAATTAAAATAGATATGCCATGAAGACTAAATGGATATATGTACTAATCCTCTCTTTATACCTAATTTAAAAGATCATGCATTATTTATAATCATACTCGTAATCAATTAAAATTGAAATTTACACCAATAGATTTATTTGTCTCTTCTATATAAATTAAAAAAGAATTAATTATATAAATTATAAATATTTTAATAATTTAAAGTAAAAATGAATATTATAAAATAATAGATATATAAATATCTATTTTATTTTTATACTCAATTTAAAAATTATAAATTATCCATACTTATTTTGTCCGATATGAAAATTTTCCATAACAATAATAAATAATTAATTTAATCAAATTATTTGTAAATAACATCGTACATATACTATTTATTTATATTAAATTTATCGATATCTCGTTTATAAAGAAAACTCAAATACTTGAATTTCATTCGAAAACTCAAGTCTATACTTCATTTTCTAACAAATTAATTGACATTCAACGTTATATTAATTTCTATTATTATTTGATAATTTTTTGAATCTCATTTTTTAATTAGATAATTTATCTTTTAACAAATAAAAACTAATGTATTAATTATTTCAATAAAATAAAATAATTATACATATTTTTTGTTTTAAAATAATTAAATAAATATTCTTTTAAAAATAACAGTTACATAATTTTTAATACCTTTATTATTAAGTTATATATATATATATATTAAAGCATATTATTTTTCTAATTTTTAACTAATTATTCATAAAAATAATAAAGTTAATAAATTATATATTTTAATATAATAAAAAAATGTGCATACATGTTCACTCCCTTAATAAAGAGTTTAATAGATATCAAGTCTAGTTTTTGTTAGAATGCAAATATAAATAAACCTGCATCTCTATTTGTTGTTTAGAAAATAATTATCAACTAGTCTTATTCGGTTCCGTTCTAGGGTTCTTCTGCACACAAAAAATTCTGAAATAAATCTCAATCTGTATCTCCTTTGTATTTGTAGGGCTGCCCTTTTTTTCTCTCTCTTTTATCTTCTTCTTCCTTTTCTTCTTCTTGGCTTTGATCCAAATTTAATCCTTTTTCACGCGCTCAATTGTTTGGACGGATATTCTTGTTGTTGTTCTTCCTCTAAGTTTTTCTCTTTTGCTTCGGTTTAAGTTTCGAGTTTTACTGAGAAAGATATAGTTTTAAAGTTTCAATCTTTTTTGTATTGGATTCTCTTTTCTCTTTGAATCTTTTGTTTTTCTTTCTTGGTTTTGTTTTCGGTTTCTTTCTTTTCATGGTGGATATGGATGGGTTTGGAACTGGGGGTGATGTTGGGGGAGTTCCCAACACAGAGGATCTTAGGCAACTGGGGAATGTTTCCGCAGGTTTGTTTCATCTTTTGGGATTCAATTTATTTTTTATCTTAACCTTATCTTGAATGGGTGTTTCTGGGTGTGTTTTTCTGATTCAGTTTGTTCATGCAGATCTGGTATGTGTTGTCCACTAATTTGATTTGAATTATAAAAAAATTGATCCAATATTACTGGCTATTATTGTTATGGAGTTCTTTTGCATTTCTATTGTTTGTTGGTTGTTATCTTCAGTTCACACACAGTAGCCTTTTAAGCTTCAGGTCGAAGTTCTTAAACGGAATGCTGGGTAGCTGGACCAAAACCTTCTGTTAATGTTATGAATTATAGAAAGTTTAATATGCCGATTATTTCATTTGAATTGGATTTTTTTGTTGCCATCTTTTGGGTTATGTTGCTATTGACTGCTACCACTGTTTGGTGACTGTGTAATGATTCTCTATCTGCTTTACACTGGTAGTTGATTCAGTGCTGTTTTTATTTTATTTTTTCCTGTGCAAACCCAGATAGTGTTGAGTTAAGAGCTATTTCTTCATGTGTCAATGCTTTGTTATAGAAATATTATTTTTATATACATTTTACTGAAAAACTTGTTGCACTTTCTATGAATGACACATTTCCATTATATTATGAGAATTGTTTTCGGCTTTACATTTTGAAAAATTGGTGTTATGTCTTACTAATGTAATTTTTTGACTTGATGTTATGTTTGGTGTCTTATCTTTTGACTTGATGCAATGTTTGGTGTCTTACATATTTAAATCATGGTTTTATGTCTTTCTTGACTTGACATTATGACTTGATAGTATGCCATCACCAGTGCATCCTATACTTTTCATGTTACATAGTTCTAACGGTTGAAACATTTTCCCCTATGCAGATGGTGCTGTTTTTGATGCATCACAATATGCGTTTTTTGGTTCGGATAGTGCTGTTCAAGAAGTTGAGCTGGGAGGGTTAGAAGAAGATGATGATTTGCTTGAGTGTAATGGGGAGTTCATTGTGAATAGAGAAGAGGTTAATGTCCATAATTCTTTCGACTTCAACTACAAATTTTGCTTCCAGAATAATTTGAAATATAAAAATGTTGGCATAATCTTTGCTTCCTTCCCCACCCCTCCTAAAATCAATGGATATTAACTGTTATTCGTCATTAAATCTTAATCATATGATGCTATTATCAACTCACTTCTTTCAATTTGCAGGCTGAGGATTTAAAATCTCTTTCTGACATTGATGATCTCAGCACCACTTTTTGGAAGGTAAGGCTGTTAAATTATGATTATCATTCTCTCCTTGAATGCTTGATATTTTTATTAGATAATTAACTGAAATATTGTCATGATATTATCCCAATTTGCTTGCATTCATTAAAGAATTGATAAATTATTTATTTTATTATTTATATTATATATATGAAATTTATCATCCTGTAGTATGAAGAAAGTAACCCTGTATTGATTCAAATAAGTCAGTTAAGGCCTGTGTTGGACAAAGAAGTAAAAATATTTATTTTTTCTGTTGTTGATATTTCTGAACATCTATTTTACAGCATAGTTGAGCTTTATTTTTGATCTTTTTAAATCTCTCGATGTTCCTGTGACAAAAAGTTTAAGCAAGAAATTGGTTTGGTCCTGTTTCTCAATATTCTCATTTGATGTGTTAGAATTTTTATTGACTATGATAAAGAATTTTGTTTTTAAATTAGTTCAAGGTATCAAGCAAGAAGCTTGATCTTTTGCGTACTCTCTCATTTTAGTGATTCTATGCTTGTTGACCAGGCTAGTATGCTAGAGAGTTGGAGTTTTTACGTTTGACAAGTGCAAATGGTAGTTTCTAGATTTTTTTTTTGAATGTTAAAAGGAGCAATAATCCATATTTTTCTACTACCAAATCCGCTAGTATATCATATTATTAGCAATGCCCTTGAGATGAAACTGGAGGGAATGTTTTTCATGGGGACTTTGGTAAAAGTGGAGGGACTGTTTTTCATGGGGACTTTGGTAAAAGTGGAGGGACTAGATTGACAATTAGGTACAGTGAAGATGAAAATGTACCTACTCTTAGTCCTTACAGTGGTTGCTCACTTTAATTTCCGTTTGTCGTTGAGTTTTTCTTGTTTGGCCCGTGGATGTTGGCCTCTAGGTCTCTCTGGGTTGTACCCCTCCAAATTTCTTGTATATATTATTTTTCTCATTTTTATTTTCTGTTTCCATGTTACAACTTCCTTCTTGGCAAATGAGAGAAATCATTAGTAATATGCCACCTTCTCTTCTGCTGTTAAATCAACTCCTGTGTCATTCCTATGTATCGGTATGGTGTGGATCATGCAGCTTCCATCCGTTTAGAACCTTTGCAAAAAGCTTGGCAGATCGGCTATTATGGTTTCCTACCCTTGGTTAAACGAATTAGTTTAGCAAGAAATATTGGGCAATTGGATAAAATCTCGGCCAGATTTTTTCACTTGAAATTACTGGGATAAAAATGAGGGAGAAAATTATGTTATGCAAACATGTACACAGGGAATTTAGACTTAAGGGACTTCAGTTGCTATCTCGTATAAAAGAAAATTAGAAAAAAGAAGGTGACATAGTTGGTTAAATGAAAGGCTACTCTACTTTGCTTGATTCCTTGGATATTTCAGGCTTATTCAAATGTATTTGTTAGCTAAAGTAATGATTTCTTTCTCCAACACAACAAATAGTTTTTAATCTTTTTTTCTGTTTTACTTGTGTGCTCAGCTTTATAATTCAGTTTCTTTTATAATTCTGATAATAATTCTCATGTATGTGATCATATGTTTTGCCTTGTGCATGTTGATACGAAGATTAAGTGTTTTTTTTGGGTTTAATTTCAGTTGAACAAGGTTGTAAGTGGACCAAAAAGCACAGAATTTATTGGTGAACAGGGATCGAGACAGAGTGAGTAAAGCAATTGTAAATGATTTTCCATGTGTTTTTTTTATCATAACTTAACAATGCCCCTTCTCTTCATTGATTTTAATTTTATATGTATTTAACGTTTGTAATATATTTCCATTGTACCGAGGCCATCTTTTACATGGTAGTTGTTTGTATGAAGTGTAAGCATAAAGGTGTTAGGATTAATACTTGGAAGTTGCAATAGTTTAATTTGGAGTGGGGGTTTGTTTAACACGAAAAGTGAAAAGAAGCTGATTTGCTTGAGGAAATCCTACCCATGATTTGAGTAAAGCTGCTTGATTATCTTAATGGAACATCATATAATCTATGTTTCGAAACTTTTATCTCATGAAGTAACTTTATTGCCCACTCCTTAGTCCATATAAGCCATTGCTATAGCTTGTTATTCAGTCTCTGCACTGGATCTAGAAACCACATTTTAGCTATAAATGTATTGACCAACATACCAGCCTAATCTGTGTAGTTTACCTCAATTTGAGCATTCCCTTTGTTGTCATGTAATGATCCTTGACTCAGCATACCTGAATATGTCTCGTAAATTGTACCATTACACTCTGATGATAAATTAGGAGACTGCATAAATTGACACAGCACACTAACTATGGAGGAAACACCTGATCAAGCAATTATAAGGTGGTTAATTTCCTATTGACTCTATAATAGCTTGTTGATTAGATACGTTGGAATGTTGAGAGATATATAAAGCTTAACTCGCCATTTTTATTTCTAATATGGAAGCTTTCATCCTCATATGCATCATTTACATCTACCATGATTGATAGCTTTGATACCATACAGATAGCTCTGATACCATACAGATGATACTGGATCAAAACACTCAGTAATGATGACTACTGTTTTGTTCTGTGGATGCTGACATTAGAGTAATATAAATTCAGTACTTTTGTGGTGGATATACAATGGAACAAAGAACTGAAACTGAAAATAGCTAGAAGTGTTCCAGAATTTCCTCTTATGCTCTTTGCCACTTTTTATCTTTCTCCCTCTATTTTTTATGTCCATATAGTTCAAACTTCTCACCCCAAATCACTGTGATTTCCTATTACACTATACATCTGGTTTTTTAGAAGTTTTGAATTGTTTGAACATATATAAAACACCATCACCAAAACTTTAATCATTAACATGCATATGCATTTACAAATGTAATTTATGTTTGCAACCGTCCAAGCATGCATATAGAAACGGTAATAACATGATCCAACCTTTCTATGTCTGTGGAAAGGAGGTGAGGGATTTAGCTGCATGGTTATTGATCATGTGGTAATCTTTTTAGTAGAAAATCTTCAGAATAAATAAAGGAGTTGGGCGAAAGTTGCAAACTTGAATATGTTTAGACTATAGAGTTGTATAAATAGTTGAGGCGGAGCACAGTTGTTTGTTTACTATATATTTCGTCAGACTGTGTTGTCTGTAAAATCCACCTCTGGAGATTGATGAATTAAGTTGAGCTGTTGTATGTCTGAGTTCACAGTGACCTTACATTTGGCCTTTTAGCATTCTGTTTCTTCTGTTGTCACTGCATGCAATTTTTTCACTAAACTGAATTATTTATTATTTTATATTTTATTCAGATTCTGCGGCTGAATGGGCACAGAAGGATGATGTTCTTAACTGGTATGAACAAAATGCTTATGATAATGAGGGTTCTCTGGATGGAAGAAGAATGTCATCGCAACCTCATTCTTCTCTTTCTCAGTTACATGAACCAAAAGCTTTGTACAGAACATCCTCTTATCCTGAGCAGCCAAGGCAGCAACAACATCACCAGCTCCAACCTGGTGAATCCGCTCCCAACTGGTTTGATCAGCATATGTATGGTACTGAAACTACTCATGATGGAAAAAGATGGTCATCGCAACCACATTCCACAATTGCACACTTGCAAGAGACGAGACCATTGCATAGAACATCTTTATATCCTGACAAGCAGCAGGAATTTCCTCATTTTTCTAGTGAACCAATTTTGGTACCTAACTCTTCATTTACTTCGTATCCTCCACCCAGTGGTAGATCTCAGCAAGCTTCTCCAAGTCATAATACAGGGCACTTAAACATGCCTTATCATGCTATGGGAGCTCAGATGGCACTGTCACCTCAAAATCGTTCTCATTTCTCCAATCCTGCATTACAGTTGAGTGGAATAAATCACGCGCCTCCTTTTGGTGGAAACATGCGCCAATTTCCTAGTGGTTCCCCTCTTAATCAGAGAATGCAGAATCAATTGGTAAACCAGGCTGGGTTGTATCCTGGAGATCATCCCAACATGTCCTCAGGTTTACCCATGATTAACAAGTATGATCAGATGCTTGGGCTGATGGAACTGAGGGATCAAATGCCAAAATCGGCTCAAATAGGTAGACTGAATCTCCGGTTTTCCCAACAGGGTTTTGATACTAGTGGCTTTAGAAGCAATAGTGGATGGCCTAGATTTAGATCCAAGTACATGACAACTGAGGAAATTGAAAATATTCTTAGAATGCAGCTTGCAGCAACACACAGCAATGATCCATACGTTGATGATTATTACCACCAAGGTTGTCTTGCGAAAAAGTCTTCTGGTGCTAAATTGAGGCACCACTTTAGTCCAGCTCAAATAAGGGAACTTCCTCTACGACCCTCTTCTAATTCTGAGCCACATGCTTTTCTTCAGGTTGATGCTCTAGGGAGGGTTCCATTCTCATCGATTCGCAGGCCCCGTCCTCTACTGGAAGTTGATCCTCCAAATTCCTCTAATGCAGGTAGTCCTGAGCAAAGCATTTCAGAGAAACCCCTTGAACAGGAACCGATGCTTGCAGCTAGGGTCACAATTGAAGATGGTATTTATCTTCTTCTTGATGTAGATGATATTGATCGTTTCCTACAGTTTAATCAGCTTCAAGATGGCGGTCTTCAGTTAAAACGGAAACGACAGGGTCTTCTGGAAGGACTTGCTGCCTCACTTCAGTTAGTTGATCCACTGGGAAATAATGGACGTACAGTTACGCTTGCTGCAAAAGATGACTTTGTTTTTCTCAGGATAGTTTCTCTACCCAAGGGTCGAAAGCTACTTGCTAGGTACCTTCAACTGCTTTTTCCTGGTAGTGATCTGATGCGGATAGTCTGCATGGCCATCTTTCGGCATTTAAGGTTTTTATTTGGTAATCTTCCCTCTGACCCAGCTCCAGCAGACACTGTTAATAACCTTGCAAGGGTTGTTTCAAGATGCATCCGTGAAATGGATCTAAGTGCAATTAGTGCTTGTCTAGCAGCTGCTCTTTGTACTTCTGATCCACCTCCCCTACGTCCACTTGGAAGTTCAGCTGGAGATGGGGCTTCCCTTATTCTAGTATCCGTGCTTGAAAGGGCAACCGAACTTCTAACTGATCCTCATGCTGCTAGCAATTACAATATTGCAAACCGTTCACTTTGGCAGGCTACATTTAATGAATTCTTTGGCCTTCTGACCAAGTATTGTGTGAGTAAATATGATGGTGTAATGCAATCATTCCTTATACAAGGGACACCAAATATGGCTGCCATTGGTGCAGATGCTGCTAAAGCTATTAGTAAAGAAATCCCAGTTGAGCTCTTACGTGCAAGTCTACCTCACACTGATGACCGCCAGAAAAAACTATTACTTGATTTTGCTCAGCGCTCTATACCTGTTGTTGGATTCAATGGTAATTCTGGGGGCCATGGTCACCATATGAACTCGGAGTCAGTGCTGAGTTAATTAGATAATTGAACACATTCATCCGAGGAGCTGTTGGATGGCAAAATTTCGTAGGGATTATTTACTTTGGAGCAGGGTTATGTGGAAGGATCAGGTGCATCTTGATATATTGTGGTAATGCCATGTAGCATTGTGATAAAGTTACAATCAGGCCCGTTGTGTATTATGATAGACTTGGCTTGATTTGTTCCTCTTGTCTTGCCTTTTTTTCTTTTGACAGGGGGCTTATTGTTGCTCAGTTTGTGGTTTCTCTATAGCACAGTAGTGGGTAATATATGTCAAGTTTTAGGTGTTAAGTTGGATTTTTCCCATGTTTCTTTATTATTATTACGTCATTCACTCATGCATGAGATTGTGGTTGTGTTCATACTCCTTTATATAGACGTCACATGTCCAAATTGAACTACCATTATGGGATGGACCAATTTATAACCAGTCATGCTTCACAAGGTGGCGTTGTCATGCTTCACAATAAATTATGTTAACCTTGTTTCTTGCTTTCTGTTTCCTCTCCTTTTCCATATCCTACTTTGCTGTTGCGTTTGCTACTAACTAATGTTTTCAAGTGCCGTTGCTTCTGTAATGCATTGCTAAATTTTCTCTCTTCTCTCAACTTCTCTCAGATTTCTTCTTGTATTGATTTATTTAGTGTTTCTTTTCGAATTAATCAAAACCACTGCATATTTTTCAGGTTTAGTTTTTAAAACGGTACAACGGTTGAGACCAATTTGGTTCATAATTCATACATAAGCTTATTTATCATTATTCATATATATTTTTTTAATTTGCCTTAATATTTTAAAAGTTCTCAACTTAATTATTAATTATTTTATATTTTATATGAATCCACTTAAGTCTGGCGTTTATTCTTCCGCTCAATCTATTAGAAACATTTCTCTAGTGTTTGATCAAACACATCTAGTATATCAATATGTGACAATAAAATATTCAAATAAAATAATTCATTCAAATCATTTAATTCATTCACATTTTAAAACTCGTTTTATGCATTCATCCTAAAAAGGTAAATCATCAGCATTCAAATTATTTAATTCGAATGTTTTAAAATACCATTTCTTTGACATAATCAATTTTACAACTAGTAATGATAAATGAACCCAAAATCTTTTTTAAATTGGATATACGTGTGTACTTATATATCTTTATCTTCCTTTTATCTATTTTCGTTTTAAATTTTAAAATACATTTAATTTATTAAATAATTTAAAATACTTATATTGATTTTTTTAATTTTTTAATTTATTTTTAGATCATATATTCGATAATTTTTTTATAATTATTTAATTTTTATTTAATTGTTATTTAATATAATTTTTTATATTTGATATTGGTAAAAAGAAAATATATACCATCTTTATATTAAATAATTGTAGTTTTTATTTTTTATATAAAAACATTTAATTAATATTTGAAATAGTGAAAAGGTGGATATAAATATGGCCAAGATGAAAAGGATAATGCTTTTTTTCTGGATAAAGTGAATCTTAAGCAATCAAAATGAAAATATATAACTAATAAAAAATAAATAAAACACAATTATTGTTTATAGCGAGTTAAAGTATATTAAAAACGTATATAAAGTTCAAACGGTTTTAAAAGGAATAAACATTACTATGTCTATCTTAGTAATGCATTAAATTTTATTGACATTAGTATTCTTCTCAATGATCAAAAGTTATACGCTAATATTAGCTTATTTTAGAAAAAGAAAATGCATTGTTAGAAAAGATTAAACTTTTTTTTCCAATACAGAAGCAAAAGATAACTTCTATAATCATTAAATTTCAAGTTTCAGTGTCTAGTTATAGAAGAATATACTTATGAGTTTGAAAATGAGATGGTATCTCTCAATGATCCAAATTTAAGATTTTCTACTTGGTAAATTTAAATTTGGCTTCATGGGCTCCACCAAAACGTCTAGTGTTGAAGCTTAGACGGATTTTTCCATCACTTCCGTACTATATTTAAAAAATCTGTTTTATTCTTAAAGTAAAATTACATAATTCCACTTCACCCTCTTCATTCTCATTCTGATTCTGCATTTTCAAGCTTGTATCTCTACACCTCGCCACTACCGTTGTTCACGTTCTGTCATCAGCGTTACTACATCTCCTTTACTAACATTATCTTGTGATTTGTATTGTATTGTGTGACATTGTAATTTTGATGGGTTTATTTTAAAATTCGGTGTCCTCGATGACGGGATTAAAACTCTACAACTTTTGTAATTGTATAGTGTCATCTGCTATACAATTACAAAAACTTATATATATCAGATCATATGCTATTTAGTATGTTTTGTAAATTAATATATACCGGATAACTAGATTCAATATATATTAATTTTAAAATATATATCGGATCACACCTGATCCGATATATTAAAATTTGGTTTGAGGCCATTTACCATCATGTTGTTTTATGGCCATTTACCATCATGTTAGTTTCAGGCCATGCTTGCGGGTGCATTTGCTAATAAAGACTTTTACAGGGCATCGACAACCGCACCCCGAGTTGTGCAGATGCTTTTAGAATCTTAAGTGAAATCTTCATATTTTAGAAGATATATATTGTAAATGTGACACACTATTATATTGCAAATGGGTTTGGTTCTAGGACTGGTGCTTGCATTCATCATTGGAATAGGATTGCACTTTGGTGCTAATATCTTCGCTGGTTTCCCACATTGTGCATAAGACGTTAGACATGACTTCATGGTAATTTAATTTTAGAATCTACCAACTGGAGAATGGGGAGGATAAGCAACGTAAGTTGTAGGAGTGTCCTCCAATTTTCTAAAAGCCTTTGTTTCATCTGTTTGCACCAACACAGTTCCCCTTGGATTTTTTCCTTCAATCTGGTTTCTTGATCCAGAAAGTTCATTTGAGATCAAGCCATCAACTAACGCTATGCAGATGGAGAGTGCTTGCAAAAGTGGATACGTTAAAAGAAGTATGTTGAAAAGGGTAGGTTAAAAGATTATTGGCGGTGCACCAAGTTATAATTCTATTACTCGGAATCAACAATACTTAAAAATGTTTTTCAAACCTTGTATCAACTTCATCCGGTATACATTTTTTATTTTTGTATATCGGAACAAGAGTAATCCGGTATACAATTTAAGAAACATTATATACCGGATTGACTACCGGATAGGCAGGATCCGGTATACAACTTATATACTAGATGGGGTGCATTCCGGTATACAAATTGTATATCAGATCCTACCTATCGGATAGCCAATCCGATATACATTTTTTTTTAAATTGTATATTGGATTGGATGAATTTCGATATTCAAAATGAAACACGAAGTGGAAGTGTACCTATTTTGTAATTTTTACAAGGATATTATTGTCATTTAATATTTTATGGAGGTGTAGGACGAGATCATGGAAGTGCAGGAAGAATCCCTCATATACCAATATATCATTTTTTATTTGATGTCTTTTCTTGACAAACCAACTTATATTAAAGAAGATATGTTGTTTGATTAACATTATATATATATATATATACATATAATGATTTTATTTATTTAATTTATTTAAATGTGTATATCTCTATTGTTATTAATATATTATGACATGGTGTTTATAAAAGAATAACAAAATAAGCAAAATAATTAATATAACGAGTAATTTGGATTTTTGGTAACATTGATCTTGTAACATGATTTATTTTTGTTATTTTGTGTATACATGTTAAGAAGATTTTAATTATTACTATCACACTTATAATAATATTAAATGGAGAAGATTTTGCTTATGCAAATTAATTAAAAAAATGAAATGTAAGACTCATAATAAAATATGATAAAACTAATTAAGAGTTAATTCTATTAAACATAATTAATACATGAGCATGTGTATAAGCTAAAATTAAGATATCTTACAAGTCTTACATGAAAAAGTTAGGAAGACTTCTCCATCCCCTATTATTATAATTGTTACTCCTGTAACCCTTTTGACACAAGTTGAATAAAAAGTGATTTTTAATATAAGTTTTGTGCTTATTTCGTCTAAGCTCTCTCTTTTAATAGTAAGAGGTAGTTAATATCCTTGGCCTAACCAATCAAGGTGGGTTTCTTGGCTATTCTCACCATACTATGGTTAGTAACCTCGCCACGACTGTGACCAAACGACTTCCCGACATCAGTTTAGTATCAGAACAGAGTCATCTTGCTCAAGTTAAAATTTCTTGGTTTGTGGTAGATTCAAGAACTTTCTTTATGAGTGGTCTTGTTGTGGATACGGGTCTTCGTTAGTGTGATCGTCTGCTGTGGAGTTTCTACATGGCACCAAAGTGTAAAAGAGTTCAGGAGATGGAGATGGAAGAACTACGTCGTTAAGTTAAGGCGTTAAAAGAGCAACCTGCAAGATATGAAGCTGCTCAATACGGTCATGGTAGCGATGGAAACAATTATAATGAAGAGGATACACAAATCCTTTTCTTTACTTGTCCTCTTTCGAGGACTCAACCAAATGTAGAGCTCAAAGGAACACTAGAGCCTATCAAGCTAAAGACTTGGGAATCATTTGATTGGCTTCAACCAGATGACAAGCTATAGAGTTTGAAGGGATGCTTTAACCAGATGATTTCATTTGATTGACTTTGCATATTGGAGAGGGTGTTCGAGTTAAAAGACATTCCAGATGACAAGCATGTGAAGCTCGTAGCCATCAAGCTAAAGAAGCACAATTCAACATGGTGGGAGAACCTTAAGTGACAACAAGAAAGAGAAGGTCGAAGCAAGATAAAGATATGGGATAAAATGCTTCGTGAACTCAAAAGAATGTTCCTTTCAGAATATTACTAGTAAGATGTCTTTATCAAGTTTCACAATTTAAATTTTCGCTCACTATTGAAATATGCAATGGAATTTGAAGAGCTTCTCATGAAGTGCAATATTCAAGAGACTGGAGAGCAAACCCTTACACATTATCTTGGAGGACTTAATGAAGAAATTGCAAACATCGTTCAACTACAACTATTTTGGATGGTAGATGATGTGACAATACTAAACCTGAAGGTTGAAAAGCAAATGATCCAGAGGAAGAACAATCACTTTCCTAAAGAAAGAATTGTGAGCAATCACTCAAAACTAAGATGGGTTACTCTCGAACCCTCGAAGGTAAGTTCTTCCAAAACCCCACAAAATAATAAAAACCATGGCTCGTCTTGTTCTTCTGAGTCTAGTAAGAGGTGTTTCAACTGTTAAGGATTTGAACATAGTAAAGTTGAACACATGACGCATTTACGTCGAGTTTTTGAAGTTCTTCGAGACCAAAGGATCTATACTAATCTTAAAAAGTATGATTTCTTCACCAACAAAGTTATCTTTTTGGATTATGTTGTTTTAAGTCAAGACATTGAAGTCGACGGGGAACAACTCTACTATTATATATTTCGCATATGAAGCTGGACTGCCCTTGGCCCTCAATAGACCAATGGTGGTGACATTTGTTTTAGCACCAATCATTTATCATAATCCTCTTTTAAACATAACACCTCCTTCTATTTAGTGACTTTTGTAGTAGAAAGTGGATTGTGCATAGGTGTAAGTAATAGAAGTATTAGTATGAAGAGAAGAACTTTGTAAGAACGACTTTTGTATATTTTAACTTTAAAAGTATAGTATTTTGTATATGTGTGATGACTAACTGAGTTTGGACAGTGTTTGGAAATTCTAAGTTCTTTATATATATAAATTGTTAAAAATCATTATGGTAAATACTTATTCTTTCTCATTATTGTCTGTTAGAAATCACTATAGTAAATACTTATTCTTTTCCGTTGCCCTTGAAATTCATAAGCATAATATTACATTCACCTCCCTTTTAGAGCAATTTAGACTATATATATGTATACTTTGAAACTTGAAGTAAGCATAAATATAAATGTGAAGTCTAATTAAATTCATAGGCCCAGTTATAAAGTCTAAACTAAAACAAGGAAAAAAAATCGGATAAGTACATTCACAAAAATTCAGCAAATCTATTCCAACTTCAAAAAATCAGAAAATATTAGAAGACTCCAAATTTAACGTGTCATTTTTTAAGTTTTAGAAATGTAAAATCAACAAAAAGTTATCAACAAAATAATAAGCAAATATTAAATTAGTTAAAAATAAAAAATTAAGTCAATTATATATAATGAATCAACTTTTTTTTTTTAAAAAAAATGATTTAAAAACTAAAAGTAAAGAATATAAGTGTTTTTAATATATACTAAAACTAGAAATGTGTGAACAAAATTATGTGTCATTACCTATTTAGGTTATAAGATAATTAAGTTGTTTTTCAAAGGATTCACACTTCAAAAGTGGAAATGAAATATAACTCCACTTTTAGAGAATAACTTAAAACACAAGTGAAACAAAAACTATTGTTCTTATACTTTAGGCTTTTAGCACCTATCATTTGCACGTGTAATATTAATTGAAACTTATCTTCTTATAATCGTCAATATTCTTACATGTTGATGCGTTCCTTTTCTCTATGTCTAAAAAGACTATTGAAGAAATAAAATAACAAATATGCTAAAAATATTCTAACAATAATAACAATATTATGATAATTAAGATTTTATAAATTAGATACATCTTATGTCACTAAAATTTATAACAATACTAGTAAAATTAAATTTATGACAACATGGGATATCACACCCTTCCAGTTTACATATCAGAGGAAGGAAAAAAGAAATAACTAATTTGAAGAAGTGGGAAGCGCTTTTTTTTCCAGAGTTTGTTAGTAGTGAGGAAAGATATAAATAACAAAAGAAAGAGAGTATAAGGGGGGACGGAAAAAAAAAAAGGAGAAAAAGGGTGGAGAGTGTTTGCCTCTTGAAAGCCAACTTCATCATTTTGTTATTTTCATACACACTATTCAATACATATACATATTCACTAAGCTGTTATATGTGATTTATGCATTTTATTCTATCCATTCATTTTTGTCTTTATTATTGGTGGGATTTCTTTTACAATTTGGTATCAATCTTCAATCTGGGCTTTTACCTGTGGAAGGTCACCACCCGCATCACTACTGCATGGAAGAACGTATGAAAATTTTGGAGCAACAAGTGACTGAGTTTTGCAAGAGCAAGGTCGTTTCATGGAGACAATGAGGAAGCATCTGGAGGAATTGATGGTACACCAACCCCATCAACACTATGAGGGAGAAGATGGTGATTCGTGTGCGGACAATCCAGGCGGGGGGTGTCATCAAAATTTTCTTTTCAAAGGTGATATCAATCGGAGGATAGAGATTCCTTTGTTTGATGGTTCGGATGTGAGCGGATGGCTCGTCAGAATTGATTGCTATATTTGGATTTTCGGTATTCCTATGGGTGAGAAGTTAGAATATGTGGTGTTGGCGCTTCACGACGAAGCATTGATGTGGTTCAAATCGTGGGAGTCCAAATCCTCTTTCCACACATGGCTTTGCTTTAAGCAAGACTTGCTTAAGCGTTTTGAGTCTGGAGCCGACTTTGTCGCTGAAGGTGAAACAGATTGGCTAGGTTATGGACTATCGTTGCAATTTCAAATTAGCGACAAGATTTCACCGACACTTGGGGGTGACACATTTATGTGCATGTTTCATGAAGGATTCCAACTAACCATCAATTTGAGATGGGATGGAAGATTTTGAGAATTTACAGTCAATGATGGATAGAGTGATGGTGATTAAAGCTCCAAAATGTCGCATGACATAAGGAAGGCGTTCATCTAGGAGGCAAGAGACAGGGAGGCAGGTGCTCGTGTGGGTTGGGGGTCTCTTAAGCTTTCAATTGGGTCAGGCCTAGTACTCATTCATCCACACCACAGTTGAGTAAGTCCAATGTTACCCCATTGTTAAGCTATGGACAAAAATTGAGTGGGCTTCCTTTGTCTTTACAAATTCTAGTAGTTCCAAGTCCACTTCTCGTTGGATCTCAAATGAAGAATGGAATGACCGCCAGCGCAAGGGCCTTTGTTTTAGCTGTGGAGAAAAGTGGAATCCAAACCGCTCATGCAAATTCCATCAACAGTTGGTCTTTGTGGGTGAGGATGAGCAGATTCTAGAGGTTACAGAATAGATTCCACACGTTGAGGAGCCCGTTTTAGCTTTACTCAATGCTTCTCTTTGTCTTCCATCCTTTAGTTATTGGGGTTTGACTTCTCATTAGACTTCGAAAGTCCGAGGGACCATCAATGGTAACGAGGTCATCGTTTTGGTGAACCTAGGGGTTGAGTCTAATTTTCTTTCTTCTACTCTAGTTTCTGCATTAGGTTTACCTTTAATGCATTTACTGCCATTCCGATTTAAGGTGGGGAATAGATCTATTGAGCACGAGTTAGGGGGTGACAATCTTGGTGCAGGAAATCTCAATTGTGGAGGATTTCTTGGTCATGAAGTTAGGTCATTCTTATGTGGTTCTAAGTGCAGGTTGGGTAGCAAGTTTAGGTACATTTGAAGGATATTACAAGAATTTAACCCTAAGTTAAATGTTAAATGGTCGCATATTAACTCTCAAACGTGATTGTACTTGAGAAGGAGCAAAACTAGTGGGAAGATGGCTTTGAATGCCATGAGAAATGAGGAGGAGGGGTTTCTCGTGACACCACTGTTTCAGTTTGATTCTTCTGCTGAGCAACACCCAGTCGCTATGGATATTTTTGCAGCAATTTGATGACATATTTCAACCTCCATTTGAGCCACCATATAAAACACATGACCATGCCATATTGTTGAAGGAAAATGCTCTTATTCCTAACATTAAGCCTTATCGATATCCTCATTATCAAAAAGAAGAGATTATCAAAAAGAAGAGATGGAGGAGATAATTGAGGAAATGCTTCAGATAGGAATAATTCGGCCTAGTACTAATCCTTTCTCGATTCCTATGATTCTCGTGAAAAAGAAGGATGGTAGTTGGCATTTCTGTGTTGACTATCAAGTACTTAACAAAATTACCATTCCTGATAAGTTTTCCATCCCCATTATTGAGGTGTTACTGGATGAGCTTAATGGAGATATTGTGTTCTTTAAACTTGATCTAACGTCAGGATATCATCAAATCCGGATGCGTGAGGAGGATGTCCACAAAACCACTTTTCAAACTCATAAGGGTCATTACGAATTTCTCGTAATGCCTTTTGGTCTTACAAATGCTTCATCCACATTTCAAGCTCTCATGAACTCAATACTTAGGCCTTTTCTCAGAAAATTCACATTGATTTTCTTTGACGACATTCTTTGTGTAGCAAAGATATCGAGAGCCACAAGAGTCACTTGTTAAGTGTGTTTGAATTGTTGCGACATAATCGTGAATAAGAAGAATGTTGCTTTGAGTGCCCTAGCATCGAATATCTCAACCACATCATTTCCTTCCAAGGAGTGGCATCAGCCTAAAGAAGCTCCAAGTCATGATGAATTGGCCACAACTGAGAGATCTTAAAAGTTTGCGTGGATCAGAGGGTTGCAGATGAAGATCAACAAAAATGGTTATCAAGTTGTTGGGCTACAATTTTGAAATTAAATACAAGGCAGGCCTAAAAATAAAGTTGTAGATGCCTTTGCTAGGACATTCCATTTCTTCTCTCTTTCTTTTCCATGGGAGGATTTGGAAGCTGAAATCGTGGCTGAAGCTATTAAAAGGGATTATACATTAACTTTTAAAGGTGGAGAACACTACACCTGGTTTCGAATTGGTCAATGGGAAGCTCATGTACAAAGGGATGATAGTGATTGCTCGAAACTCCAAATTGATCCCAAAAATCTTGTTGAAATTTCACAACTCTAAATTGGATGGGCACTTCAACTTCTTTCACATGTACAAGCAGATCTAAACCTTATTGTAGTGGGAGGGCATGAAGACTACTATTTTATCAAAGGTTGTGAGATTTGCCAATAGAATAAACATTCCACTCTAAAACCAGTAAGTCTCTTTCCCATTCCTACTACTACGGGTAGACATTTCAATGGATTTTATTGGTCGTTTACCAAGATCTAAGGGCATAGATACTACTCTGGTAGTGGTGGACCACCTCACTAAGTACGACGTATTTTCTCTTGCTTATCCTTTTACTGTGAAAGATATGGCCTCATTATTCATCAGAGAAATGGTACGTCTCAATGGGTTTCCATCTTCAATTGTCTCAAATAGAGATAAGATCTTTATAAACTTCAAACAGACAGGGACCTCACTACGGATGATGTCGGCTTATGACGTTGGCTTATCACCCACAATTGATGGGCAGATAGAGGCAGTTAACAAATGCCTTGAAACATACTTAAGATGTCTCATAGGTTCTAAGCTGAAACAATGGACTACATAGCTTGCTTGGGTCGAGTATTGGTACAACACCAACTACCACGCCGTCATTAAGATGACTCCCTTCAAGGCTTTATATAGGCGAGAACCTCTACCACTACTGAGCAAAGGATTAAAGTCCATTGTGAAAGAGGTGAAACTTTTGCTGACAGAGCACAACTAGCTGCTGGATGAGCTTCATTTCTAATTAAATCGTGTTTAAAATGTGATGAAGCAGCAGGCAGGTAAAAAGGCAGGAAGTTGTCTTTGCTTTAGCGACTTTGTTTAATTGAAGATTCATCCTTATAAAATGCGATCATTAGTTGCTAAGAGTAATTAAAAGTTGGTTGCTCATTTTTATGGACCTTTTAGGATTTTAAAAGGGTTGTATACAATCTTAGATGTCCAGAGACATCAAAGATACATTAGATCTTCCATGTGTTTCTTCTCAAAAAGAGATTTGACTCTTCCATTTCACCTCGACCCGTTCCTATTGAGTTATATGAAAATACAAAGTTGATTGTCCAGCATGAACAATTTGTGACAACAAAATTAATGCTAAGGATAACCTTGAAGTCTTAGTTAAATAGATAAATCTGCCTAAATTTGAGAATATTTGAGAATTAACCACTACATTAAAGATAATCTTTTCTCTTTTTCACCTTGAGAATATGATAAATCTTTAAAGGAAAGATATTGTAATGACCCAAGAAGAACATGAGGATATTATAGCCTTCATATTTACATATTAGAGGAAGTGAAAAAGAAACAACTAATTTGAAGAAGTGAGGATTTTTTATTATTTTATTTTTTTAAGTTTGTTAGTAGTATGGGAAGATATAAATAATAAAAGAAAGAGAGTATGAGGGAGAAAGAAAAAAAAAAAAGAGAGAGAGAAAAAGGGTGGAGAGTGTTGGCCTCTCCAGAGCCAACTTTATCATTCTTTTATTTATTTATTTTTATTTAATATATACATATATTCACTTAACTATTGTTGTGATTTCTCCATTTTATTCTGTCCATCTATTTTTAACTTTATTATTGGGTGGGATTTCTTTTACACAATCATTCTTATTAAATTTATGAATTACCACTCCTAGTACATAATATAAAAATTAAAGAAACACCATTCTACTAAAACCATACCATTACTGATAAACAAATTAACCACTAAACAACTCAGCCAAGATTATGTGTACCTACCCCTCTCTTCTCTTACTCTTCCAATAAGAAGCCACTCATCTACACAGAAAACAAAAACAAATATCATTGAGAACAAATGCTGGAAGAAACATCAGTAATTTAATTGGGTGCTTCTTACTGTTCAGAGGGTGCTAATTAGGATCTTCCATTTAAAGTACCTCAAGAAAAACTGTTGGAAATACAGGTTGTTTAACTGAGTATTGGTGTTTGTGTTTTTATAAGATTAAATAATATATTCATACATAATTTATGATATAAAATAAATTTTATATTATATTTTTCAATGTTATAATATTTATTTTCATAATATAAAATAAATGTTATACAGTGGTTTAGTAAAAGAAATATTTTAGTTTTTATTTTCAAAAAATATTAGTATGTAAATAAAAATTATAAACTATAGATAATATGATATAATCAATTAGTAAAAGAATATCTAAAAGCAGTTCAATCCAATACATACTTGATATAATCTAAAGCATCAAAAATTGAAGTTAAATAGGATCTCGAAAATTATGAAAAATATTCCAACTGCAAATCGATAAAATAAGAGGATATCTCACGAGCAGTTCAACAACCCCTAAGCACAACACCCTGTTAATTTTTCTCAAAGGACGTAAACATTGCTGCTAACTCAGAACAATAAAGAATGAAAAAATAAATAAATTTACTAGTACTACTACTACAACGCTGAAATACAAATAATCCCAGAGGATAATATCATATATGGTGTTGGGATACACTATCATACATGGTGGAGAGAGCATTTATAACCAGCTTGAGTAACTAATATGCAAAGGAGACAATGCCTCCAGCAATCTTGGACGTGGTCAGAGAGTAGGGGTCCATGATTCATGCCACCAAGAACATCACTTTCAAGTTTTGATGTGACTACTACCACGAGGCAACTTGGCAGAATTTAATAATGATGAATTTGATGCAATTTTCTGTGAACTTTGCCCATCTTAAGAATACCTTGTTTATGCTTACATGCCTAGTCAGTGGGAAGAATATGCTGGCTTAGTCTGTTTGTTCAAGCCAAGAAATCACATTTCAAAGAAAAGCTGAGGGGAAAATGTTGACTAAGAATGTTAGTTTAGTTACATGGCTGCTGCAAAGAATGTCAGCAACTCGAAAAGCCAAGAGTGTACCTTTTGGCTCCCAAAAGCTCTTGGGAAGTGTTGAGAGTTTTAACAGCAGAAGAAGCTGCTAAACACAGGTCCCAAAATTTTTGTTTTTACTGCTGATGAAAGGATACTAATTGTTTGGGTCATCATTGATTGTATGAACAAGTATGCCCATTTTGTGGCCCTGCACAGCCATAACACTTGCTTAGAACCTCATGTGTAAAATCTATAGATTACATGGAGCACCAGTGGAGATAATTAATGACAGGGATCCTCTTAGTGTGAGTAAGTTTTGGAAAGAGTTCACGCAAAACAATAATTTCGTGTCAGTTGTTAAAAGACGAGAAAGTGTTCAAAGTAAAAATTTACTTGGACCCGGATGGAAAATTAGTTAGAATGTGTTTTCAAAAATAAAAGAGAGAAATGCCTACCAATAATTAGATGGTGGAACTCATGAATTACTTAATGATTTGAACATTGAGTTTGAACTTTATGAACAGAAATCAAATGACATGCATGGCATCTTCAACTGCAATTTAAATCCAAGAAAGCACCTCAAAAAGAAGACAAAGGAGGGAGCAAATACAAATTGACTACGGTAAATTATTTTTAAGGAACTACCAAGTGATACGAGCATTTCTAAACTGTCGAAACACCAGGTTTCTTGAACGAGCAACAAGTTTTCTCTAACCTCCACCACAACAAATTGCTTTACTTGCTTTGAATCATGGAACAAGCCTCATCCCAGGTCCTTCTGATGCCTACAATCAATATATAGAAGAGACCAACAGGTATTACAAATCACCTGGTCATAAACCTTTGTTCGAATACAGCTTATTTTTGTGTTTAAAATACCATTTAATCAAAATCCTACTAAAAAATCATTTGAAAACAAAGCAATTTTTCCCTATTAATTAAAGTACTAAAAACATACATACACTTATTGACTATGCTAATGAATCCCCACACCCTCTCTTCAACTTCCCACATCCCTACTTTGTTTTTCTTATCTACTCACCCAAATAATTTACTGGTTCCTTTCACTTGCCATGGGCTGATACTGTAATATTCTTCTGCCCATGATTGTTACAAGGACTTTCCCATCAGTAGTATGTAAAAGAGATTAATCACTTTTGTGCCTTGTTTGAGCTACTTCAGCTCACTGTTTTATCTTTTTCTTTTTTGTTTATTTTGACGAGGAAAATTTATATCCTTCCCCAGATGTATCTTCTCTCCTTTTTATTATCCAAAATGCTATCCAATTAGAAAATTGAGATTAGGAAAATGCCTAAAAATATTATGAGTTTGATGAATTACAGAAGTTAGAAAATAGTAATCGAGAAGTTACATAAAGTGGAAGCACTTGAATTGCTTTTCTTTCACTCATTTTAAAAAAGAGTGTATAGAGCTGTCAGCTCAAAAAACCAGTAAGCAAGAGAAAAATGAAAAATAAATATAGTCAAGGAAACGGAAGGAAGAATAGCACATATTATAGAAAGTTTTTAATGTCCCTAATTAAGTGGATCTTGCTTTTCAGATTTTAATGAAAAAGCAGAAAACAAAAAGTTATGGGATTCATATCAAAATTCTAGAAGTAATTCTAGAACCTAGAAAATTAAAAATAATGTGATAGAAATGTCAGCATACCATACTTGACAACATTTGTAGCTCCTAAAAGGAGTTGGTATATGCCTCCAGAATCTCCTGCGCTATGAATCATCTTGAGTATTGAATCACCTAAAGCAATTTTTGCTTTCTTAGTTAAGTTGAATAGAAGCAGAATAAATCAAGTGCACTAGCGCATCATCAAATTCTTCTAGTTCACCAGAATCTCTTAATAGACGATATGAAGGAGCCAAGAGATTTGCCGCGATATCAACCAACTTCCACAAAGAGAGATTATAAGCCATTTTGATTATTTTAATACATAACCTCCAGGAAGAATCAAGACAAGACATAATAACATTCCCGCAAGCTTCCTGAATATTTTCCAAAATCCAGAACTCAGAAAGCCAATAAAGCTCTACATATGGTTGTAGATTAAATAGCTTTTCTTTATCATCCATATTATCCCACAAGCATCCAGAGGGAGGATCAGGCAGCTCATCAGAATAAAACCACTGCACTAGTTTAACCAATGCTTGCCAGCTAATATCAACTTTTATTACTTGTGAATGACTGCAACAATGAATGAATAACATTTAAGAGAGACCCATAGGATACAGAATGTAGAAGGAAACAAAAATTAAAGCAAAGAGGCTTTCAAAGTGTCTCATTAGAAATGAAAAATTCTTGCACCTGATTTCCAAGGATATTCTAGACAAACTGGAGAGTTGAAATGAAGTTAACATGGAAGAACATAACAATACAAACCATCATGATAACAGACATGATTGCACGTTACTTCCAACCAATGGCTTAAGAACACCATTAGTGAGTTTCCAAAGGATAGTTAGACTATGTTTGTGAATAAAAACATATCAATCTTGAACTATAATTGCAAGGTGTGGTGAGACTTGAGTCCCACATTAGAAGTTTTAGTGCAATGTTTGCATGTCCTTGGGCTCCAAGGTTCTTATCAGGCTTTTGATAGAACTCTCAATAAATATACTGAAAAGGGCATATCATTTAATGAAAAACAGAGCCTAAGCTCCTTACAGCGAGACCAGAGCTTACACTCCTAAGAGAAGAATCTTCTCTCTGAACACAGTAACCCAAATCGTAAGTGATTCCACTATCCACATTCTCCTATATTCCCATTCAACACTCGCCTAACGGAATTTGCCAACTCAGCACCCTTCTATTCTGCTCTCCTCTATCTACCAATTTACACTTTCCAAGTTTTGGGTCTCTCAACATTTGGGCCTACAATCTGGTCCAGTGTTCTATCAGTTCCTCCCACTAACGGAGCAAGCTTGTCCTCAAGGTTGAGATGAGGAAATTGACTTCACAAATTGTGCTCCTCTTCCCATCTAGCATCCTCAATAGCAAACCTTTCCATTGCACCAAAAATTGTTTGATGGGGCAATTGTTCTGTACAACAATTCTACCACTCGAAACATGCTCAAGTTCAATGTGGTCAGCAGGTTCCACATCCAATTCAGATGGCAGATTGGCCTCTGCAGTGTACTCTCCAATAGCCGTTTTTAGTCGAGACAGATGAAACACATAATGGACCTTATGAGGAGGCAACTGCTATTTATAAGCCAACTCTCCTCACTTTTTCGATCACCTTAAAAGGACCATAAAATCAAAGGGAGAGCTTTCAATTTATAAGCCAATATAAGCTTCCAGTTATCCTTCTATATGTCCTCAAAGACCCAGAGTATCCTCCATATATGTAGAGTGAAATTTTTTCACAAGTAAAGGAATTAAAGCAGGGGATGAGAAAATTAATAGCCTTCCTTTGTGCTGTATAATGTCTCTTTGTAAGCAAACCCAGGTCTAGCACTACTTCATGTTTGAAGTCTTCCATAATGTATTTTAGCTCTGATAAGCTAGTACATCATGTCACAACTCTTATCCTTGTTCCCAAATGGGAGGAAGCAAACAACAACTTGCAATTGCTCTTCCCATGAACATGCAACAAGGCATCACCTGCTTGTTTTCTGGACCTAGTTTATAAACCACCTCGACATTGTAACTTGATAACTTTGAGATCCAATGTTGTTGATCACAACTAACCACTCTTTGTTGCAGTAAGTTCTTATTCTCTTCTGATCTGTTAAGACAACAAAACTTCTGCCAATGACATAATGCCTAAAATGTTGAACTTATAACACCAAAGCCATTAATTCTCTCCTATACTAAGTTTGATAAACTTCTATCGACAAGAGCCTTACAAAAATAGAAATAGGCCTGCCCCCTTACATTAGCACAACTCCAATTCCTTTAACGGAAGCATCATACTAAATTTCATAGACGTCCAAAAGCACTGAGAGAGGATTTGTACCCAAATGAAAACCATCGTTCTCAATTAGCTCAGTTAATGGCTTAGCTAAATACCCATACGTGAACTTTCTATAATAACCGGTAAAACCCAAAAACCCTCTTACACCTTTGACATTATGAAGGATTGGTCACTTCACCACACTTGTCACCTTGATAGGATCCATGGTAACTGTTGAAGATTCCATATTAATTAGATACAAGGTTAATTTATAGTATATAAGTGAGGAAATCATCACCTTACAAGCAGATTTTGTAAGGACGAGTTAGGCCTAAACTCACTTCCTAGCATGGTATCAGAAACTATTATGGAACTATCATGTCACCAGCTATGGACCACTATGAGTCCACTCACAAATATCTAATCCTACGCATGAGATGTCCATGCCTTGACATGAGGGTAGTGTGTTGAAGATTCTACATTGACTACCAATTCAGAATATACAAGTGGGAGTAATCCTATTACAAACCGGTTTTGTGAGGATGAAAACGCTTGAACTCACTTCCTAATACGGTATTTGAGTCTATCCTAGCGAAGTTTGTTAGGTCTATCATGCCATTTGCTATCAAGTCACTATCGGACCTCAATGTGTAATAAATACACTTGCCATTCCTTTTCTTACACTAGGATGTCAAAAAAATAGACACACATGAAACTCCTTAAATATGTTTGAAAAATTGAAAAGTAGTTGGAGCATTCATCAAGCCAAATTTGTACGTCCTAAATGCCATTTTATGATGTCATGTTCTCACACTCAAATTTGATGATAACCAAATTTGAGATCCAATGTTGAAAAATAATAAGTTTCTTTTATTTCATCTAAGTTCACCCGCAAAATGGATGAGAGATACTTGACAGGAATTGTTACCTTATTAAAACACACATATGCTAAGAAGTGTCTTTTTTCTTAGCCAATATCATTGGGCTGGAGAAAGAATTTGAGCTACGTCAAATTGCTCCCCATTGTAGTAAATCAGCAGCCAATTTTTCAATCTCATTTTGTGCAGATGCAGATAATGGTACAAGCTAACATTCACAGGTCCTGTACCAACTTCCAATTCAATCACATGTTCAATATCCCTTTTTTGGGTAACCCCATCACCTCCTTGAACACCCCTAGAAATTCTTGTAAAACATCCAAGAGTTCTTTCCGCTGAAATGAGTTTAAGTTTTGATCAGCAATTGTCATATATACATTTGCAACTCATCCCCCATTTTCAAATTTTCCATCATTGACTTCCTTCCAAAAGGCTATGGAAAGATTTTGGACGCCTACAAGGTCTCAAACCACTAGTAGAGAACCCTTGCAGTATAAGTGAACTTTCATGGTTTTTAAAGTCATTTCCCCAAATTCATTTCCAATTTTCCTAGCCTTTCAATCACAACATTCCACATCCAAATCTAGCACTAAGTATCTATAGTGGTGTCAATTTCCTCCAATTGAATGCAAAGATTGGAACAGATACCTTTAGTTGTACCCTTGTGACTATCACCCAACTGAATTCCCATTTCACAAGTCGAAACAAGGATCTCGAGAAAAATCATTACTTGTGGAGAAGTGAAGTTACGCAATGCCTACTATCCACCATCATCATTAATGTGGTTCCCTTCACAATCCACATAGTTCTTACATCTTCAAGGATGCCATGAAACAACCACATAGACTCAGAGTTCTACACTCCAAATCTTCCTCTCCTTCAAGTTCATCCCCCTCAATAGCCAAAGTTTCTCCTTCGCTACTTGTGACCTCATCATCTCCTACAATTAAATGAAATTGCCTATTAGGCCATTGGTTTAAGGGGTGAAACTTTCACCACAACTTGCCCATTTCAGTGAGAAAAGACTTTCTGAAATCCTCCGGATGCTTTGAGTGAATTCTCTAGAGAGTTTACCTTAGCCTCCAAAAACTAAACTTTGTTTTTCACTTTTGAGGGCATTGGGAAATTGAATCTGGTAGGTTGGACCAATTAACAGAACTATAAAGAAAATATATTGAAAAGGGAATATTATTTAATGAGACCACAACCTAAGCTCATTACAGCAAGACCAGAGTGTATGCTCCTGAGAGAAGAAGAATCTTCTCTCCCAACACAATACCCAAAACTGTAACTGACTCCCACTATCCCACATTCTCCTATATTCCTGTCCTACACTTTCTTAACAGAATTTGACAACTCAGCACCCTTCTATTTTGCTCTCTCTTTCACCTACATTCTGGTCAAGTGTTCTATCAGCCTTGATCAGAGTTTAACCAAGAACAGGTTACATATATGTTGGTCAACAAAGAATAAGTAATAGACACCCATGCAAGTCTACCTTTTGAGTTTTGACCATGTACATGTTTGATTTTCATGAGGTACAGTTTGAATAAAATGCAAAGCCTTTCATCATTTGTAAATCATAAAAACTGTAAAATAGATCAATTATCAACATCTTGATCAATAATCACCTTTCTTGCATTCCTGACCGGAACAAACCTTGCAGATAAGCACAGCTACACTGCAATATAACTTTGTGAACATGCATATGGGGTTCTATGTTAGAACAAATATTGCACGTCCACCCACCAAGGTCATTTGATTTAGCTGCCAATATGACATCCCTGAAAATAGATTGAGAAAATCAGAATTTCTGTCCCAAACTTTGCAAACAAATTTTAGCAATTTCACTATTACTATTCCTCCTCATTGCATAAAAAGTATAAACATTTCAATTACACTAAAATCACGAAGTCCATAAATATTTAATCACTAAGAAAGCTCCAATTAGTAAATTTAAATAATAGTTGACTCAGTATTCTTTATAATACAATTGCATTTAGCAACTGCGTCCAACTTCAATAGTCTTTTAAGAAAAGTAACTCATTTCAAAAGCACTGAATAAATCTAACAAACTATTAAATTGAAAGGCCGCTATATAAGTATATGTGAATTAATACACAGAATTTTGTGGGAATGAAAGATGGAAATGGACATAAAAGAAAAAGAAAATGCAAAATTACAACAATCATGTGCAATTTCAAGATATTTATAAGAAGTTTATCAAGAAGCAAACCATACGAAAAACAACTTCCAGGTAAACCAAAAGATGAAGTAAGATTGAAGCTGGGGAAAGGTAAGCCCCACTTTGGACGATGTCTGCGAAGCATTTGGAACAAAGGCTGTAGATTGCAGCGCTTAGCAAGGATTTTTAGCTTCTTTGTTGTTTCTTCATTGGCATATAAGCATCCCAAGTACACATATTCCAACAACAATACCAATGCTTCATAATCAACATGAGAAGATAATCGAACTTCTCTCATGGTATCTTTGACAAACTTTTCTGCTATCTCTTTAAAACTCTTCCTACAAGGTAATAATTGAGGAGGCAGTAGTGATGGACATCGAACAGCAAGAATAGCAACATGAACACTCAGAGATTCCCCATTTGTTACAACAAGCTTCATATCTGAGTATTCTTCCTTATTGAGAGATTTCCCAATCCTTTTGGCTAATTCAGTTGGGAAACCGTAATATCCAAAATAAGTTAGAATATAAGAAACATACCATCTCACACCAGGACTGAAAGAGTTGCTTCTACAGATCTCTTGAAGTTTGCCAACTAACTGTGGTCTTATGTTTGTCACCTCTTTAGAAAATTGCTGAGGATTCTCTTGTAAAAGGTCACACTGATGAAGAATTTGACTTAAGCCCAACAAACAATAAAATAAGAGAACATTCGAACCTTCCCAATCTTCTTTGTCAAAACAGCAACAAGACCTTTCATGGCATGTTGTATGCAAATGAGGAGTAAAGCTCTGCCTTTCAATATGAATGTCATTATTTAAGCATCGTTTCAGAAGAAGAACAATCACCTTTATCCCTTTGCTCCCAATGATACATCTTTGGTACTGTGGTAAACTTGAAAGACAAGTAAACCCAATTAAATTAATAACCAGTTGAAGTTTATCAAATGATCCATAGCTTTCTAGGGATGATGTATAATCTAGAGTATGTAATAAGCTTTTCAAGCATGGCATGCCTTTCACCTTCAGTACATCTGATAATAAGAATCTAGTGTGTGAGGAGATGGAATTGCATGGAGAATGAATCATCATTAGAACAGCCCTTGATACTGGTTCACTTTGAAAATGATCATCAATATCCTTTTGACAAATTCTGCACCACTTTTCAAGTGTATCCACAAAACTCAAGCTATAGAGAAAGGGAAAATTAGAATTAGTGAATTTGGCAAGCAACAACAGGTGAAATAAAAGGTCAGCTGAAAATTTTCAGAAATATAATCAACAGCAGTAGCAAGAAACTGAGACATAGGATATGTTATTACATTAATGTTTAAACACATGTTAAATCCACCAAGAAATGATAATGGAAGGAATACAATACCATGCACATGTAATTAGTAAGTTGATGCTGAGCTCACTACCACGTGTATAAGGATTTAAATTTTCTCCACAATGAATTGTAAGCCACCCAAGAATGTCCCACACATAACTCCTAAGACCAAGATGATAATTGGCTTTCAATCCCTCTTTTGCCATATATATTTGTTTTTCCAATGACAAGATGGGTTCAAACAATTGATCTTGACTATTTTCAATCAGAAGATTAAGAAGGACTTTATCAATTCCTTGGCTCCAAAAATTGGTATGATGATCACCTGCCCATTGAGTTATTAGAGCCAACTGGCATGCTTCCACTGACAAAGACCCATGGTTATTTCCAATTTTTTTAGAAATCAGCCTATTTTCTGTCATTCCACAAATTATGGCCTCAACAAGAGCTTCACCACACAAACCAACCACTTTTAAACAATTATCTTGGGATCTCTGGACAGATAAAAACCAATCTTTGTTAGGAGCAATACTTTATATTACAGTGGTCATCTTATAGAACAATGAAATGTTACCAATAGGCATTGAGCAAGCCTAAACCCCTCTATCCGAATAGCATGAGGGTTTGATTTTCCCATTGCCTGAACAAACATTTGTGGAAATACTTCTTCATCCTCTATAAGTTTTCTTGCAGCAGAATCACATAAAGCTGATAACAACAATAGAAAATAGTTGGTCTAGAGAATAGATGATAACAAGGAAAAGTGTTTTGGTTGTAATGAGTAGAGTGGTATTTTATTACCTATAGACGTGTACAACTTTAGAAGTGCAAGTTTAATAGAACTATCTGTCTTTGTATGGATGTTTGCTAAACCTTTCATAAGCATTACATCATTACAAACAGGGAACCTAGACGGAGGCCAGCGCCACAGTATGGTGCTCAAAAGTAACGTCATCTCTTCAAAATACTCAATTTTCTTTGAACCTTCAGCAAAATCTTTTATATTTCTAACAATTCGTAGGGAAGTCTCCGTTTCTTTCAGTGCTTCCATAACTTCCTTCTCACTTGTAGCACTCAAATTTGAGATTACAAAATTCAAAGCGGTAGCACAGGGTATAGCAACTTCTACTTGATGTGAAGATAGCAAGGATGATAGACAATAAACAAGATCCAACATATGTGATTGCAAAAATGGATTAGGCAGAACACTGACTAACTTCACTGCAACATTTGATGCCATGCTTAGTAAGGCTTCACTTTTGCATTGAAGAATCCATAATAACGCTCCCAAAATATCAGGAACAGATTCCTGAGATGTAAAGCAATGTAGGACAGCACATATTTCACTGTTATTGAAAATATCAGACCAATTTATTTATATCAAACCATTCTACACAAACTATGAGTAGGAATTTACATTAGTAACTATTTTCAAAATGTATCTGTTTGGTCTGTGAAAAACGTTATATGTTTTCACTATGTCTACTGTTTTCAAAATACAGGAAACGTAGAAACAACCTTTTAATTTATTTATTTCTTCACCTTTTCTTGTATAAAGATCAGAAAAAAGGAAACAAAAGTGAAAATAAAAAAGAAAACATCTTTTTTCTCAGACCAAACTGCCCAATGCTTTCTTAGATTTATGTATTTGTTTACTGAGGGATGGTGTCAAAGTAGATTAATTCTTGTTTATTTATACTAGTAATAATTCATTGTAATTAATTCACCAACGTAAATACAATCTTAACTTCATAAGTATACTGCTGAGTGCAATTGACTCAAGCAAATTCATGAAAAGATCTCTGAGTTCCACAATCTTCACAAGTATAGATGTGCACATTTCATTCAGAAAGTTTAATGAACGGGCATAAAACTCCTAATTCAGGTTCATATATGCTACTTACTAGACTCAGAATCCCAAAACGAAAAGGAAGCAAACTATACACCTTAACATCAGCATGACGTGCTGCACGTGCATCACCCGATAAGGAATCAAGAAAGGCACCAATTGATCGTAGTACATTTTTCTGCACTTCAATGTTGGCGCACTGCCACCTCCACCTATTGGTCTTCTCATCAAAATGTCTGTATTCACAAAGAACATTCATAAGGAATAAAATCACAACAAGAACAACAATCCACGAAATGAAAAACACAATTCAATCACTTTCAGGCCCCACTTCATCAAACACCAAAAAGACAGAAAATTTAATGAAAAAATGACGGAATAAAAAATTAGAGGAAAGTGGGGTGGGAGTTAAGACCTGTTGCCAAGGTTTAGGGCGTGGAGAAGACGGCGATGGAGGGTCTGCATATGCGAACTAATGCAGCGATCGTTCTCTTTCTCTTTGTCTCGGCCAGATTTCATGATCTCTTCTAATTACTACAGAATTCGGAAAAAACAAAAATAGAGAGAAAATGAGAATCAAAGTGGTAGAAGAAATTGAACTGTGTTGCAAAGAGAAGGTGTCAGTTCAGCTCTGGAAGTTTGAACACCGCCACAAACTCCCCTCCTTTTACAAAATCTGTATTCGTAGAAACTAGAAAGATGAGGAAAAACATAAATAAATAAAATCCAAAAATGTGAAGATAAAACAAATATAATTTTCGTAAAATGTATTGAATGGTTTTTAAATAAATAAAAAAGCATATAAATGGAGATGAAAAGTAAATATATAAAAAAATATATTACTCATGATTTTTTAGGAAGATCATGAATGAAAACATATTAACAAATTATGTTAACTAATTATAATTATAATGATTGTAATCATATTAGAGATAACAAAAGGTTAAAATATTTAAAAAATTAAATTAAAATGTGATATAATCAATAAATCTATAAAAGATTAATTAAAAAGAATAAATTAAAGTTGTTGAGATAATAATTTCTTGTGTATTTTGTGTTTGACAATAGGAGCATCCTTTTAAATGATGTTAATGTTTATTTCTTAATTCTTAAAAGTTTTCGATGACCTTTGAAACTTCTTTTGACTATTGAATTGGGATGGACTTGCGACTCTTCATGTGTTGACTAATAATCTTTTTGTCTAAGTTTTTCAAATAAATTGTTATAGACTTGTATCACTCCATCCAACATGTACACATGATTGATGTACATGTCGGAATTGTAGTGGATAGGTTTGGATGCAATAAGCACGTGAGAACATGGTAGGTAAAGTTCTCAAACTTGCCACAGTTGCATCATCTTTCATCTAGTCTAATGAAAAATTTTCTAGTTGGTAAAACATCTCTTACATTGATCATCTCCTTAACCAACAAACTTGTGATTCTTTTGTTAAATTCAACCACTCTATGAGTGTTTGGTTTTGAATAAGTATCTTTTGGTGCCTTTGATGCAACTTTATAATAGACATGATAAACATTAATCATTGTGGTCAGTTTCCTCTCTCTTTATGTGAAAAAATTGTTGCACTTATATATGTAGCAATCACCATGGAAGACATCAGAAATGTGAATCATAAAGGATTTGCAAAAAAATTTGCATGATAAAGAAAATGGATGATTAAATGAAATACGTTGTGTCTGTGTCTGTGTAATTTTATTTTTTTGGGGTTTTTTGTGAGAGAAGGTATCTTATTTATCTTTTTTAAGAATAAAGGGTTAGAATTGTGAATGAACCCCTCATGATTACAACTATCACATCTTTTATATAAATGTAAGAGAGAAGAAAATAAATAATTGTAGTGGTGTGTGAAAAAGTTAGAGGGTCAATTTCTTGTGAACAAGAAGGATTGTGGGGAGTTAAGAATGAGAAAAAATAGAGATGTGAGTGAGTAAGACTAATTTTAAAATTGTCTTACTCTATTTTTATTTTTTTCTTAAATTTATATGTTTTGCTTTTTCAGTTTTTATTTTATTTTTTACATTTTCATTTCTTTATTTTTGTTTTTTTTATTATTATTTTTATATTTTTGCTTTTATTTTTATTTTCATTTTTTTTTATTATTTTTTACTTTTTTATAAAAAAACTAATGGACCCAAATTATATGTATTTCTGTTTTTATTTAAAACAATAAAATCTTAAAGAGAGTTACTTTTTAGTTTTTTTTTTGTAATATTTTAAACAAAACATAAAATTTTCCCGTCCCCATTTTTATTTTTTAAAATTAATAATTTTATTTATTCGGATGAAATCGGGTGTTGATAACTGATATTGTGAGACTTATTGTTTTATAATTTGAGGGACATGCCTTGTTTTGGTAGAAACAATTTCAAAAAGATGTTGAAAAGGGAAATATACAATCCATCAAAACTTGGGGTCAATTGAAGACGACTATAACCAGGTGATTCATGCCTACACATTATAGAAAAAAATTGCTCCTAAAGTTTCAAAGATTAAGGCAAGGATCAAAAGTAGTGGAGGAGTACTTCAAATAGATGAAGTTACTTCTTCTCAAGATTGACTTGGATGAAGATGAAGAGGAAAAAATCACAAGATTCCTCCATGGTTCAATCATGATATCCAAGAAGTGGTTGAGTTAAATGACCATGAGACTTTGAAAAGTCTTCTCCATCAAACAACTAAAATGGAGAAAAGAATTCAAAGGAGGAAAGACTTCCAAAGACAATACTCTTGGAACTCCTTCCACAAAGAGAACAACTAAAATGGAGAAAAGAATTCAAAGGAGGTAAGACTTCCAAAGACAGTCCTCTTGGAACTTCTTCCATAAAGAGAAGAACGAAGTGGAAAAGACTCACCAAGTTAAGTACTCTAACCCTCCTTATTATTCTTCTAAAGATTTTAAACCTTCTTCATCTAAAGATCATAAAATTTCTTCTTTTACTAATGTTAGGACTCATGCTTCTCCATTTTCTCCACCAAAATCCAAAATTGAGAAAAAGACAAGTGGACTCAAATGTTTTAAATTCTTGGATTATGGACATAAAGCTTCTTATTGTCCAAACCAAAGGGTAATGGTGTTGAAGAATGGAGAAGTTGAATTCAAGCCTCTTCTAATTCTACTCCTTCTTCTTCTTTTCCTTTTTTTCTAGCCTCTAGTTCATCTTCTAAAAATAATGAGTATACTCTTTCCCATGGAAAGGAGACTTATTGGTGGTGAGGCAAATGCTTAGTCATATCCACAAGGATGTGGTTGAAACTCAGAGAAAATATTTTTCACACAATATGCCTCCTCAACCATAAAGTTTGTGTACTCCTTATTGATGGAGGTTGCACTAATGTAGCGAGTAAGAAATTGGTGGAAAAACTCAATCTTCCAACCATTCCCCATTCAAGACCTTACAAGCTACATGGTTGAGTGAAGATGGAGAGATTAAAGTGACTAATCAAGTTCTTCTTAATTTCTCCGTTGGCAAGTATAAAGATGAAAAGTGTTGTGTGATGTGGTTCCTATGGAGGCAAGCCATGTCTTGTTGGGAAGGCTTGAAAATATGATAGGCGTGTTCACAACGATGGACATATCAACATGTTCACTTTTCAAAATAAGGGTCACACCTACTTCCTAAAACCACTCACACCAAACGAAGTGAGAAGAGATCAAATGATAATGAGAGACAAAAGGGAGAAGGAAAAAATACACAACACTTCCACAAGAAAAGAACACAAAGAATCACTAATGGTGTCACACAACACTTTTAAAGGTAAGGAAGATAAAGAGTTACTTGTGGCATCATGTAAAGAATTCAAGAAGGTAAAGCATGTATACAAACCCTTGTATCTTCTTTTGCCTTCTAATGTGTGGTCAATGAATCTTGACAAAGGAGTACAAGTGGATTAGGAGAAGATTAAAAGACAATCTATGAACTTTTCAATTCCTAAACATTTAAATTTGTCTTTTATTGGAATTATTTTTTTTTCTTGAATGCTACAGACTGTAGAGGTATATTGGAGATAGAATCAAAGTACCTCACGGGCTTCTACATCTTTCCATGACCCAACTTCTACAAAGAGTGAACGAATTTCAATATTCATTAATTTATTGAAGAGAAGAAACCTTTGTAGCTTGAACATTATTTAAATTCTTTGAAAAAAAAAAGACACATGACAGTCTTCTATAATTGTCATTTATTCACATAGTAATATACATCATCATCATATTGATCATGATCATCATCATTATCATGATCATGATCATTATCATCATCACATTCTAAACACAAATAAAAATAGAAATAAAATGAAAGGATTAGGAAATAAATTTTGGGATATCATACATTCCACATGCAAACATGACATTCCAAGTACTTTAGTTTTTAATCCTGGAGGATAGTAATAAATATCTTTTAGTGTTTTTGATCTTTCTCTTTGTGATACAGGTCTTCAAAATTATTGGATGAATTCCCTCCAACTCGGGGAGGATGATACATATGAGAATGAGGAAGAAATTCTTGAAGAAAGAGAAGAGAACACATGAAGATTAAATAAAAAAAGCATGACAAATGAAGATGTAGATGAAGAAATAAAGGGAGAAAAAGTCTTGGAGTTTTTGAAGGAAGAGATTAAAAGAGTAAATCAAGTAGAGCTCTTGGAAATGGAAGGAATTTGAGAAAATTGAAGAAGAGAAGGAAAGAAGCATCTTAACTTTTGGAGCCTCCACCAATCAAATTGAAGCACACGGATGGCCACATCATGAACCATCATTACACGTTCTAACTAAATGCATACTCCCATCATTATACCTTCTAACTAAATGCAACTCCCATCATTGCACCTTCTAACTAAATCATCAATAAACTTTTTAACTAAATGCAACTCTCATTATTAATCTTCTGACTAAATGCAACTTCCATCATTACTTTCAAAAACTACTCATGCCCTTCATAAATTCTAAAACCCCCCTTTGTATATGCATGCACCTCCAAACCACCTTTCACGTTTTTAGGAGATTAGTTACACTTAAACATAGTTAAGTGCAATTAACCTTGATTAGTGTAGTTAACATTTTGTCTTTTGAGACTCCTTGCTTGGCCAAATTCTATAACTATAAATAGGAGTGATCTCTATTGTAAAATACGTTGAATGAATTAGAACTTCTTTGAGAAATTGTGAGTTCTTTAGTTGTGTCGCTACTCTTTTCTTTGATTCTTATCTTGAGAAGCCTTCTCAAGTGGTGGATCCTCCTTCACTCATCCTTAAAGATTTATAATCTTGAAGGTGATGTGTTCAATCACATTCATCCTCATTGTACTTTTACATTTCAATTCCTTTAGTTTCATATGTTCATACTTGTTAATTCATCGATTTCTCTCTTTGCTGCAAGCATGACTTCCGCGGTGTCTTCCTTTGTTCCACTTTGGGTTCTCTTGAAGAACTATCATCTTCATCTCCTTTTTGGATTGGTCTAGATACTAAACACCCCCAACATTTCATATCACATGACTTCCTTGGTTGCGCCAACTTATGTTCTCTCTTGGGAAATACATTCTTTGTTTCCTTTTGGACTAGTCTAGATCCTACAAACCTTGAAAGGACCACATTAGAAAATGCATGCAACCTTTTCAATACAAACTAACAATCTTGTTGAAAATACATGCATGAATGCATGAAAATCTATTTTTGATTTTTTTTAATTTTATTTTTTTTAATTTCTTGAATGGTAATGCATGAATGGATGCTCCAAATTATATATATATTTTTTTTAATTTTTTAATGATATGCATGAATGAATGCTCTACATTCTATTTTTTATGATTTTTTTTACTAAATTTTCAATGATAATGTATGCTCAAATGTATTATTTTTTAGAAAAATGTGTATAAATTTTCAAAAGAGAATGTATGTTCAAAGATGTTTTTTCTTTGTCACAAATATTTAAAGGAGAATGTATTTACAATAATTTCAATGACAATGTATATACAAAAGGTTTTTTTTTTTCCGAAAAAAAAAACATATGTACAGAAATTTTGATATATGTACAAAATTTCAAAAGCTAATGTATTTACAAATTTTCAAAGGAGTATATTTACAAAAGAAAATTCAAAAATTTTCAAGGTGTATTTGTTTCTTGTAATCATTATATGTTGACTTCCTTTTTTTTCTAAAAAAATGATTGATTTTTTTTGAGTTATTTTATTTCATATTTTTTCAAGAAAAATCTTAAGTAACAATTTATTTGCCGTTGTCTTTCTATTTGTCAGTAAGGTCAAGATCTTCACAGTATAGAGAGGGTTTCAAATGAAATTTTTGAAAAAAGTGAGGTTGAGACCATGATTGCATCAAGAGGGTCTCAAAATAAATCTTGAAAGAAGTGAGATGAGTGCATGAATGCACAAATGTATGTAATATTTTTCATTTTTGCTATTATTGATTTTTTTTAGAAATGCATGAGTACATTGAGAGTGCATGAACATATGCATGAAATCCTTAGGCATGAGAATGTATGTATAGAATGAATATTTTCCATTTTTGTTTATTGAATGAATGATGATATGCATATATGAAATATTTTTATTTTTGTTGAATTAATGATGAAAATGCATGAATTTTTTATTTTTGAATGCATGCATAAAACTTTATTTTTGATTTTTGGTTTTTTTGAAAATGCATGAATGATTGCATAAAACTCGATTTATTTTTTTTATGTATTGTTTTTTTAGAAATGAGAACTATATTTTTTATTTTTTGAATGAGGATGCATGTATGAATGCATAAGACTCGATTTTCTATTTGTTTTGATTGGGATGAATGCATAAAACTTTATTCTTTTAGTTTTGACTTTAAGAGAATGCATAAAACTCTATTTTTCATTTTTTCCTTTTTTGATGAGAATGCATGAAGAATACATAAAACTCAATTCTTTTATTTTATATTTCTTTTAAAATGTATTTTCAAAATTACTCCTAAGGATTATAGAATGTAGTATGGATGTCTTTGAAGATGTATGATGCACGTGTAAATGCATGATGTATATTAAGATATGTGATGCATGTTTAGATGTATGATGAATGTCTAAATGTATGATACATATTTAGAAGTATGATGCATGTCTAACTGTAAGATGCATGCAAAACTAATTAATGTATGCAAGTTAATAATAATTTTTTTTATGCAGGCAAATTAGAAAAAAATACAAAAATACAAATTAATTAAACAACATCTACTAAAAATTGTTTTGTTTTGTCTTGTTTTCTTTTTTTTGTATTTTTTATTATTTTTTTTATGCATGGAATTTTTAGGAATTCATTTATGAACTGTTTTAGTTTTGTTTTTTTAAATACAAATATATGAATGCATAAAATGGACGTATGAAAAAGTTTTTTTCTTTTTTCTCTTTTTTTTAAGAAAATGCATTTATGAATGCATGAAATTATTGTTTATCTTTCTCTTTTTGTTTTTAGAATGTATGAAATTTTATTTTTGAAAATATATGAATGAATGTCATGAGATTGATTTTTTGTTATTATTATTTAATATCAACATTTAAAAGAAACGCATAAGTGCAATGAGAATGCATAAACATATGCATGGAATTTTATTTGAGAAGTCCTATGAAGATGCATAAATCAATGCATGATGAAAATGCATGTAGAAAATGTATATTTTTCATGATGATATGAAAATGCATATAACTTTACTTTTTATTTTTTGATTTTTTTAAAAATGTACGAATGACTGCATAAAATTCTATTTTTTTTGTTTTGAACATGAGAATGCATAGGTGAATGTATAAAAACTATATTTTTTTTAAAAAAAGAGAATGCATAGGCGAATGCATAAAAAACTTTATCTTTTTTTTTCATGTATGAATAGGAATATATTAGAATGTATAAAACTTCTATTTTTATTTCTTGAATTTTGTTTTGTTTTGATTTTTTTGTTTTATTATTATATATTTTTATGCATGAAACTTTTAAGAAGATGTATTTAGGAATGCATGAAATTTCTCTTTTGTTTTTTTAGAAGGTATGATTTTTTTTTTGAAAATGTATGAATAACTAAATTTTTTATTTGATGTCAACTTTTTTTTTTTTAAAAAAGAAATATATAAGTGCAATGAGAGTGCATGAACATATGCATGAAATGAATGCATGACGGAAATGAATTTTTGTTTATTAAATGCATGATGCATATATGAAATCTATTTTTTATTGAATGAATAATAATATGAAAATGAATTCTATATTTTTTTGTGTTTCTTTGTTTGTTTGAATAAGATTTTTAATGCATGAGGCTATGAGGATGCATGCATGAATGCATAAAACTTTATTTTTAATTTTTTTGGTTTTTTTTTTTTGAAAACTTTGAATGATTGCATAAAGCTCAATTTTTATTATTATTGTTTGCTATCAACCCTTTTCTTAAAAAATGCATAAGTGCAATGAGAGTGCATAAACATATGCATGACATTTTATTTGAGAATGCATGAAAATGTATAAATGAATACATGATGAGAATACATATATGAAATCTACCTTTTTTGTTTATGAGAAAAATGCATATATGAATTCTATATTTTTTTTATTGTCTATTGAATGAATGTGTTTGAAAATGTGTAAATGCATGAGGCTATGAGGATGCATGAAATCATAGGTGGATGTATGAATGAATGATAATGTATGTAAATGAATGGATGCAATCCCTTTTTGTATTATTTTTTTAATCTTGAGAAAAAAAAATGAATGTATGAATGAAACTATTTTTTTTTTTTTGCAATATCATGGGGATGTATTAATGAATGAAAATTTAGTTTGATTTTTTTCTTTATGTTGTATGAATGGATGCATGATCACATTTCTTTGATTTTTTAGAAAAAGATAATATGTAATGCATATGGAAAAAATAAGATCAATTTTTTTTATATGTATAATGTTTTTTTTTTTTAAATTCCTATAAAGTTTGTAATGCATGTTAGAAGAAAAAAATGTTTAATGCTATTTATTTTTATTTCCCAAAAATCATTTTTTAGAAAAAGAAAAAATAAAAAAACATATGCAATGCATGTGAGAAAAAAGAGATTAGTGTTTTTTATTTTTTTATTTCTCAAAATCATATTTTTAGAAAAAGGAAATATGCAATGCAAAATGAGATTAACGTTTTTTTATTGTATTTCCCAAAATCATTTTCTTTTAGGAAGAAAAAAATATGCAATGCATGTGAGAAAAAAGAGATTAGTGTTTTTTTTTTATTTTTTTAAAATCCATTTTTGTGTTTATTTTTCTGAAATAGAAAGTATGTGATGTATTAAAAAAATGAGATTAATATTTTTTATTTTCCAAAAATTTATTTTTTTTGAAATAAAAGTATGTGAAAAACATGAGGTTAATGCAGAGGGAAAAAATCTCTCTTTTTTTAAAGAAAAAGTGTTGAAAGTATACCAAGTAAACTCTCACGAAAGGGAGGTGAGTCACAATTGGACTTCTTAAGCACCAAGTCTTTTCTAGTCATAGTTGTTCTTGAACCACTCTCACAATTTTTTTTTAAATATGAAATTGATTTAAAAAAAAAAGACGTATTGTATGACAGGAAAAAATGATATTGATATTTTTTTAGTTTTTTTATACTTGTGTAATAAATGACAATGGATAATTGAGTTGCCCTAGTGAGACTTAAGTTCTACGATTTTTACATGAGCTCACACAAATAGCTTTGTCCTAATTCCTAATAAAAGTCACTAGAGCCATGACACACTTTACCCCACATCCACAGTAATGACCTTTATAGATATGAGAATAAAGTAAACAGACTCTAGCTGGAGTTTTCACAACGACCAGGAAAGGAAGTACATCCCAATCTTGCTACGCAACTCCTCTATTTCTAAGTTTCATAAACCCGGGTATATGACCTCACTCATGATATGCAAATAAAAGGTGTGTGTGAAGGGAGAAAAAATGTATACCCAACCCTCACCTGCAAAATAACTAGAAAATTCCTAGGCACATATATATATATAGCATGTCTTCTACCTTAGGGTTCAATATTTCAACAATACAAGTATTTACATACCTGGAATACGCTCCTGCACTACAAATTAAAATATATAACATGCAATATATACAAAGAAAGGTAAACATATGCATTTAGAAAACCACACAAATTTTACTCATTTAATTAAATTGGCCTGACTCTCAAAATGTCCCCAGTGGAGTCGTCGTAACCGAGATCACGACAGTGCGATAAAAAATTTAATTTTAAAATATTTGAATAGAGATTGGAGTTACCATCATAGTTTATTATGGAAAACTATAGAAAAATCAAAATTAAAATGGATACGAACCAGATTCAAGATTTGGGAGTCAGTTACATGTGGGGAAGGTATTAGCACCCACAACTCGAGTACTAAGACAGTACCTTTAATCAAATGAATAGAAATAAGTGTAGTTTTACAAAATATTATTTTTCTCAAAAAAAAAAGAAAATAGTAATTACAGCAACTTAAAAAACAAATATATATATATATATATATATATATATATATATTTATTTATTTATTTATTTACATAATAAAGTGCAAACAAGGAATAAACAATAAACAAACAAATAATAATAAAGAAAAATATTTTTTTATTTTATTTTTTGGGCCTATTCTACGTATTTCTATTTGTGATTTAAAAGGTTCACGTAATTCTAACTTTAAAAAATTGATTAATATGTTCTATATTTTTATTATTATTATTAGTTTTTTAATATTGAAAGTTTATGCTTTTTTTTTTTAGTTTTGGAATATTATATTTTATTATTACAAAACCATTTTATATAATTTTTTACTTTTTTAAAATTTTGACATTTTTATATTTTTTATGGTTTTCTTTATTATTAAAAACTGTTTTGCATTTTTTAAAATAAAAATTAATTATTTTATTATTTTTGAAAATTTTCATATTTTTTAATTAGTTAAAAAAACTATTTTGATTTTTTTAATTAATATTTTTTATTTTTTGAAAGTTAATGTTTTAATTTTTGAAAATGTTTTATACATATTTTTTTACTATACCTAACTCAGTTTCATTATTTTTTAAAGAGGGAAAAAATATACAACATATATATATATATATATATATATATATAATTATTTATTATAAAATAACCTAATAAACCCTAAATCATTATCTACGTGGCATGGGAGCAGGACCACTAATTTGCCAAAATCATTTATTTTACTTTTGGTGATATTTCATAGAAAAGTTTTATGTTTAAAAATTGCTTCCGAGAATCAAAGGAAATTTAATTGAACCATATTAAGTGAATAAAGAAAAGGTAACAAGAGACAAACATTTATATATAATAGAATATGATAATTAGATGAAGAAAAGAAAAACAAAATAAAATAATTAAAACTGGCGTTGGAGATTCATATTAGGCAATGCAATAACAATAAGCATTCCCCTTTTAATTCACGTTTTCCCAAACCTCACTTTAATTGCAATGTTCTATATATTTTTTAGTTTAGGGCAGTGTTTCTCTAGTTTAAGGTAATGCTGGGCTATGCTTTTTCTTATACTCCTTTGCCTTTTCATTTACCTAAGTCATATTAGGGTTAAGAGTAGAAGATAGGGAACAACAGCGACACCACTGTGGTGGTGTTTTTCTCACACTGTGGAGGTGGCGAGTGGCTGGTGGTGCTGCAGTGTTACAGCGGCAAGGGGATCGTTCAAGAGGTTTTCAAAAGCAGACATGACGCGGTTTGGATGGTGCCACGGCGGTCACCGGCGGCATGGGGCAAGGACGAGTAAGGTTCAATCTTTTTTCCTTTTTTATCCTGTTTTATATTTTTGGGTATTTCTAAAGCTATTTTAGTCTTTGACTTTGGGACGTTTTATGGGTTTAGGGTTTAGAGTTTAGGGTTTAGGGTTTCTGAAGTCTTTGAGAATTTCAGATAATTACTTTAGAGTTTATATCATGATTTGAGTTTGATTGAGTTTTTAGTTTCTAAGATTGGCTGGGATTTGGGGTTTTGGAAGTTTACTACTTTAGGATTTTGGTACTGGGACTGGACGAGTTTTCTTGACTCTATTTGGATTTTTGGGTTCCTGAGGCTAAGACATCAATCGTAATAGAAACAATCTAGAATGAGAAGGAGAAACGTGCTTGAGGCAGTGGTTCATCCATATACAAAATTAGAAATCGAGATGTGCTTGACAACAACTCCACAGGTAGCATTCTCACTTCTATGCAATTTCTATTTCATTGGCATATGATAAATATATAAATTAACTAACATTTCAACATTGCATACGAAACAAATCAGGCAATTACATTACACACAAGAATAATTACATTACATACGACAATGAATTCAGAACACAAGAACAAGGCAGCGACTGGACTTACCCATTGAAGACTTAGTTTTTGTTTTTCCTTTTGTAATCTGCTAATTGGAACTGTATGCTTAGAACAATCTTTCCCTTTTCTCCTCTTAAATTGAGTTGTATAGGATTTTTTCAGTATCTTTTTATCTCTGAATTTCTGTGTGTCCTCCGTTCAAGACTTAAGTTTCTTTTTCCTTGTGTAATCTGCTAACTGGAACTGTATCCTTAGAACAATTCCCTTTTTCTTCTCTTTAAGTTGAGTTGTATAGGATTTTTTCGGTATTTTTTTATCTTTGAATTTCTGTGAATTTTCTGTCTGTCTTCTGGAAAAGAACCAAGTTCCTTTTTAAGATTGTACATTCCATTAAATAAAATAGATTGCAACATGAAAAAGAGGAATAGGCCACTAAAAAAAATATGAATAGTCAGTGAATGTATGAGGACTGAACTTGATAAGTATGAGGGCTGAATGCAATTAGTATGAGAGAAGGCAAAGAGTTGAAAAGTGTGCATTTACAACCCTTAATCAAGAGAGATAAAATCTGCACTAATTGAAAAATTAAAAGGGCATTAAAGCCACAAAGAGACGTGAATGGGCAGTGAAGGTCTGTGAACATTAGTGCTTGTGAACATTAGTGCTTATGTGACAAACACAACTAATAGAGAATTGGGGGTGTAAATAGTAACTTTATTTTTTATTTCTGACAACTTCTTAGTGAATTGGGTTTTAGAAAACTTTTTATTTTTATTTTTATCAAACTGAATCAGGATCCTTTTTTTTATAAATGTCCTTGTTAAATTGGGCTCACTTAATTTTTCTCTTCAATTTATTTTAAGATAGACCTATAACCTTTTTTGTTGTTTTATCATTTTTTTATTTATTTCATCCTCTTTTTTTTATTATTATTTAATCAAACTTTTTTTTATAAAGTCAAAGCTATTTTTTTATTATTTATCGTAAATGGCAAAGAAACTAAATAACATATTTTAAAAAGTTTTATTTTCTTCTTTTTATTCTTTTATTTTATCTCTTTTTTTTCTTTTTTATTTGCAAAAAGTAATTTTATTTGTCCGGATAAAAGGAAAAGAGAGCTTACGTAGCTTGGAAAGACAATGTCACATCTTCCAGTTGCTCATCAAAGAAGGATGAGGAAGCAAATTTGTGTTTGATGGCTAGAAATCAATCTGAAGGTAGCATTAACACTTTGACAACCAAGAAGTAACCATAGTACTTGGATAGTGGTTGTTCATTGAAGAAGCTTCAAAGATGAATAATCATGAAGACTTTGTGTCTTATGGAGACAATAATAGAGGTAGAATTCACGACATTGGAGATGTTAGTGAGAAAGATTCCTAGATCATCGAAGATGTGGTACTTGTGGAAGGATTGAATCACAATCTACTTAGTATTAGCCAACTGTGTGATAGAGCACTCAAAGTCACCTTTGAACTTGATTTGTGCCTCATCTCAAATTCAAATTCAAGGAAAATTATATTGGTTGATAAAGTATAAACAATATCTATATGCTAAATATTTCCTACATCAATTATAGTTTAAACTGTTTATTGTGCAAAAGTGATGAATCTTGGTTATGACATAGGTGTATTGCACACTTGAAGAAGCTTGTATCTATGAACTTCGTTGTTGGACTACCTAAACTCAAGTTTGAGAAGGACAGGGTCTGTGAAGTATGCCAAAAAGAGAAACAATCCAAAATTTCATTTAAACATAACAAATTTGTTTCCATTTCAGGACGTGTTGAGCTTCTTCATATGGACTTGTTTAGACCTTCTCGGATTATGAACTTAGGTGGAAGCTACTATAGCTTGGTCGTTGTAGATGATTTTTCTAGATATACATGGACTCTCTTCATTGTAACCAAGGATGATACATTCAAAGCCTTCAAGAGACATGCTAAATTTTTACAAAATGAGAAAAGTAGTAATATTGTTGCCATTAAAATTGATCATTAGGAGAGATTTTAAAAATGAAAGATTTGAAAAGTTTTGTGAAAAACTCGGTATAAAACACTATTTTTCATCTCCTAAAACTCCACAGGAAAATGGAGTAGTTGAGAGGAAAAATAGGTATTTAGAAGAATTGGCAAGAACTTTACTTAATGAAACTAATCTTCTTAAATACTTTTGGGCAGATGCAGTAAACACTGTCTGCTATATGTTAAATAGAGTGAAAAGGTCTCTTTTAAAGAAAATCCCCTATGAACTTTCCAAAGGAAGAAAACCAAAATATCTCATTTTAAGGTTTTTGACTGTAAATGTTTTATTTTAAACAATGAAAAAGGAAATTTGGGCAAGTTTGATGCCAAATTTGATGAAGGCATCTTCCTAGGCTACTCTACTCATAATCATGCACATAGGGTCTATAATAAGAGAACTATGTCAATTGAGGAATTTGTCCATATTATTTTTTATGAAACTAACTGAGAGTTGCTGAAAACATTTGAGACAAGTGTAAGTGATTATGAGATCACTAATTTCAAAAGGCTAAAGCTAGATGTAGACCAGTACAATGAAGAAAGAGATGTTGCGGAGCTACAGGAAGTTGAAAATGTTGATATGCATATTGCATATGTTGGAAATACTAGTTTACCTAGAGAACGGAGACTGCCAAGGGACTTGTCACTGGATAAAATCATAGGACAAATTGACAAGGGAATATCCATTAGAAAATGCTTGAACTTGTTTTTGAACCTAAAATTGTTTTTGATGTCTTGAATGATGTTAATTGGGTTAATGTTATGAAAGATGAATTTAATCAATTCACTAGGAATGATGTGTCGATTTTAGTTCCTAGGACTAAAGAAATGAATGTCATTGGTACTAAATTGGTATTCAAAAATAAAATGGATGAACAAGATATCATTGTTAGAAATAAAGCTAGGCTGGTAGCAAAATGGTATAACAATGAAGAAATAATTTATTATGATGAAACATATGCTCCTGTTGCTAGACTAGAAACTATTAAGTTGTTACTTGCATATGCCTGCTTGTATGGTTTTAAATCATTTCAAATGGATGTGAAGAGTGCATTATTGAATGGATCTATAAATGAGGAAGTATATTTAACACAACCTCTATGTTTTGAAGATCATAAATTTTCAGGATGTGTGTACAAACTAAAGAAAGCCTTGTATGGACTAAAGTAAGCTCCAAGGTAATGGTATGAGAGATTAAGTATTTTCTACTATCACATTATGAAAGAGGAAAAGTATATAAAACTCTTTTTATTAGAAGGGTTGATAATGATATCATACTGTTCAAGTGTATGTTGATGATATCATCTTTGGTTCAACTAATGAGAAACTTTTCCATGAATTTGTTGCAGCTATGTTGGGAGAATTTGAATTGTCAACAATGGGAGAGCTTAATTACTTTCTAGGCCTCAAACAATTCAATCAGGGAACATTTTTAAATCAATCAAAGTACTATAAGGATCTCTTAAAAGTTTGAAATGGAGAGGTGCAAGGAGGCTGCAACACCCATTTCAACAAGTTCCTATATGGACACTGATGAAAAGGGAATTGTTGTTGATCAAACTAAATACAGAGGGTTAATTGAATCTCTTCTCTACTTAACAACTAGTAGACCAACCATCATGTTTGGTATGTGTCTATGTGAAAGATATCAATCCAACCCAAAGGAATCACAGTACATGCAGCCAAGAGAATCCTAAAATACTTTAAGGGAACTGTCAATGTTGAACTATGACATCCAATCAGAGTTTTATTCAATTTCGCTGGTTATTCTGATTCCGACTTCGTAGGTTTCCAATTAGATATGAAGAGCATAAGTGGAACCTGTCATTTGCTTGGATCAAGTCTAATTTCATGACACACAAGAAGCAAGCATGTATGATATTGTCTATTGCAGAGGCAGAGTATATTGTTGTTGGAAGTTGTTGTGCTCAAATTCTTTGATTAAAATAGCAGCTAAGTGACTTTGGCTTAAAGCTCACAAAGGTAACTCTTATGTGTGATAATATCAGTCAATTAACTTGACTAAAAATTCATTACAACATTCCAGAACTAAACATATTGAAATTAGGCATCACTTTATCATAGATCATGTAAATAATGGTGACTACGAAGTTTATTTTGTTGAAATGACAAATCAATTGGCTGATTTATTCACTAAACCACTAACTAAGGACATGTTTAATTTTCTGAGGAATGAATTGGGAATTTTTTATTTGAATAATATTTCCTAACCTTCAACCATATTAATTTTTATTGTGTTTGTATTTTGTACTAGAAATTAGTTAATTGATTGCTGAGTTCAATCAATTATTAAAGTTTAGTAACTCATGTAATTAATTGGTTAAGTACGTATTAATGCATGATTATTTGTGCAATCTCACGATTTAAATTAGTAATTTGTGCCTTAAAGACGTTGAAATAACTTATTGTAAGTTTGGAGATTCAGAGATTGTCAACACCTAATTTCGTCCGGATGGATGAATCTAATTTTAAAAAAAAAAGTTTCTAACAAAAAAAATTGAGTTTTATTTCTTTTTTAATTATTGGTTATTTTTCTTTTCTCTTTAGCATTAAAAAAAATCATTTTAGTTTGAATTTAAGATTTAATGTTTTTAAATCTAGATAAATATTTACTCTTCTTTTATTTTTATTTGGTTTAATTTCTCATTTTAAGAAGACAAAAAAAAATGAAAAAATATATTTTTATTAGATTTTTATCTTTCTTAAAACTATACATATATTCAATTTCATGTAACGATAACAACAAAAGACAAAAAAAAATTTTGATTTTCCTCACAGCTGAATAAGGTGGCACCTCCCCTTCGTAGCCAACCTCCTTTTAGATATGTCACTTTGCTTTAAAAAAGAAACGTCAAGGCTTCAACTAAGCATTTAGATTTGTTTTTTTTCTTTGTTAATGATGCACACAACACGAGGGGGGTGGAGGGAGGCCTCTCAATTCGTAGGTTTCCTTCTTTTTTTGCTGAGCTCCAGTTTCCACCCTCTGCATAGCAAAAGAAAATACACAGAAAACCTATTATACTTTCACCCAAGATAAGTAATAAACTGAATTCAATTTGAAAGGGGAGGAGAATTGAGAGAAACTGGAGACTCACATTGCTTTCCCTTGGTCTCGTTACTTTCCACTCTTTAGGCTTTAGTGAAAAATACCCACACAACTCACACAACAACTCCCACAATGACTCTGGAAAGTAACAACAATCACAAAGAAAAACAATAGAAAGAGGAATAAAGATAAGATTTGGAGGAGGAATAAAGATAAGATTTGGAGGCTCTAGGAGGTAAGAATCTAGAAATATTTTGTCGTGTATGCTAGAGCTTGTATGATCTGTTGTTCTTCATGCTTAAGCTTCAACTTTTGTGCCTCTGCATCATGCTCATCATGCTCAACATATTTTTCTGTGCCTCTACATCATGTTCAACATACCATTGTGTCAATCCTAAATAAAACTCAGTAAAAATTCAATCCAAGAGAAAACACATTCGATATTTTTATACCTTCAAGAAGAAAGCATAATAGAGCACACCTAGATTCCAAATCATTGGCCACCCGGCCACCAAGAGAAAACAATATAATATCCAATCACCATGCCTCCATTTTCCTCCACCATACAATTCCCCAAGAGCCACCGTGCCCCAAAGAACTCAATATAGAGAAATAAAAATTGTACAAAGCCCTAATTAACTTCTCCGCCGTTGCCGTCGTGCAAGGTGATCACCGCCATCCTCTCTACATTCCGCCACCCTCGCGCCATCGAAAGCCGCCCTCGCCGCCGTTCACAATCACCATCAAGCTGCCACTGTTTTTGTTTGAATTAGGTTGGGGCATGAGAAGAGAGAAAGGAGTTTGAATCTTGGTAAAAAGGAAGAGGAGAATGGAACGGCGCTGCCCTCTTTCCTTTTCCTAAACATATTTGCTACTAAACCTAATTAGGTTAATTTGAAAAGAATCCTTGTTTGGGCATGGGCTTATACTAATTTAAAAAATAGGAAACCTTACGAAGTGGATAAAAACTTTAAATTTGGGCTTGTTTTTTTTATAGGAAAATGATAGTTTGACACTCCTTCTTCTCTTACCTCCATTTGACACTCCGACGTGGCAGTGTCGTCCTGCGTGGCAAAGAAAGAGAAACACAGATGGTTTTCTGATTACGTGGTTCATATTTGTCTTTTTTCAAAGGGTGTCTTTTGTCATTTGCCATCTGAAAAATGCAGGGCAATTTGAGAGGAAAAAGCATATCTCATTTTCTCATTGCACTCATTAACCCCGCATGCTCTGGAGGAGAGAGAACAGAGGAAACAGCAAGATTCGCGTTCCTTCTGTAAGATTCACATTCCTTCTACAAGATTCGCCTTCCTTTTCCCCACTGTCGAAGCTTTACTGTTTGCATTGGTGGTATTGACCCTAAATCCTAAGCTTTTTTGGTACGAAACATGCTTGCTGTGTGTCGATGTTTGCTTCGTTTAGTGTTTAGGGTTTGTTCATATGATTTGGTTTTACTTGCTAGTTATGCATGTATGCGAAAAATGAGATCTTACTGTGTTCTGGGTTGCTGGTGTCGATGTTTGCTTCGTTTACAGTTTAGGATTTATTCACATGGTTTGATCTTGCTTTCTGGTTATGCCTGTACACGAAAAAAAATGGTTTGTCGATGTGTTCTGGGTTGAAGGTGTCGATCTTTGCTTCGTTTACGGTTTAGGGTTTATTCACATGGTTTGATCTTGCTTTCTGGTTATGCCTGTACGCGAAAAAAAATTGTTTCTTGATGTGTTCTGGGTTGGTGGTGTCGACGTTTGATTCGTTTATGGTCTTGGGTTTGTTCACATCGTGTATGTTCCAAAACTAGAAACAGCGAACCAGTTAGGTAAACTGAGCTAACCACTTAGTGCTTTTACCACTCAAACAAATCAGTGTGTTCCAAAAGTACACACAGTGAACCACTTATTTGAACTGAGCGAACCACTTAGACATTCCACCCCTGAGACCCATGTGTGTTCCAAAAGTACACACAGCGAACCACTTATTTGAACTGAGCGAACCACTTAGTGCTTTCACCCCTCAGACAAGTCTGTGTGTTCCGAAACTACACACAGCGAACCACTTATTTGAACTGAGTGAACCACTTAGTTCTTTCACCCATCAGACAAGTTTTTGTGCTCCAAAATTACACACAGCGAACGACTTATGTGAACTGAATGAACCACTTAGTGATTTCACCCCTCACACAAGTTTGTGTGTTCCCAAATTACACACAGCGAACCACTTATGTGAATTGAACGAACCACTTAGTGCTTTCACCCCTCACACAAGTCTTTGTGTTCCAAAACTACACACAGCGAACCACTTATTTGAACTGAGCGAACCACTTAGACATTCCACCCTTGAGACCCATGTGTGTTCCAAAACTACACACAGCGAACCACTTATCTGAACTGAGGTAACCACTTAGACATTTCACACCTCAAACAAATGTGTGTGTTCCAAAAGTACACACAGCGAACCACTTATTTGAACTGAGCGAACCACTTAGACATTTCACCCCTCAAACAAATGTGTGTGTTCCAAAAGTACACACAACGAACCACTTATTTGAACTGAGCGAACCACTTAGTTATTTCACCCCTCAGACAAGTCTGTGTGTTCCAAAACTACACACAGCGAACCACTTATTTGAATTGAGCGAACTACTTAGACATTCCACCCATGAGACCTATGTGTGTTCCAAAAGTACACACAGCGAACCACTTATTTGAACTGAGCGAACCACTTAGACATTTCACCACTCAAACAAATGTGTGTGTTCCAAAATTACACACAGCGAACCACTTAGGTGAACTGAGCGAACCGCTTAGACATTTCACCACTCAAACAAATGTGTGTGTTCCAAAAGTACACACAACGAACCACTTATTTGAACTGAGCGAACCACTTAGACATTCCACCCCTGAGACCCATGTGTGTTCCAAAACTACACACAGCGAACCACTTATCTGAACTGATGTAACCACTTAGACATTACACCCCTCAAACAAATGTGTGTGTTCCAAAAGTACACACAGCGAACCACTTATTTGAACTGAGCGAACCACTTAGTTATTTCACCCCTCAGACAAGTCTGTGTGTTCCAAAACTACACAGCGAACCACTTATTTGAACTGAGCGAACCACTTAGACATTCCACCCCTGAGACCCATGTGTGTTCCAAAAGTATACACAGCGAACCACTTATTTGAACTGAGCGAACCACTTAGACATTTCACCACTCAAACAAATGTGTGTGTCCCAAAATTACACACAGCGAACCACTTAGGTGAACTGAGCGAACCACTTAGACATTTCACCACTCAAACAAATGTCTGTGTTCCAAAAGTACACACAACGAACCACTTATTTGAACTGAGCGAACCACTTAGTGCTTTCACCCCTCAGACAAGTCTGTGTGTTCCAAAACTACACACAGCGAACCACTTATTTGAACTGAGGTAACCACTTAGCTGCTTGTGGGTTCTCGAATGTCATGCTTTAGTGATAAACTTAGGATTCCTAAACAAATATTTATTTTGGGTGGTGATCTTCACGGGCAATAGTACCATACAGTTGCTGCTGCGGTCTTGTTGGACTGATTTTGCAAAGACTGTGACTTGAAAGCAGGAAATGTATGTGTGTTTGAAAAAATTAAAAAGGCATGGTTTTGGTTTTAACCTTGTTATTTTTCTGTGATATAGGCCAGATATGAAAATAACATCTCTAAATCGCAATTCCTGTCTTCTTAATTTTCTCAAATACACATACATTTCCTGCTTTTAAGTTATTGTCCTTTACAAAATCGGTCCAACCAGACTTCAGCAGGTATTTTGTAGTGTTACTATTTGACGAAGTGAGGTATTCA
>Ga0209700_101191_pt1 | contig 53180 bp, 20 predicted proteins | sample SiratroredBW_FD_187528 | JGI IMG/M metagenome (GOLD analysis project Ga0209700, IMG submission 187528) | Root nodule microbial communities of legume samples collected from California, USA - Siratro red BW (SPAdes) (version 2) | ecosystem: Host-associated > Plants > Roots > Nodule | place: USA...
TTAATTTATTATAAGTTTTTTTTTTTTTTTTTGAATTTTGTTAAATCAGATCTTATAAAGGCATTCTACGACATTTTTAGTACTAAGTACAATTGGAAGAACAATTCTGTGTAGGGCTTAAACTAGATAATGTGTGTCGTATAAGTCAAACGTCTACGATTGGCCTTGTTTTGACTAACTAAAACTTTACGCGCAGTGTGCGTAATTTAGCGCTAGGAATAGGGGCATTTTGGGCAGAATAAAATTCAATTAGGGATATATTCGGCACTACACGTCCAAAAAAGATGTCGACTGTCACATGTATTTTATTTGGAAGACATTGATCCACAAACAAAGTGTGAATGTGGCTAACTTTCTTATTAGAGTACCTTTCAATTCGCAACCTACGCTCTCGCTGCAACTTCGTTTTATTGTTTTTCCGTTGAAGAACAACGTTAAGCAGACAAAACCCATCTCTTTCTTTCTCTTACACTGTTAAACTTCAAAATCGATCTTAGAACTGTGCTGTGTTATGTGGTGAATTACCTCTTCAACTACTGCAGTAACTGATTTCAACCTTTGCAGAACCTCTGAAGGTATGCGTATTTATGTCTCAGGACAATTAATTCATTTTTTTTTTCAGTTTTTTTTTTTTTTTTAATTTTTTTCCTCAAACGTGATTGGTTCTCTTGTATGAGCCCGCATTTATTGAGATAGATGGCTACCCAACGGCACCGATCACAACCTTTAATTTTCATTTAATCCATCATCTGGAAGATCATCATGTTACCATGATTCTTCTAATTTCTTAAAACGTCAAGATTTCGGGAGAATTGAAGTTGAATTTGTGAAAATTTTTGTATAATTTTCAGCTAGGGAAGGGTGATGATAGTGATTGGCCATTTGAAGCTAGTTCAGTTTCAATTAGCATCTAGAAATGTTTCTTCAACACTGTACAAATATCGTTATAGTCCTCACGATCTTGATAGCGTGCACAGCAAGAGCGCAGAACCTCACCTGCAATAGGCAATGCGGGAAGCAGAGTCTTCAGTTCCCTTTCGGGTTCTCCGAGGGTTGTGAAATCAGACTAAACTGTTCCGACAACCTAGTCCAAATCGACGAATTTGTGGTCCAAAACGTTACGAACAGCAACATATTCGTGAATCTCCCTGCAAAATGCAACCGCCGCATGGAATCGATTGTGCCGCTTTTCCAAAACAATTTTGCTCCCTCGGTTAACAACAGCTTTCTGGTGCAAGATTGCAGCGAGGTGTTTGGTGGGTGCGTTATTCCTGCTTCGAATTTTGAAACCTGCGATAAGAAAAGTGGTAATATCAGTTGCTATTCGAAACAAGATGGGGTGGATGTTGTGGCGTACAAAGATTTGAATGAAACTAAGTGTAAGTACTTGTTCTCTGCGGTTTCTTTTGGGCAGAGCAATGAGACTCTGCTGCAGTTTCAGGTGGTCGAGTTGGCGTGGTGGCTTTATGGGCACTGCGATGAATGTTCTGACAACGCTACCTGCACACAGGTCCCCCCCAAAGGAGGGTTTCGGTGCCAGTGTATCCATGGTTTCACCGGCGACGGCTTCAGAAGCGGCACCGGTTGCCGGAAAAGTGAGTTCACATTATATATAATCATATATTTATCTGTGTATTGGTTTTATTATTTTATTAATTATTATTATATGGTTTGGTTCTTGTTCTTGGAAAAATTGTGGGGTTTGACTGAGAATTTAACACCTGGTTGCGGCTTTATGTGCTGGACAACCATGTGGCAAGACCCCAATTTTGACCCGTCTGAACCAAATACTCATCTTCTTGAACTTCTTTGGAGCCTAGTGTATATCACACAACACAACTATCGAGAGACTGCTTTTTTTTTTTTTGTTCACATTATAATTGCAGAAAGCATGCAAATTTTCTTCTTAATCTGCTTAGTTATTATTACATAAAAGCATTGTTTTCCTTTTTAGCTTGAGAATGGCCTAAACGTGATGGATGGGATGGAAAATACTTGATTAACATGTTATAACAATATAATCCCTATCTTTATTACGTTTTATAATTAATTATTTTATATTTATCTCAATAAAATAGTTTATAACTAAGATATAAAATACTTTTATCTTAAATATAAACAATTACTTTATTTACAAATATGTCAGTACTCGCAGAATATTTGAGTGCATACTACTAAATTACTAATCATGCATTTGAAAAGTTGGAAGAACAAATATTTTTTAAAACAAAAGTATGAAGAGACGTACATTACAATAGCTCACCTAAACCCTACCTGTAAAACATGTTGACTTTTCTTTTCTGATAAACAACTTGCCTTTTTCTGGTGGTCGTGTAGATCATAAGGCATTACAGGTCCCCTAATTATGCATATGGAAGTAAATCAGCTATTGATAGTTTAGTTTTTAAACCTGTTTAATTTTACTCATTCTAATTTTGGTGTTCCTTCTTTATGTTCTGATTTTTCTTTTATTTTTGAGTTGTGTTCGGAGGGAATAACGAATACGTTATTTGTTTTGAATGGTAACTTAACCAAACAGAATCCTTAAGAAATAAAAGTCAACATGTTTTGGCCGCACATGCGTGGTTGAATGGATTTGAATTTTCAATGTTTAGACGTAGTCAAACGGGAGATATTGCTCAACGTGAGCAATTAATAATAGGAACCTGCCAAATTTAAGGTAGTAATTACTACTTTTAACATTAGGCATATGGACATCACCGACAATTTATTTATCACCCAAATATTGTTGACAACTTAAATTGAATGTGATACGAAATACCCTTTCTATTATAGACATTTTTTCAATATAGATATCTCATATTCACATAAGAACCTCAGGTGGGACATTTTCTGTGCCACATCTTGACGTTTTTGACTATTGCACGAGTTTGATTTATTTTTTAATTGAAAAGGGTTTATAATTAAAACTTCAAACATTAATCAAAACTGAAGCAATTTCTGATCAATAACAATCTTGTCTTTAACGAGGAAAATTTTAGTAGATACTGCATATCATGAACAATATTTTTTTATCATCTGATGGTGATATATTAGTTCTTTTAGCATATATTGTCATTGGTTTTAATCTGTTCCTTTTCTTGCCTGGTCATCAGCTTCGGCTTCAAGTTGCAGTGCTTCAACACTAACTTCCGGGGGATGTGGAAAAGCAACAAAAATCGGTGTTGCCGTTGGAGGTATTATAGAGTAGAACCTTAACATCTTAATATCCTACTCTTTTCACTGTATATAGTCACATGTTGCAGATTTGTTTCACACGAGAATCTTTGTTAACCTGTCAACTATTGTTGAATGCATATTTTTTCACGTTCTTTTCCCATCTTCTGATACAAACATGAATACAAAAGAGAAGTTCTGAAATTTCATATTTGGATTAATTCTGCATGATTGTCCACTTTTGACAGCAATCATAGCTGGAGCTTTGGTGGTGGCTGGTCTGTTTCTTCTATGCTACTGTGCTAGGCGCCGTTCTATTTGGTTGGGAAAACATACCAGATTAAAGCGCCAATTACGTGAAGCTGCAGGCAACTCAAGCATACCTTTCTATCCCTACAAAGAAGTAGAAAAAGCCACAAATTCTTTCTCTGATAAACACAGGCTGGGAACTGGGGCATTTGGTACAGTTTATGCCGGAAAACTGCACAATGATGAATTGGTTGCTATAAAGAAGTTAAGGCAAAGAGACACCAACAGTGCTGACCAAGTCATGAATGAGATCAAGCTCCTTTCTTCAGTGAGTCACCCAAATTTAGTTCGCCTCTTAGGTTGCTGCGTAGAGAAGGGAGAGCAGATCCTTGTTTATGAATATATGCAAAATGGAACACTTTCTCAGCACTTGCAAAGAGAGAGGAGTGAAGGACTACCGTGGACAGTAAGACTTGCCATTGCTACTGAAACTGCTAACGCTATAGCATATCTCCATTCCGCTATCCATCCCCCAATTTACCACAGAGACATAAAATCTAGTAATATACTTTTGGATTATCACTTCAAATCAAAGATAGCTGATTTTGGGCTTTCTAGGCTTGGCATGACAGAAACATCTCACATCTCAACCGCTCCACAAGGGACTCCGGGTTATGTCGATCCCCAGTATCACCAGAACTTCCATCTTTCTGATAAAAGTGATGTGTACAGTTTTGGAGTGGTCTTGGTAGAGATAATAACTGCCATGAAAGCGGTTGATTTTTCTCGACCTCGGAGTGAGGTTAACTTAGCTGCACTTGCCGTAGATAGGATTAGGAGGGGTTCTGTAGATGAGATCATAGACCCCTTCCTTGAACCACATAGAGATGCTTGGACTCTATATTCTATTCATAAGGTAGCTGAGCTTGCATTTAGATGCCTTGCTTTTCACAGTGACATGAGGCCTACTATGATGGAAGTGGCAGAGGAGCTAGAACACATTAAACGCAGTGGATGGGCAACTATGGAGGAAACTGCCATGGCTTCATCTAGTGGGTCCACTTGTTCATCACCTCGCAATGGAAGTGAGAAGTCACTGAGTGGTATCAAAAAGGCTGGCCAAGGGAGTGCGAGATTGATAGTTCCGCAGAAGATTGAGAGATTTTTTCATTCTGTGGAGGTGAAGGACAGTTCTCCTGTATCAGTGCATGATCCTATTCATTGGTCGAGTGGACACAGCTCACCTTCGTCAAACAGCTTGTTGGTTAATGTCATCCCCTGACATATACTTACTTTGGGGTGGATAGCCTCCAGCAATGTGAATACTAAAGGCATACAAGACTTCCTTTTCTGTCCCAGTTGTTGCTATAGCTATTTTTGTGTATGATTGTCATTAGGATTCTATTTTACTAACAACTTCCAAATATTATATTCATAAATCATCAGTAATCAATATGCAGAATTCACTATTCAGGCAGGATCAATACTATGAATAGTTACTTTGAAAAAACCACCATTGGCTACTATTGTCACTCTGGGTGTCTCTGAGTAGTCCAAGTTATGCCAAGGTATAAGCAACTAGAAGCATCTATGGTCTCAATATATGAAAAAATAATTATTTGAACTAAATTTTAAAATTAAAAGAAAAAGTCTTTTCTTTTCAAAATAGAAAAAAAATTTAAATCGATTCGTAACCAACTTTTGAGCCAAAACCAGTTTTAAACTAAAAATGGCAGGAATGCGGGAACAAGGGGCCTCTTACTTTAATAAGAACCCCAAGGATCTTGGACACTGTGTTTCCAGACATTGATGGAGAATTTGGAGTTAAATAAGAGGCGACAAGAGAAGGTTAACTTCTGAAATATTAATTTGGAAAGGTGATAAAGCTAATTTCATTTCAAGCTACCGGGTCTTATACTATGCAAGAGGAGAGCAAGTATTGTACTAAAAGCTAGAAATCAACACAGCGGAAGAAACTGAAAAATAACAGAGAAAAATAATTAGTTGATCTACCCTCTGTCGTGGATAAAAAACTCCTTTTTGAAATCAATTAACTGAACTGTTAAGAAATAAACCAGCTTAATTTAAAAATGTTTTCATTATTTCATTGCTTCATTTAAAAATGTTTTCATTATTTGATTTTTTTAGACGTGATTTAGTTTGGATTAAGATTTGATTTGGGTTAATAAGATTTTTTGCACTACCATATCTGCCCCACTTGATGCCACATGAACACATGATCCATGCTTATCTTAACCCTGCTTCAGTGTATTTGTTGTCAGAATTCTAGATCTTTTGTCTGTGACAGGCACTGACAACAGGAATACTTTTCCAATGCCCTATTTGCTGTTTTTCATTTTGTACAAGAAAAAAAGATTATTTCTATTAAGCCGGTGATGTTTCGAAACACCAAATACATTAAAAGTTTCAGTTATGTTCTAAAAGGTCATACTAAAACTGTTGAATCTTAAGGCATTAGCCATTAGAACTCGAAGAAGAGAGTCCAACGAAAACACAGATACTGCAGAAAGCAGAAAAAGATGAACCACACTGTAAGATCCATACTAGCGTCCTGTAATTATTGCAAACGACATGTATATGCAGATGTCTTCTAAATCTTAGTCGTGGGTATTGAGTAGTGAACCGTGATCGTAGCAGATCACCACCATTTTCTGATAGACTAAGAATTCCATGGATTTAGAATTTGAAGGGGGTGGGGGGTGTACAGATATAAATTGTTATAAAACAGATAATGAATAAAGTAACAGGCTAGTAAGCATTCAAGTACATTTTAATTATAAGAAGACTGAAAGAATATAGACACATTTGAGATGACATTTGTGTGATTGATATCTAGATTTTTAGATCCTAATCTATGACAATTTTCATAATAAGATTGTGATGTGGATAAGAAAAAATAAATGTAAACAAGAGTAACAAGCTGTTTGCTCACTGACAGATGAAACCAGATACTGTGAAACAGTAAAAGAAGGTACTCTGTGTCTGGTCATCTAACCATGACTTCTTGGATCAACAACTTGATGCACCTTCCTTGCTTCAGCACTTGAATATTGGCCTACAACACGAGCATGAGGAACCGATGCTTGTCCACGAGCAAGGGCATCCACATTTTCAAGCAGGTACTGCCTTGGAAGCCTACCCACAACATTACCCTCCTCATTCCCTTCTTTATCAAGGAATGCAAAATGGGGAATACCCTCCACGCCAAATTCGTCAAGCTCTTGCTCCCACTTTGTGTTATCAACATTCAACATAACAAAATTAACTTGATCCCTGTATTGAAAATTAAATGGTGTCAAGACCACGAATTAACACTAACAAAAATAATTTGTTTTCATTTCTTATCTTCACTTTTAATTACAAAACTATAATCTTTTTTCAGTCTGTTTTTCATTTCTCAAAAAACTATACAGTAAACATAGAGAAAAAATATGAGTGATCACAAATAGGCCTTCATTTAAAATGTAAAATGGCCTTCATGTTTTACTTAACATGAGTGATCATAAATAGGGAAGCATGTGGTTTACTTAGAAGGTGATTACTTGTATTGCTGCTCAACTTTGTATACGTCAGGAGCTAATTCCCGACATACCTCACACCAATCTGCATAAAACTCGACCACAGTGGGTTTCCCATTGGAAAGAGCCTGGACCATCCAACATCAGACCACAAGTATTATTAAAAAGAAAAAAAAAAATGGTGCCAGATAGCATGTAACAACACCGCTTGAAACCTGAAAACCTTGTGAACACTGACAGATATAATGGCATAATTAACACGAGCTAATTAATTAAGAGAAGAGAAGCAGAAAACCTCTTCGTAAGGCACTGCAATGACAGAGAGATCCTTGAGGGAAACACCGAAATCCAACCTGGCAGACAGGAAAAGTCCCAAAGCCGCTAAGGTAGAAACAAGTGCGATTTTGTTGTTGACATCTTTGTTTGGCACTTGAGGAAGTGAACTTGTTGTTGTTGTTGCGGTGTTCGTGGTCTGAGCATTGACCGTGGTAGGCTCGACCACCAGTTTCTCTTGTTCCTGAGCAGAGGTTAAAGGAAGTTAAGGTACGAAACAAAGAACCTCGTTGGTGGTTCTGTTCTTGCAAAGGCACGGAAACATACCGTTGGAGGGGTGTCCTTTTGATCGAGGTTAGGATTTGTTTGGCAAACTAAGGTCTGGAATTTGCGGGTGTTGATGCGGCGGTGTGGAGGATTTGCAGTGAAGCGAGGAAGTGGAAAACATGGTTGGAATCTGTGCAGCGCGATGGGGTTTGGAGCTATGAGACGCGCCATCCACCGAACAAAAATCTTGTAGCCGCAGAATTTCAGATTGCAACCCCCACCGTTAACAATTAACACTGGAAGATTTTTCTTTCCTCCTCCGTCATATGGAAAAGAAACACGATAAATCCAACTTCTATTTTTGAAAAATAAAATAAAATTCCAGCACGAAAGGGATTGTCTTAGTTATCTAACATAAAATAAAATGTTTTTGATTTAAAATGGGATGTGATTTTCTTGGTTTCAGTTTTTTAAATACGAATTACTCTTGTATTCTATTTAAAATCTATCCATTTTCATATATTTTTTTAAAAGACATCCTTAAAATAAAAATATTAAATAACTTCACCAAATATTAAAAACTCCTAATATATTAATTTGTTTCATTATTATTGTTTAATTGTTTTCAATTTAGTTATATTATTTTAAAGTTTCTTAATTAGGATATTTTATATTTAAATGTGGGAATTACATCTCCTCTATTATATTGATTTTAATGTGTTAGTTGTGAAAATAAAACATGTAACATGTCACACATATGATATTTATTTATTTATGAGGTGAATGTGATTAAAATCTGAAAAAAGTCTAATATTTTATTTTGAAAATTTTTGCTTTATTATAAAAAATTATGTGACAAATATCATAGTATTGATCCCAAACTTGGGTCGCTAAAAAAAACATCTAAAGTTTTCGATAAACACTTATTTACAAGGGGGTGATAAAAAATTGATAAGTGTGTCAACCATGAAGTAGCTCAAGCTGCAACAAAGATTATAGAATGGTAAGGAGTGCATAAAGATCGTGGAAGGGGATGAAGACACGTAAACATGTACAAATGAGACATGTGTATAAATTACAACTAGATTTTTCTTCGAGGGAACGTTTGACATATTAGTGTATGAAATATCGTGTAATATAGAGGAAGAATCGAATTAGCATCTCAACTTATCCCTTTACCGTGATTTATTTACAAATTTACAATCACACGCTATTTTTTTGGTTGGAAAAAAACAAATTAAGCTTATGATACAATAATTGCAGATCTTTACATCTTCAAAACAAAGTAAACATGCAGGCTATAAAATCTTGATTGGACCTGAAATCAATAGTGTGACACAGTAAAAGAAAACTAATCAAACAAAATAATATAAACAATAAAAATATATTTACGTTTCTATTGAGTATAAGTTCAGTCCTTTAACTTAATTTTCTTAGGTTGTTTAAGCAAAGTGGTATTTGGATTATTATTTTTAACCTTAGAAACGTGGTAGTACACAAACTATAAAAAGAAGTGTGGAGGTTAGGATTAGGATGGAGGTAGAGAAGAAGTAAGTGATTTAAATGATCTTTTTTAAACTCTCTGTTGGGTTTGATTTTGACATATTAATGTATTAAAAATATTTTTAATATATCAAATTTTTGAAGGCATAACAAAGAGACACCAAAAAACCCTAACAAAGAATATGAATTTGAATTAAAATATTAAAAAAATCTTATATTTTAAAATCAGCCATTAACATTTGGGTCAACAACCAAAGTCGCATTATTTTGATGTCACCATTTATTTAGTAAGTAGTGATGTTAGTTTTAATTTAAAGAATGCATCATATTAAATCTTTAAAAAAATATTTAGTTAGTAAGTTTATAATTAGTAGGATAAAATTAGAAGCAAGTACACCAATAAACATACAAGTCTCCTGAATGAATTCATGAGAAAAATGAGACTTTCTAGAAATTAGGAAGGTGAAATATTGATAATTGTGAATAGAAGTAAGAATGAATTTATGTTGAATTAATTGGGATTTAAACAAGAGGATATAAGATCAGCAATGATCTTTGAAACATTTCTCACATTAATTCTCTTGAGTGTGATCAGAAAACAATTCTAACATCAGATAATCCTTCACCAACTACAAATGCATGAGTCTGTGATATTTATTTATTTTTTCTATTGCTTTTAAGATAATTCATTCTTCAACTTTTAAGTATTTTTTTTTTAAACTCAGTAATGCTATATCATATTTGAGTTTTAAGCTAGGAACATTCATAACATAGGAAAACTAATTTCCCAACAGCAATTTTTCTTTTCCAAACTACACGAAAAGAAAAATTTATCATAGATTACTCCAACTAAGCACGTTTCATGTAAAGATCCAAAAATTTATTCTCACACAATTCCAGTTACAGATTAAATAAGATTTAAATTTTTATAAACCTTTATGCAAACTTACTGACCTTGGTATACATTTTTCATAAACTTGAAAAACTTGTTCTCCCCACTTACAGAGGAAGCTTTATTTTCCTTCTTTCAATATTCCAATATACATGCACTCATCTGATTCTGACAGACTATCATCTACCATCATATGATTTATGATACAAAAGATTGGTATATACAGAAAAAACTGAACCAGGCTATTGATTGTAGATGCATTTATTCAAGGGATACATGATCAAGCTACAAAGATAAGGAAATAAAGATGGCAGAGTCTAAAATAGTGACCGGATTCAAGTTCCACACAAACATATCCAACTGGATTATAAGATATCCATGGACAACTACAACTTAATGCTCATTTGTTACGTCTGATCAACTTATCACGAGTCACGATTTTTGAGCTTCCGCTCCCAAAATACCGTTCACCACCGCCGTTGCAACCAAAATTCCAAAAACCTCCGCTCCGGCCACCGCCCCCGCCTGGGCCAATCCTCCAAAACTCACTGCCCCCTCTATATCCCTCTCCGCCTCCTCCAGCCCCTTCTCCGCCGTCTCGAGCCCCTGCTCTGCCGCCACCAACCCCTTGTCCGCAGCCTCAAACCCCTCCTTCACAATTTCCTCTGCTTCCTCCTCCACTTTCTTCAGAGTCTTCCGTATCCCGAACAAGGGAATGTCCTGCGCCACGGCTTCCCTCGCCGTCAATGCCGTCGATGCCGTCAGAATAAACAGCAACTGCCTTCGCCCCGTGCTCGGAAGTGCTAACAACGGTTTCGCAAGACGCGGCTTGCAGGAAGACGATGAGGCATTGCTCACAACCAGACTACGAAACGAGAGCGTTGAGAACGGTGACGATGAGATTGCACAAACCATGGCCACTACCTCACTGATCCTCTACCTGTGGCCACTGCTTCTTCCCAAATTTAACTGATTTATTTAATTACTACAATACCCCTTTCCCAACTAGCCGCCATTTCCACGACACGTGTCACGTGTCAAAATTGAAAATTGGGCAATGACGGTGCGGGTATAAAGGCCCATTTCGTATTCGGGTTTTTTGTTTCATTTTCATGTTATTTTTTGCGCCAGAAACGAAAACCTCAAATCAAAACCCTTGCGAATCGAGGTCACTTCACTCTCCCTCGTCTTTTTCTCTCTCGTCCCTGAAGCAAAATTCGAGAATGGCAGAAGAAGCTCCTGCATCTGAAACCTCCGTCACAATGCCTCCGCCGGCGGAAGCTTCCGCGGTGGACGAAACCCTAAACTCTAATGAGAACGGCAAGAGCGGAATTTCCGTCGATGCCGGTACAGCGCAGGGTGTTGAAGAGTCAGTGTCTAACGCTGAAGCTTCCGTTATCGATCCTCAGAAGTCTCTGGAGTTGGCGAATGAGCTGATGGAAAAAGGGAACCTGGCAATTAAAGAGAACGATTTTGGAGAAGCAGCTGATAACTTTAGCCGTGCTCTCGAAATCAGGTTTCGTTTATTTTACCGTAGAATACATTCGTGCGCGGAGTTTAATCTTTCTGCTAAAAGGTTTGCAGAAATTATCATTTACGACTGTATAGTTTATGAAGGAGTGAGTTTGTGTGCTGGACTAATAGAAAATGATAGTTAATTTGATGTTTCATAGCTTAATTTTATTTTTTGATATATAATGCTCTGAAAGAAGATTTGAAATGAAACAGAGTGTCTCATTATGGTGAACTTGCTCCTGAGTGTGTGCACACATACTACAAATATGGGTGTGCTCTTTTGTACAAGGCTCAGGAGGAAGCTGATCCTTTGGCTGATGTGCCCAAGAAGGAGGATGGATCTCAACATGGCTCCACAAAAGAAGGACCTGTGAAGAGTTCTCTGAACGCTGAATCTTCCACTGCTTCCTTTTCGAGCAATGCTGGGCAGGATGTAACTTCAACTGACCAGGGTGAAGCAGAGGATGATGGTCAGTGTAGGGCTTACTGCTTAGTAGTTTTGATTTTTGTTCATAATTTATTGCTCTATTTGGTCAAAGATTTTCAGACAATTGCTCTTTATATGATGAATTTGATATATATGAAAAATGTGATGCGAATTTGAAATTGCTCAAAAAATTGTTACGTTTAACCTAGATTGCCTTAGAAAGCATGTTTTCCTTTTAATGTTACGTTGTGGTCGGCATTATTCCACGCTTCTCAACAGTCATTGCAGATAAGGGGAAGTTTTTTCGAGGCATTGACTCTATGATAGGTTATACATGTGATCTGCCTTTTATTTAGAGTTGCTAGAATATGCTTTATGTCAATAGGGGTAATTTAGCTTGATTTATGAACTGCTTTATGATAAATTAAAAAATAAATTGTTCTAAGTTGTTTGTGTACTAATGAGATGTTGATATTGAAAATGAATAGGAACTAAGCCAGTGGGAAAAGAAAGAGCTCGTGGTTGATGCAAATTATATTATGCAGGATATTTATGAAAAGAAATATGTATAAATACCTCCTAAAATTGTTAGAAGCAGACACTGTGTGTCAGAATATCAACCATAGTGGCCAAATTTGGGGAAGATAGCATACGATCACTTTTATATATGCAGTACATTATGTTATTCACTAATCAAGATGAATTGTATGCTTGTATAACCACAAAAGGTGTAGTTTGCGGATGAATCAATTTCTTAATGTTATTTCTGTTTTCAAACATGAAACAGGGTCCACCAAGAACGAGCAGGAAGAAGGTGACGAGGATAGTGATGCTGAGGACTTGGCAGAAGCTGATGAAGATGAGACTGACCTGGATCTGGCATGGAAAATGCTTGATATTGCTAGAGCCATTGTTGAAAAGCAATCTGTCAATACAATAGAGCAGGTGGACATATTATCAACTTTGGCAGATGTTGCATTGGAAAGAGGTATTTCCATATTCATATACTCATTTTAAATTTAAATTTAAATAATTCTTTCTTCTCCAAAAATACAAAAAGGTAGAATACGATTATATTAATAGCTGGATGGATTATTTCTTGGTTCTTGTATATGCAGAGGATTTTGAAACTTCCCTCTCGGATTACCAGAAGGCGCTGTCCATCTTAGAACAGCTGGTTGAACCAGATGATAGAAAAATTGCTGACTTGTATCCTTGGTTTAATTCTTATCTAAATGTGTGGTTTTTCTGTTGTCTGTAAACTTTTCTGGTTTCAATGCATGTGATAAATTTAAGAACATAAGTGGTTGCAATAAATTACTGAATTGACTGATTCACAGTGTCTGCAATTTAAGCTAAGTAGATAGCCATATATGTCCTGCTTTGCTGCTAGACCACCTTAACTCCTGAACATAGAAACTTTCGCATATGCTTGTGTTTGGAGGTTGGTTCTAAGCCTGAAGAAGCAATTGCTTACTGTCAGAAGGCTACATCTGTTTGTAAGGCACGATTGCAACGTCTTACAAATGAAGTAAAGAGTTATTCAGATTTGACATCTGCTTCCGACTCAACCCAGGATGTACCAACATGCCCCATTGACTCTAATAACTCAATTATGGATAAGCAATCAGAGATTGAAACTCTCAAAGGTCTATCAAGTGAGCTGGAAAAGAAGGTAGATTTGATAAACTTTGTTAAGATAAACTATCTACCCTATGTTGTTATTTCGATATAAATGGGAATTTATGGCATTGCAGCTTGAAGATCTGCAACAGTTAGTTTCAAACCCAAAGTCAATTCTCGCTGAGATCCTAGGATTAGCTGCTGCCAAGGCAAGCAATGGGAAGGAATCATCTCAGGGAATGGTGAGTTCCTCACAGTTGGCTACTGTAAAGAGCAATGGAGGTTTTGACTCTCCATCCATTTCAACTGCCCACACCAATGGATCTGGTGGAGTCACACACCTTGGTGTGGTAGGAAGAGGAGTTAAGCGAGCATCAAATGCCAGTTCGGCAGAAGGAAGCACACCAAAGAAACAAGCGTTAGAATCAACTGAAGACAAAGGTGATGGCAACGCTTGCTGATGTAGTTCTTGGGGTGTGTTTAATTTGAACTTTGAATGCAACCATACAGTTTGTTGACACTTGTGAACTATTGATTAGAGTATATTAAGGAATTGAATGTTTTCTGAGTGTTATGCTATATAACTTACTGGCTTTATGTGCAGCTAATTGATATCGCCAGATATTTCTAAATACTTGAAATAACACTCAACCATGAAAATGTTTTTCAATTAAATTCACTCAAGGTATTGCGCTGGATTTGGTTGAATGAATGTTAATTATGACTTTGGTGGCACGGTAATTACTCAAGCATGCTACGGTTTTTGTTTAGCCGAAGACAGAAGGGGAGAAGTGGTCTCAAAGATGAATTTGAACCGAAGACCAAAATGTAAGGATATTTGATCTTTAGCAAATGTATATAGTATTTAATATTAGGTTTTCTTATCATGTATGTAATGGGAGGACCCATAGGTTGAGCCCAGGAGGTTGGCCGGGGTCACGGGCCCCGATATCCACAAATCCTTGATTCCTTTCAAAATTTTATAACAATGGCAATTTTATGGTTTGAATACTCCTATGAAAATATTTGACCTTCTTGAAGACGTATAAACGATGAGTTATTGGTACACCATTCGATGGGTTGTTTCTTCCCAACCGAAAAATCAGGATAAAATAACTCATGCTTGCACGGGTCTTTCCACCGTTGTGATATAATGAACGTTTTTTTAGATCGAAGTTAGTACTGTTTCTTGGATTCTTAGTTTGTTTGGTAAAATTCATTTATAAGCTAGCTCAAGTATATAAGCTATAATTTAGGAGTTAAAATCTGCAAGCTTAAAAAGCTATTTGACTGACTTATATGGTTGCTACCGAATTGTTTTGGCTATATATCTGATAACTTATTATTGATTTCGATTTTCTTTCTGTACAAAGTATTCTCATTTTGATTTCTCTAATAAATGAGTTTGAACTTGAATTAAAGTACCACCCCCAGGCTTCTCTGCTATTTCGTTCACCTTGGATAAGAAAAATTATTTTAAGATTGCGAAACAAAGAGACATAAAGGACGAGGCGACTTGAGGGAGTATTTTAGCATCGTATTTTGTGGAGCGGTTATTCCTAAGAACGTGGCATAATTGTAGTCGTTGAATGCAATATCTGGTCCATAGAGGGTTTTGAAAGGCAAATTAGGAATAGGAAGAGTGGCTTCTAAACAGAATATCTGAAATGGAATAACCGAATAACTATGCGAGGCGTTATCTTCAGCATGGAGGTGGCCCCAGTCACACAAGAGGAACTAAACCAAGAAAGCATTGATGTTAACGACATGATAGCGTTAACAATGATCCGAATATATTCTTTATAAAGTGGGTCTGTTGTGTCATAAAACCATCCTCTGAAGCAAGGCAACGTTGGAATTGCTCAAAATCATGTGTTATAGGGTGGAGTGTAGAAGCTGCGGGAAGTACACATGGGGAGGGTGTGGGAACCACTTGACCACCCTCTACGCCAGCATTGATGAGGGAATGCACTGCACCTGCCGCTCATGGCCCGGCGTTGTCATACCCTCCAGACGCACCGACACGGCTACTCAGCAACCGACTCCCTCCAATAACTCTTCCAAAGGTAAACCTTTTCAACTTCCTCTTACTCAAAGGTTAAAAAGACATACTTTAAACTTTATGAAAATACCAATTCATTATGGAGATGGAGTTTACCTTTCTTGAATTGTTTTCTGCAGCAGGCAACGGAAATTCTCAAAATTAATGGGGCGGCGTTGGATTCTGATCCACACCAGTTCTCTTGGAGTTATGGGACGACGTGCAGAGGGATAGAGGTCGGTATTGTTGGGGTAGTACCGTGTGTTAATACTGTTTAAGGAGGTTAATTTTAATAATGTAATGTAGCGTTGGTCATGTGAAACTGACCAACATGAACCTGCATTCTCTTCTATGTTCATGGATCCATTATTAAATAATAAATTCCTCTGCTCTAGTGCCGTGTCTTCTAAACTTTCAAATTTCCTCAATTTTATGTTTAGGGTTTAGATATATTATTTTTTATTCTGTCATAGTTTTGTATACTCTTTAACCCATACTCTGTAAACGTTGGTCTGAGAGGGGAGGAATTTGGTAAAAGGAGGGATGGTAACATTTAAAATACTTGGATATAATGATAATTGAAAGGTTAAACTGTAGTTTTAGTTTCTATATTTTTGGTTTTTGAGTATATTTTGCACCAATTTAAAGGAGAAAAATATTTGCCACGAAATGTACAACCCTGGATGAAGTCTTTAAGAAATTTAACGTGGGTTCTAACGGCTTGGTTATGTTATCTTTATCTGCGAACGGATGGTATCACTCTGCAGGTTTTTACGATTTTCAAATGCTTATTGAGAGATATACTTTTTAATTGTCATGGTTTATTATCCACTAATTTGACTTTGAGATTTATAAATCTCAAAAATGTCGGTTAAGATCGCATAAAAAATTTCTATATATTGTCCTCTACGTGAGAAACCATTTAAAAATTAATTCTACAGTTTGTTAATTTATATTTATAAAGGTGGTTAAAATTTTTTGGTGTAGGAACGAAAAATTGTGTCAAAAGTAGATAGACTAAAACGTATAATATTTTTAATATGGTAAGAAAAATGAACTATTTTTTTTTTTTTTTTACATTGGGATTAAGACCAAAAGTATATCCAGTGTAAATACCAAATGTAATACTCAAGAACTACAGTTTTTATTGAATCTAATTAAGATAGCTAGCGGTAAGATTTGGTGACATAAGACTTAACATTTTCAAAATAGAATTTTGTAATCGTCCCTTGTGTCCAAAAACATAGCAGTTCAAATAGGTTAGATTATTGACAAATTGACTCAATTTCTTGGGCAAATCATCTGATAGTGTGAGACATCAAACAGTAATTGATAAAGAAACTTCTACACCCATAAATCGAATTCTCAAATAATCTAGGTAACCTGATCCATTCGAAGGCATTTGAAAAAGTAAGGTACAACGGGTGGGGTTTATTTGACTTGGCTAATAATTAACTCTTATTGAAACACTTCCTTCCCAGCCTTTTTCTATATTTGTCCACATTGTCATGTGCGAGTATCAATTTGAAGTCTTCAATCATTTTGAAGAAGTGGTTTGAACGCTGTACTCGTTAAAGGTAGCAGTAAATTCTACGGAAGTATGGGATAAAAGATACGCCACGTTATATGAAGACATGGCTCTCAGTATTTGTCTGTATTCTTACTCAATTTTGTTTAGTTTGGAAACTCAAGCTTTATCGTATGCCTCAACTTTGGGAAAATAAATTCCATTAACCATAAATAAAGATGAATTTATTAACATTCTTCAAAGAAAAGGTACTGTTAATAATTTCTACTGTTTTTAGTCTTTGCAAAAAAGTATTTATTAGTTTTAATTTTGTCATGTTTTAAGTGATATTCTTTTAGTTTTACCATTGATTAAATTTAATTTAACATTAAAAATGAAAAAAAAATAGTAATTAATATAATCTAATAATAACGAATATTTTAATTATCCTAATTTGAAATCTTTTTTATTATTTTAATCAACATTTTATTTTAAACATAATTAACTAATTTTATTTTATAATAAAGATTAAAAGAGAACCATTAAAGAATGTTGAATCCTAAACCAACTAATATTTTACAGAAACTAAAGAAATTTGCAATTAAAATTGTATTCGTTAATTAGCCCAAGGCAGATGATGAAAAGTAAGGTTGGTAGGAGCGAGCAAAAGGAGGTCCCGCTGGGCCTTTTAGACATTTATTTGACAGGTTCCATGTAAAATAATGATAAAATGATCTATTAACTAGGCAAAGCAACTCAGTATGTGAGAAACGAGAATTCTCATTCCTAAACTAAATTATTCCATCATTTGCGCAAAAGTAATAACCTGGTTGGCAAGCAATGCTATATGGGTAATGAGTGAATCTTGTCTTTCCAAAAGGAAAACTAATCAATGGCACCTCCATTTTGTTGAGTCTATTTGCCATCTTAATTCATGAGTGAGAGAAACAGTGGGTGATAGTGAGATTCTGCTGAAAGTCAGAGAAGAAGAAAGAAAAGGAAGTTCTGATAAAGGAAGGAAAGGGATCCTATGGATCCCCTTTTTAGGAATTTGGTCTAGGTCTATTTGTCCGTTTTGAGTTTGTAGATTCCATACTGTTTCACCCAGTCTTTTCTTCCTTCTTATATTAAATTTTCATGTGTTCTTTTCCACATAAAACCTCTAAAGAAAGCACAAGAAGACAATTTTTTCTTCATTCTCATCTTCTATATTTTGCAATTGGTTGTTGTGCTAATCAAGTCTACTTTCTACCATTCGTCTATAATAGGGCGATAGTAAAATCCCTGTCCCACATCCCCCTACTGACATTTTATTTATGTTCAATCTCTCATATATGCTTAGTTTTCAGTATCTTCAGAATTCAGTTCAACTGAAATCTGTTTGTATCATTTCGAATCCTAGTATTTTTCTGAGGAAATGGCAACAGGGGAACAACTGAATTCCAGAGGGCAAGCATGGTTAGATTAATAACTTCTCTCCTAGCCACCTTTGAACCAACCACGCTTTTCTTAATCCAAAAATGACCATATTCACAACAATTCCTATATGCAGGTTTTGCACAACGGAATTGCCAAGTGACCTTGTGGTTGAAGTGGAGAATATGAACTTCCATCTTCAAAAGGTGAGCATCCATTTGCACACTAAAATCAATATATCTTATGCATGCACACCCAACAATACTCTGTACTTGGTTTCTCTAAAATTTGTCCTGTGTCATGACATGTTTCATTTTAGTCCCCTATGATGTCAAAGAGTCGAAAGCTTCACCAGCTAATAACCGAACAAGAAGCAAATCATTCCTCTGCTACCACACCAGAAGCAGATGAGAGCGAGAAACACTGTCATTTGGTGCTAACAGATTTTCCCGGCGGCTCCGAGACCTTTGAATTAGCCGCGAAATTCTGTTTCAGCGCAAAAATTGACTTATCTTCTTCCAATGTGGTTCCTCTCCGCTGCGCCGGGGAGTTTCTCGAGATGACAGAAGAACACTCCGAAGAAAACCTCATCTCCAAGACAGAGACCTTTCTCTCTCAGTCCGTACTCAACAGCGTCAAGGACTCCATCATAGCTTTGAAATCCAGCCAGCGCTTAATGCCTCTAGCGGAGACTTTAGGCATCCCACGGAGGTGCGTCGATTCCATCGTCTCCGCCGAAGCACTGTTTAGGTGGCCGGTAACTGATTCCGTTTACACGCCTTGGGGAAGAAGTGGAAGAAGAAAAGGCGTAATCGGTGGTGAAGAGGACTCTTGGTTTGAGGAGCTCGCGCTTCTAGGTTTACCTATGTTCAAGCAATTAATTATCGCCATGAAAGGATCTGAGTTGAAGCCAGAGATAATCGAAACCTGCCTAATCCAATACGCTAAGAGACACATTCCAGGTTTGTCAAGGTCCAATAGGAAGGCCTTGACATCACCTTCTTCAGAAGCAGAACAGAAAGAGTTACTTGAGATTGTGATCTCGAACCTCTCATCCAAGCACTCCGTGCAGGTGAGCTTTCTCTTCGGACTGTTGCGAACCGCTACCATGCTGAGCGCTTCCGAAGCATGCAGAGACGTGTTGGAGAAGAAGATAGGATGGCAGCTCGATGAAGTTACTCTCGATGACCTTCTCATACCTAGCTATTCATACCTAAACGAAACGTTGTATGATATCGATTGCGTAGCGAGAATTTTAGGATACTTTCTGGAAAAAGAACGAAACGTGGCTGCAATCGACGGCCGGGCGCCGACGTCGCCGGCGCTGATGCTCGTCGGAAAACTCATCGACTGTTATCTTTCAGAGATCGCTTCCGATGCGAATCTCAAGCCTAAGAAATTCTACGATCTCGCTATCTCAGTTCCTGATCAAGCGAGACTGTTCCACGACGGTCTCTATCGTGCCGTAGATGTCTATCTGAAGGTGACTACAAACTATTCCGATATTACTAGCTTCCCTAGAAACATAATTTAGTTATTGAAAATGATAATTTCGAATCGCTAAATGCAGGCGCATCCATGGGTTTCGAAATCGGATAGGGAGAAGATTAGTGAAGTGTTGGACTGTCAGAAACTTACACTGGAGGCGTGCACGCACGCCGCGCAGAATGAAAGGCTCCCGCTGCGAGCGGTGGTTCGAGTGCTCTTCTTCGAGCAACTTCAACTGCGACACGCCATCGCCGGAACGCTGGTGGCAGCGGAGGAGCCGGTGAGGCCTTCTGTGGCGTCGGCGGATGCAGACGGCGTTGGAGCAGGGGAAGGAAGCACGCACGATCGCGGCGATAGCAACACGTGGCAGATGACGGTGATGGAGAATCAGGTGCTTCGCTTGGACATGGATAGCATGAGGTCGCGGGTCCATGAGTTAGAACGAGAGTGTTCTTCGATGAAACGGGTGATTGAGAAGATGGAGAGGACGGGCCCACAAGGTGGCGGGGCGTGGCTCGCTTTGGGGAAGAAGTTCGGTTGCAAGTTCAAAACGCAGGTTTGTGATTCGCATGAGCCAGCAACGGTGGTTGAGAAGCGCGAGGGAAGGCCCCACCGGCGTCCTCATCGTGAATGATAAGTAGAGTAGCACCCTAGCATAGCACCTCCCTGATGACACGTGAGAATATGATTGGACTTTGGAATGCGTGATAATGGGTCCCACTGACGCTTAAGTGGAATGGTTCAGTGGCATTTGCCCACACCGATGACATTATTCAGTGGGATTGTTAACAGTGTGTAAAATCTATCATAAAATATTAAAAGGAAATACACTGTGCCAATTATTTTGATGACTGGGTAAATTGCTTAGTGACACGCCTTTTTAGGTCATGGCACTCCATGCAGTGACATTTGAAAAGGAATTAAGCAATAGTAATTTTTCACTTAAACATCCAAATATTTTGAAAATTCCGCGTCCCCAAATAACCAAACAGGTCATTAGTTTTTCATTCGTGTGTCGTTTAGCAGTATGGTAGGTTTAGTAGTACTTTCTCATTTCAGGACTTATATAACGAAGGTAATATTTATTTTGGGACTTCAATGAACTTTTTTATGTTTTGACTTTTGATTTTACAAAAATATTTTTTATTTATGAGATTAAACAATGTCACTGATCTTGTTCTGTGCCAAACTTTTGTCATGTGAATTTAATTTAGTATCATAATTTTTTAAAGTTAAGTATTTACTTATTTTTATTCCTCTCGAGTTAGTAGTTCTTTGATTCTTTAATTAAAAGATATTTTAATTTTTAGTCTTCTAATGTTAATAAATGTTGTTTGTGGTTCACAAAATTATACTACTCTGATAATATTTCTTTGATATTATTATTTGAATTAGCAATCAATGCAAAGAACTTGTAATATAAGTGCAATTCAACGCAAATCAAAATATTCTTATCAAAAAACAAAGTTTACTACACCAAATTAGACAACTCCTTCGTTGTATTTGTTATTATTTGAAAAGTTACTAAATATTAAAGTGGTGTAAAAGAGAAGATTTTTAATTTTTAATTTCTTTATGGAATTAAAATTTTATACTTAAGCAATCAAAATGCATTTTATAAATTTTTAAAATTTTGAATTTATATTTAAATTTGCTATTCAATCGACATATTTTGGAACAGCATTATTTCAAATACAGTTACATTCGTAAAATTTATAATCTACACACAAGATTAATTAAAAATAAACATTTAATTATTCATGTTTTCCTGCACAACACTTTACTCGCATACATAGCACAGTGCCAACAGATAATTTTCATGAAAATTAGAGACACCCTTTGATTTAGTGAAATATCATCAAAATATTTAAAAAACTAATCATAAAAAATTAAAAATGTGAAGTAAAAGTTTTATGCGGTATTGTATAAGAAACTAGTAAGATGAGTATGAGTATTATACAAAAAGAAAGATCCATAAATATATTCTCATGAAATTTTGTATGGAAGGTAGTGTCAATATGTCTTATATATAATTTAACTCGCTACTCAAAATTCATATTTGAGAAAAATATTATAAAAAATTTAATATATGGAGTGAGGAATTCCACGTCAAGTAGTCAAGTAGAAATGACTAAATTAAAAAGAGCTTAAACTACTAATATTCTTCAATTAAAAAAACTATTAAAATTTAAAAGTAGAAAAAAGTTTAATTTACTTTAAATTAAATTTATTCGATATTTTGCTAATTAGTAAAATTTATTTTTAAAAGATAGAAGTAAAATCACAACTGAAATGATAAGATGGAGGAAGAAGATATTGGAGAGATGTTTGAAAATAAATGGAAAAAATAAATAAAAAAAAGGAAGTCAAAGAAATGAAGCTAGATCTCAAGTTTTCATAGGAATGAAGGTATCAAATTAAAATACTTTTATGAACAAGTAAAAATATGAAATATACACACTCGTAATATTCAAGTGTCAAAAGTTTGTCATTGATGCATGAGTGCTAAACAGAATGAATGTTTTAAACATAATTTTGATGACTAAGACTAATATATTGAAATTATATTCGTTGAAACAATTGTAATAGGCAGATAACAGGTTATATGTCGTGAAATAAGAAAGACATAGCAAGAAAGGACAAGAATGTCTTAAATTATTGGTGATGAAAAATTAAGATTTAAAAAAATGAAAGTAAAGTTGAAAAAAAAAGTATGTTGAGGATTTTCCCATTTTCTAATTCCGCTATCATTTTAAAAAATATTTTTATTTTCTAAATAGTCATAAAAATAATATTTCAATTTTACGTCATATATATTTCTAAATATCTATAATTATATATATATATATATGTATATATATATATATAATATAATATAAAAAATATATTATATTTTGCTTAGCTTTCTCCCTAGTTCTCCCTTATCTGTTAATAAATCCACCGCCTTAAAACTACTAAACTTCCTCTTTAATTACTTTTTTATTTTTTAAGATGCATACAACAAAAAGTAAAAAAAACAAACAAATCATTTTAGAAAATAGATTACAATAATAACTTATGATTATAAAATATTTTTTAATATTAAATTAAAATCATATCGAATAAATATTTTTCTTCAAATTAGATTTTAATTTCAATTTATCTACTTGATTAATGTCTAAATAGACATTTTTCTCAATCAATTAATCCATTTTCCTGTATTGTATTTTCTCTTAATTATTTCCGATGACCATATTTTTCCTTTTTTTTATCTTTTTATACATTTAAATAAAAATTTCATGAAATTTTAAAAACAACGTGTATAGCTACATGCACTACTTAAATAGTGTATACGTTATAATTCGTTTGATTTTTTACCCCCTTAATTAATCTTTAGATATTTTGGTTGTGATGTATATCTTTTTCCTAATTTAAAAGATACAAAATCCAGAAATATTATAAAAAAATTGAATAATTTCCAGGAGATATTAAGTTGAAATATAATATTGAAAAGAAGACATAAGATAGAGTAGGGTGGGAAAAAACACTATTTTATCAAAAAGTTATCATTTTCTCCACTATATTATATCATAAATTCAATAAACATTAATATAACAATAAAATTATCTAATTTGTTTCAAATTTCTATAATAATATGATTAATATATCTAAAATATTAATTTTATCATATATTTTAATCCAATAAAACATTTATTTATAGGCAGCAAAGAATCAAATGCAAGTCGTTTGGTATTTTGTTAATATTATTAGTAAATTTATTAGTTTTAAATTGTTTGAAGTTTGTTTTATTAATATTAGTGGAAACATTTGATACATAATACTTATGGTACACGTTTCTTTAGGATCTACTTGAAAAAAACCTAACTGTATTGTAAAACAGTGTACGTAATTAATTTGATTCTGTTTTAATATAGTTAAGTACAGAATAGTAACATAAAATGTGTATATTAGATATGCATTATATATATTATTATAGAAACAGATATAGATTAATATAATTATTTGTTTGAAAAAATCATGTAAAAGTAGGATAAAATAAAATAAGATATATTTAACTGAACGAATAAACTGATATCTGGTAAAATCTTGGAGACCTAAAATCTTTCTATATAAATGTAATTCCCATGTGTTGTAATCTGTAACCTATAGTTTCAATCTGTGGATAAAGTACCTTCATTGCTTGGAAGAAGAAAATCATGGGAAGGCGATTCATTGCTCTGGTCATTGTTCTAGTCTTAGCAACCAGCATGTTTCATTATTCGACAGCACGAACCAGATACATATTCCATGTTTCTACCAATTTCACATCTCCGATAAACAACACTGATCCTTCAAACGATGGTAGTCCCACTTACGGCATTGACCTAGGACCAACCATTGCATATCCATTACACTACCGAGCAAGGTATTTTTAAAATACAAAAACTTATATACTGTAATCTAGGATTGGTAGATTGGTATTGGTTCATTTTTTTTTTCTCATTTTATTTCTGAATTTCATATATTGCGTTTTTGTTTTGAACTTATGGTTTCTTTGTAGCAATGAAATTTTACTTTCTGCACTCTTTCTTTCCTTTTCTCATTCGGCATTCGCGAATTTGAAAAATAGGTGTTTAATTGAGCGAAACTAGGATTGTTTAGTTGTGTGAACAAGTGTAACCAAAAATATTAAAGAGCTCTCACATTCGTCTTGTTAACGTTTCTATTTGTTTAATTTTGAACAGAACCTTAGAGCATGAAAGGGGATTACTTTTGGGAGTTACGTAAAATTGCTTTTCAGCCATTACTTAGGAAAAACAAAATCAACAAGTTTTAGGTTTCAACATAGATTAGATTATAGCGATTGTTGATTTTTTTGTCATTTACTTTGTTATATATATATATATATATATTAAATTTACATCAACAGACCGCAGGTTGACAAACTCGTAATTATACAAAACAAGCAATAAAATACACAAAACCCACTTTAAACTATTATTGACAAATCAAACATGGGTTGGACCAAAAATCAAATTTGATATGTAAAATGTGGTACGAACAAGGTTTGATGATTCAATTAATTTTGTACGGACTCGATTTTAACTAGTTATATTACGTGTAAAAAAGCATATTGCAACCCGATATATTTTCATTGTTAAAGCAAATAATTGAATTGTGTTTTTAGAATAAAATTGTCAATTGTTAAAACCATAAAAAAAACTATAATATTCTATTAGATATGGACAAAAAAACCATAGTTAAAGTGAAACCACGTTCACTGAACAAAATGCTGATTATCTGATGCCAGTAACAGTATAAATTATAACTCTTTAAATAAAAACTACTAAAAGAAATGTATATATTTTGTTAATAAATATATACATAAAGTTACAAGATCATTTTAAAAAATTTAAAAACAAAAACATACACTCGAATATTAAAATAATTTTATAAAAATATATGTATATTTTCAGTTTAAATTAGATTCTATCGATTTTCCAAATCTAATCAGAAAATTGATTCAAAGAATGGATTTTGTGATTTTTGAATTGTTCAGTTTTGCATTTGTTTAGATAATATTTTTCCTGTTTTGATTTAGTTGGATTTAATCCAACACTGAACACATAACTCATTAAGTCATATGCGGATGATAAAATAATTAGATTGCGTCTAATGAGGAAATTGATGGTCATGGTACATATTTTATTTTATTTTTAAAAAATCCACCTAAAATGGTGATTTCTGAAAAAATAAAAATGTAAAAAAAAAAACATCAATTTACAAGATGATTGGAGAACAACTAAATTTGAATCTCTTATGAATAAGTACACATGTAAGTGGAAGGAAAAATACAATTGAAAATGACCAATCAATTATTTTTATAGAAATTAGTTATCAATAAAAAATAGATATTTTTTTTCAATTAAACAGTAATAGTTATGAATAACAATATTAGAAAAACTGTTAATGAATAAAATTTCTCTACTTTACACTTTTTGGTGCAATTTTAATTTTATGACCGTAAATTAGTTTTGCACTGACAATTGTTTTTTCTAAGATTTTTTCACTGATAAATTATCTGGCCATCTTCAATTATGTTGAATTTATTTACACCGTCCATATGTATCGCTAGGCCCAATAGGTTCCGTTCAAGGCCCATTAAACTCAACGTTAACACGAAACCCTAATTCCTCAAAACGGAAGCTGCTGGCCTATAAAGTCGAAGCATATTCCGCAACTTAAAGAAACCATGACCACCGTTTCTATCTACCAAAACCAGCCTCTGCATTTGTGCTTCTATTTGTGAGATACGTTTTGGTCTTGATGTTACTTTCTGTGTGTTTTCTTAGTGTATTCGATTTGATTATTGTTGTTTGAGGGTTAAATTTGGGTTAAGGAACAGGATGTGATGTGTGGTTTTCTCTGTGATGATCAAAATGATGACGAGTCCGATCTATCCATTCTTTAAAATTCTGACGACAACCGAGGCATTTGTCTGAGAGGTTTCCACTCTTCGTTCCATCCTTTATTTTCGGGGTGTAGGGTGTTTGATTTTGTGCATGCTTGTTGTTATCTGATTTTTTCAGAAAAAATTGGGGTTTTTTTGAATAATGGCATGGTGATGATCTTTACGAATATTTTCATATGATAATTCATATGATGAATACAAACCTCCTACTCATTCTGAATGCCTATCGTGTTTTCATTTCTAGTTTATTTTATTTATTTCCTTACTTCAATTTACATGGAGATGATAGAGAAAGACTATCAAGTGGCTGTGATGAGAGTGAAATTTTATTTCTATTGAGTTTGTCTATGATTGCATTTCAAGCACTTTTGAGCTACTGTCTTTCTCTGTACTTCACATTGTTGATTTTATACGGTAGTATTGTCAATTTAAAACAGTAATTATGTATGTTCCTTAGATAACACTCAAATGATATATTATAGAATATTAAAGGTGTAATTCAGATTTCCTATAATTGATTAAATTCTAAATTCTAACCAAAACGAAGTAAATATTTCCATTTCGATTTTTGATTTGATTTTAATGTTGGGATAATTTTAGTAGTTAAATTGGCTGTGTAATGATTGTTTGTTTAACTCATGATATAGGTTTGTATCGATCAAATAAAATTTTTGCTGCTCTTCATTCGATAGACGAAATGTAATTATGGAATTTTTTTTAAAATTTGTAACACTCACCAAAAAATCTGTTTGGAAAATTGTTTCCTATCAAATGGTTTTTCAAATATCCATGTTATTTGTCTTTTCACTTCTGATGTCACTTTTTTCAACCTGTATCTGGAGAAAAGTTTGAAGATTAATATTGGGTTCAGAGTAAGAGCGGCCTTCGAACGTAGAAGGAAACTATATGAAAGTAGGCTTAAATTCATTGTTAAAGATAATATTTGTTATGGACAAACTTTGTTGGGCTTGATGTATCAAGAGGTATTTAAGTTAGTTTGATCATTCTCTAATCTTAAGAGGGAAAGAGAACAACTAACCAAAATTTATAAAATATATAAACGCAAAATTGTTGACGTTCTAGGTGCAAGCCATAGGAATAAGACCAATGTAACTTTTGGCTAAAATAAGAGTTCATCACAAAATGAGAAGCTTTGAATATAGGAGTTGGATGTAGAGGATATTAAACCAAAAGTCTGAGCAAGAACGACTAAAGGGACCAAGCCCATATATAACTTTGTTTAGATGGCACACTTGATCTATCTTGGAAAAGATGAAACTAGGATGTTTTAACATGTTAATAGTCTCCTTAAAGGTCTCCAGTGCGGGCAGGAATAAGAACAATCTGTGCAGTTGTAGGTTTGATGACATGACTGAACTAAACATTTCAGTTCGATGAAAACCTTAGGCAATCAAACACGTCTTATGTTTTTGAAAGATTTCATCTGAATTTAAAAACCGTAAACATCCCATAAAGAGAGTAACAATCTTCTTAATATACTGGATATAAGTTGGCATGGTCATGTCCTCTTTAGTGCCAGCAAAAGTACACTTTTATCTTCTTTTAAATCTGATTTGTTAAATTTATACATGAGTAGATATAGATGGAAGAAGTAAAGTCAAAAGAAGATTATCAAGTCTTTCATGATTGAGAAAAAACTAGATTAACATTGTTGTTGAGTTTGTCTTAAACCCTAAAATCTACATCCTAAGTTCTAAGAACACACAACAGACAAAAGTGCACATAAAAGATAATGAAAATATTCTCATTTTCATTGAACGTGACTGGTCAATATATGTTTGTGGACTAACAGAATAAAATAACAAATTTTATATATAGTTATCAAATCCGTTGTTATATTCGTACTTGTGATCACCTTAACTCAATTAAACCATAAGATCGTAAGTTTGGTGATTAAAGGTTTTTAGTAAGATTGCTTCAATTGATGGTCATGCATTGTTTATGGATCAATATAGATAAGTTCAAAGCCCTCAAAACGAGGTATGTCAAGCTTGAGGAAATGCATGTGTGATTGTTGGAGGAGGAAAGAGTGGTTCACATTTCATGTAAGTTCCTCAACTGGAGGGTTTTGATGCTTTAAAACCATAGGAAATAGGAATGACAATGGAACCCGTGGGGAACATGTATGTCCACATCTACCCGTACTTTTACATTTTCAAATATTATTTAAATAATATTTTATAAATGTAGAAACATAATATTAAATATTCAATATAAAAAAATAACTTTTTTCTTCAATATAAAATATTAATAAAGAAATATAATTATATAAAAATCAAATAATTCTAAAAAAATAAAAATAATTAAATATATATTTTAAAAATAAATTATTAATCACGGACATAGTGTATAGATATTAATCTTGAACGAATTAACGCAAATTACAATATAAAGAATGCTTAGTTATCTTCTTACAACTTGTGACAATAGCAAAAGTTGTTACACTCCTGTGACCAGCACCACATAGGGGAAGTAGCCAAAGACTTTGAGATCCTAATAAGAACAATTAATAAATAAAAAAATTTAATATAAATTTTGTAAAGTATCTAATAAATTAAAAAATATTTTAATAATTTAAAACTATTATATAAAATACTAATTTGGTTTCCATGCTAATCGCAATTAATGTAAGGACTTTCTATTAAAATTATAACGAATTTGGATAATGTCTACTATGGAAGGATCTCTCTCTAAAAGCATCATTGTCACCTAAGGTTAATCTCTCATTTGAAATCAGAACCAACTTTGAGAATAGAAGGGAAAAAATGAAACTAATTTTTTATTCTTTTTTAGTGAAGTAACATGACCAGGAAAGCTGTTTGCTGGCAGCATGTGCATTGCTATTTTTTTGTAAATTGCATGGTCAATTTCCAATCCCTTGTTTAGTCAAAATCGATTCCCACCTCTAAAAGAAACCAAAATTTATTTTGACGAAACTTTCTCTCTAGCTCTCTATATAAACATAATAGTAATCTATTTATTTACTTAAATCAAATAATTTTAAAATTGTAACTTTCATTTTATTTTTTATTACTCCTTTTTTTATCCTCCTCTGCTGTGTAAGTGTTTTAAATAACATTTATTGTTTACCAATCATTTTTACATAAATATAGGCCTAGTTACTCTTGTGCCTGAGATTGATTGAGCGCACCTCTATCACGGTGCAGGAAAAACGTGCTTACTCAAATTAGTTTTTTTGGAGTATACTTCACGTTGAACTCTGGGAACTTATGCATCTACATATCCTTAACACCATTATCTAGAACCAAAACAAAATAAATTAAAAATAAGAGGTTTGTAAAATAAAAATTTGGTCTTAAAGAACGAGATATTTTTCTGAAATATATTATCAGTGAAGAAAAACCGATTTTGCTAAAAATTAATCAATGAAGAAAATTTATTGTATAAATAATAAAAATAAAGATGGTAATGAAGAAAGGGGAAATAAGAGATGTTGCGAATGAGTTATCTGTGACCGAAACCTATATTTGATCTTAACTTAGAAGGTTCCAACGTGGCAACAGGGAAAGCATTGACATTAGCTTGAGTGATCCAATAAGAGTTGGGCTTACCCTATCGGAAATCTTACTCGCACCACAGCCACCGAATACTCCCACTCTCTCCATTCTCTGCCATTCATCACTCACCAAAACCACTCACAAATCTTTCAATCTCAACACAAACATTTTGGTGGCTACACCTAGCAGCAGCATCAATGGCAGCCTCACTCCAAGCTGCAGCTACCTTCATGCAACCCACCAAGGTGGGTTCAACCTCCCGCAACCTCAAATCTACCCAATGCATCTCCAAGGCTTTCGGCTTGGAACCCGCTGCACCAAAACTCACCTGTTCTCTTCAGTCTGATCTCAAAGACTTGGCTCATAAATGCCTCGACGCCACCAAACTCGCAGGATTCGCCCTTGCCTCCTCAGCTCTCCTTGTTTCTGTATGTTTACTTGCTCCCCCTTTCTCCCTTACCACCTTCAATTACTGCACTTTTATTCGAACAAATAGAACCAAGGTAGGATTTCATGAAATGTTGTGTATGAGATGAATTACAGAAGTGATTGTGAATTTCAGGGAGCAAGTGCAGAGGGTGTTCCAAAGAGGCTAACTTTCGACGAAATTCAGAGCAAGACATATCTGGAAGTGAAGGGAACCGGAACTGCTAACCAGTGCCCGACCATCGACGGTGGAGTGGACTCCTTCGCCTTCAAGCCAGGCAAATACAACGCCAAGAAGCTGTGTCTGGAACCCACTTCCTTCACGGTGAAGGCAGAGGGTGTGGCCAAGAACGCCCCTCTTGAGTTCCAGAACACCAAGCTCATGACCCGGCTCACCTACACGCTCGACGAAATCGAGGGTCCCTTCGAGGTTTCACCTGACGGGACGGTCAAATTCGAGGAGAAAGACGGGATTGACTATGCTGCTGTGACTGTTCAGCTTCCCGGGGGTGAGCGTGTGCCGTTCCTCTTCACCATCAAACAGTTGGTGGCCACTGGGAAACCGGAAAGCTTCAGTGGGGACTTCCTTGTTCCCTCTTACCGGGGTTCCTCTTTCTTGGACCCCAAGGGAAGGGGTGCCTCAACCGGGTATGACAATGCTGTTGCTTTGCCTGCTGGTGGCAGAGGAGATGAGGAAGAACTTGCAAAGGAGAACAACAAGAGTGCTTCATCTTCCAAAGGGAAAATCACCTTGAGTGTGACCAAGACCAAGCCTGAGACTGGAGAGGTTATTGGGGTTTTCGAGAGTGTTCAGCCTTCTGATACTGATTTGGGGGCTAAAGCTCCTAAGGATGTGAAGATCCAAGGTGTCTGGTATGCTCAGCTTGAGTCATAGACATGTTGTTTTATGCTGTAATTCTATTTTCTTGTAACTTGTTGCGAAGCACTCAGAGCGTTACCATGTGTGTATATTATAACGACTTCGATTATAATAATGTCTAAAATTAAAATCTCTCTAGTTACCTTTTGGAGCATTCACTCATACTCACTTGTGGTAACTTTCTAAGTTTCATAGCAACCAATGTCTGTTTCTGATTGCCCCTCAGTGCTTATATTGTAGGAAACAATCGCGTTTTCTATAAAGCTGTCGCAAAATAAGCGATTATTTCTTAAACATAAACCAATGACATGTTCGTGAGTCTGTTATGAAACCCGAGGTTCGATCAGTTTCTTGAACCACGAGAAAACTCATATTTCATCCTCTGCTCTGGTTTACAAAAGAATGGAGAAAAGAAAAGCTGAAATCTGATTCTAGCCTCAATTTTACGCACTTTATATATTATATGATGTGTTATTAAACTGTGACGATTAAACTATTGAATCTTATAAGTTCAAGAATGAATTTGTTTCGATAAACATGAATCAGTTCAAGAATGAATAATAAGCATTTAGCCCTGCTCCTTTTAGGCTTGAAACATGAAAAAACTATAACAAATATTGCAATAACCAATTTATTCAAATACGGTTGTGTTTGATCAATCATTAATTTTCATTATTACGGGAGATTTGAGATTATGAAGCCATTGTACTGAAGCACGTGTTTTAGAATGTCATAGATTCCAAACTTTTTTTCATTAACATTTTTTTTTTTAAATTGACAATAGAATAATGCTTTTGAGTTTTAGGTACCATTTTTTTTTAATGCAACACCCCATCTATCATGATACTTTTAGGTACCATGATACTTTGAAAAATTTACTAGAGTATGAAATTATCAAAAAATAGACAAATTGCAAAAGAATTATAAAATTAAATAAGTTATACTTGAGAACGACAATTCTGATAAATATGATTTCAACTTTTTATTTTTCATAATGCAACACAAAAATAATAATTAGTTTACACAACTTTGTTTGATATAATTTTTTTATATTAAAATCATGTTAAAAAATATGATTTTTTTAAGTTCGAATTTACTAAATGCAACTTATGTAAAAAAATATATAAAACAAAATTTTATATGTCAAACACGATTTGTTAAAAATAAAAAATTAAAATTCAAACATAATTTACCTAATTTTATAATTTGATTTCATCAATAAATTAGTGGTAAATTTATCTGTTAATTTCCATGTAGTCTCGTAGACTTGATTTCAAATAAGAGAAATACTAAATTTTTACAGTGAACATACTCTTAAACCTTTTTAGTGTAAATAAAATACATATTGTACTGTAATGATCCAAATCTAACTAAAATACTAAGAATGAGACTAAGGTCATTAAAATGGTTCCCTAAAGTAACGCTGGACCAATACAATATCGGGCGACTGTATTTCTTTTTTACTTAAAAATAGGATTGATACGAGAACCTTGGTACCTCGGCAGTACTAGGCTTGATAGTTCTATTTCATGTTCTCCACTCTGAAACTGAAACCCGCGACCGTTGGTTCCCGCCTTTTTTGCGTCGGCTCTCTACAAACACAAATCAGCAAAACCATATGGCACAAGTTGAAGTCACCCACTCACCAAACACTTCACCATCTCCTGGATCAAAGTTCCTCCTTGAGCCAACTCAAGCTTGTACATGCCCAGATCATTCTCCATGGACTTGCTGCCCAAGTTGTCACCCTGGGCAAGCTACTTTCTTTATGTGTTCAAGAGGGAGATCTCCGTTATGCACACCTCCTGTTCGATCAAATTTCCCAACCCAATAAATTCATGTACAATCATTTAATAAGGGGCTATTCGAATATCGATGACCCAATAAACCCTTTGTTGCTCTACCGCCAAATGGTGAGGGCGGGCCTTATGCCAAACCAATTCACCTTCCCCTTTGTTTTCAAAGCTTGTGCTGCCAAACCCTTCTATTGGGAAGCTGTTATTGTTCATGCTCAGGCCATTAAGCTCGGAATGGGGTATCATGCCTGTGTGCAAAACTCAATTTTGACTGTCTATGTTGCTTGCCGTCTAATACCAAGTGCACGGCAAGTGTTTGATGATATTTCTGACAGGACTCTGGTATCCTGGAATTCTATGATTGCTGGGTATTCTAAAATTGGCCATTGTCATGGTGCAGTTATGTTGTTAGAAGAAATGCAGCATCAGGGAATACAGCCTGACGTGTTCACCTTTGTTAGCTTGCTTTCTGTTTCCTCAAAGAATGGTAATTTGGATTTGGGAAGATTTGTCCATCTTTATATCATTACTACTGATGTTCAAATTGATTCAATTGTGACCAATGCCCTGATAGATATGTATGGCAAGTGCGGGAATTTGCAATATGCTAAACGTGTTTTTGATCGAATGCTTGATAAAAACGTTGTCTCTTGGACATGTATGGTGAATGCTTATGCTAATCACGGCCTTATTGATAACGCTGTGCAAATTTTTAATCAGATGCCGGTGAAGAACGTGGTTTCTTGGAATTCAATAATTTGGTGCCATGTTCAAGAAGGGCTTTACACGGAAGCTATGGATCTTTTCTACAGGATGTGTATTTCAGGTGTGATTCCTGACGATGGTACTCTTGTTAACATTCTTTCATGCTGCAGTCACTTGGGTGATCTGGCATTGGGAAAACAAGCCCACAATTACATTTGTGGTAATAATATTACAGTGAGTGTGACGCTTTGTAATTCCCTAATAGACATGTATGCAAAATGTGGTGCTCTTCATGCTGCTATGGAGATCTTCTTTGGGATGCCTGAGAAGAATGTGGTGTCATGGAACGTTATTATTGGGGCACTTGCTTTGCATGGTTTTGGAGAAGAGGCAATTGAGAACTTCAGGAGGATGCTAGCCAGTGGGCTGTGTCCCGATGAGATTACCTTCACAGGGTTACTTTCTGCTTGTAGTCACAGTGGTCTTGTGGACATGGGGCGATATTACTTTGACATAATGAGTTCTAGGTTCGGGATTTCTCCTAATGTTGCACATTATGCATGCATGGTTGATCTTTTAGGGCGTGGGGGATTCATAGGAGAAGCAATGACCCTGATACAAAAGATGCCTGTTAAACCTGACGTTGTCGTTTGGGGTGCTTTGCTGAGTGCTTGTAGGACCTATGGAAATCTGGAGATTGCAAAGCAAATCATGAAGCAGTTGCTGGAGTTGGGACGATATGACTCAGGGCTTTATGTGCTTCTCTCAAACATGTATTCGGAGTCTCAAAGATGGGATGACATGAGAAAGATCAGGAAAATAATGGATGACGGTGGGATACAAAAGTGTAAAGCGATTAGCTGCATTGAAATCGATGGCTGTTGCCATCAATTCATGGTGGATGACAAAAGACATGATACTTCAGCAAGTATATACTCCGTGCTGGATCAATTAATGGATCATCTAAAGTCTGTTCATCCGTGTAAATCTTTTGATGTGGAGGACATATACTGCTCTGGCAATCTTCAATAATTCAGCAACAGGTTTGGTGGATGGAATGATAATTTAACTTTTTTTTTCATATATATAAATTATAAACCATCATGGTATTATCATGGTTGTTTTACCCTGTGTTTGGTTAAGTGGAAAAAAAAGTTAGTACTCCTGGAAAAAGTGATTCAGCTCACCCTCCAAAATGTGAAGAAATGAAACCAAACCATGTAGAAATAAAAAATCAATTATGTTGTAATAATATAATTAAAAATAATAATAATAATAATAGCAATAGTAATAATAATAATAATAATCAAAATAAATTTATAAAATAATAATGATAATAATTAATTTTAATTTTGTGAATAATTTTTTTTACAATTTTAGATGTAATGACATCAATCAAATTCTTGCAAACTTTCTCTTCATTCATTTTTATTCAGTTTTCATTCTTTTTCCCTTAATATACACAATCTAATTCTTTCTTCTCTATCCCATCATTTAATCCTTGTTCACTTGCTGAAATTCACTTTTTGAAAAAACATAGACTAAGGAGCTTACGACATTCTAGAAATGTTGATTCACATTGTAACGAAAGCCTCTGTGCCTATAGTAACTCATGTTTTGCACAAAATCTAATTCTTCAAATAACTGTCCAAAGAGAATATACATTTTGAATTTTTTTAACTCAAATGCGTATTTCCGTTGGCATGTGTTGTTACTGCATAATCTGTTGAGAAATCAATCTGAACAAAAGTTTCTACGGCCGACCCAGTCTCCAAGTTCAAACATTTTACCCTGCAGTCATTATGATGTATAATGTACTCATTCCAAACCAATGATTGTTTCAAGTAGCTAGCATGCGGGTGAGCTTCAAGCCCTTCAACGTTTATATACTCATAAATTCAAAGGAACCCAACAAAAAATCTTCCTGTCCAATAATAAGTGTATATAATATTGCACTATATTTATGCACCAGGACCAAATTAATTGGATTTGGAAGCACCCAAGTGTTGGCCAAGCTTGTAATCAACTCCAAGTGTCGGCAACCACAAATGAAGCATTATAATATACAGTTGTTTTGTATTTAGACTTAAAAGCATACCATAAACAACAAGCTAATCTTTGTTGTGTCAGTGTATTAGATCTTTAAGTCCCATGACATTATGACAATTTTGATATGCCTTTTCTGTATGTTTTGGGATATTTGATTATAAAATTGAGCATAGTTGGCGTGCCCGAATTTTGACCTCTCAAAATATTGTAGACTTTTTTGAATGGTCAATTAGAGAGTACAAGATGAGTACAAATGCCCCAACACATCCATATGAAATCTACGAAACCATGCATTATATATTCCTGCATTCAATGCATCCTTCGCACATGACCAATCACATACAAAAGCTACTTCCATGGATCTTTAGCTAACACTAAATATATTTCTATTCATCCCCTTCTAAGACCACCGTCGCCAAATAAACAAACGCAAAAGACAAAACCAAATTATTCAATGCTGTTATCAAATACATTTCGACAAAAAGCTAAAACCAAAATTATGTTAAGGACCATTTTAAAATGTGTTCAAAGATATTTTGTTGGTAGACATAATAGATATCCTTCAGGTGGATGGTTCTGTATTCAAGATTAAATTCGAGACTATTAATAAACGTTTTTTTTTATTTTTCTTAAAAAATATCATTGTTTGCTTAACTAATATAATGGCACCAGAGGGAAGCTGAAGAAAATCTCCATGGAATTCAATGAATGGAATATTGTCTTCAAACTCTTTTCTTCTTTATCAAAGAAAAATTTAGGATGTCTTTGAAACTCAAGACAAAAGCATGTTAAAAACTTAAAATGTGTATATGTAACCTCATTTTGAAATACTTAGTTACATTCAAAAGGAAATTAATGAGAATATATAAAAATGGGCCAAGACATGTCATGTTTCAAATCTATCCACTTGCACCAATTTAACTTTTCTTCTTTCAAAATTATCAACAAATAGCATATTCATTGAAAAATGTAATTTTAACATAATACAGTATTATTAATCTAAAATAAAATAAGAAATTACAAAATTAAAACACTTCATTTTGAACAGTCTCTAAAGTCAGTTAACTTCATTAAATGATATTGAATGCTAAATAATTCAGGTAGGTAGCATTTGTCCTTTATAAAATTTGTGTGGCCATGGATTCTTCTCTCACTCCCCCACCACTATTAATTCATGCGGGAAATGTGCCACAATACTTCCAATTTAACCTTCAAACTCTGTAAATGGTAAAAAAGAACACTGGAAATGGATTTTGCTCAAGTGTGTACTTTCAGTAATTTGTCAACCACATTTAAGCTCAGAATAATAAATTGCAATTTATCACTATGAGCTCTAAAATAGAAGAGTTCAATCAAAATCAATGTACAAAGAAGTTTCAACATAAACTAAGATTATGGTGACTGGGACATAATCAGCAAGTACAAGTCAATTTCGAGAATATAAAATACATGTGAATGCCTTTTCACAATTATTGATTGGATTTTATTTCATCTAAAATAATGTCTCAATCTCAGTTACAGTATGATTGTAACGCATGAAATTTCCTTGAAAAGGAAGAATAAAGACATAAAAAATGGTTCCACTTCTGTTTGGAAGGATGTGATGGAAGAGAACTGTGGATGAAATCTAGAAAAAGAAAAAAAAAAAGAAGAAACAACAATAACTGTGGTGGAGAATTTCTTCTTCTGAGTCTAGTGAAAAATATAAGGAAACTTACTGTTCATGTACATTTATGTCTGGTTTTTTATTGAGCTTTTACAAAGCTTTATTACCAATGGTGAAAGTGATAAATGAATTATATTGTAAGTATAATTAACCATGCATAAACATAATTAATTGTATACAGTTTCTCTATAAGATTTTCTGATTGCCATAAACTACAGATATATTAATTCAAAATACAATTTTATACAATGCTTATATTATAAAAATAATTTTCTGACAAAAAAAATATAAATTTTAAAATGTGGTTGGTTATCCAAAAATAATTTTTGATTAAAAATATGGCTAAAAATTTCATATTTTGTAATCCTATTTTTTATTCAAAATCAATTATACTATACCATAATGGTAGTCTTTACAAAAATAATTTGACTTCTAAATAATTAGTCTAGCAAACATGTTAACATTAATTTTAATTAATTATGATAATAGTATGACTGATTATATAATATTTAATGATTCATTACTAATAGAAAATTGATATTTAATAATTAATGTCAATTTTTACCTCCTTTATTCTTCTTTTATGAGTAATGTCTTCATTCATCTCCATTAATTTTCTTTCTTGCAGTCCTTCTTTAAACAACATCATATTTTACAATACAATCTTTCTGCAAATCTTTCTATTTGGCTGTTGAAATCAAACCTGTTAATTTATTTTTTATTAAATCACTATTTCAATCTTCTTATGTAGCGTTAAAAACAAAGAAATAGTGAATTATCATTCAACTAAAAAAGATTCAAGCAAATAAACACAAAAAACTAAATTAATACTACTATACTTCTATACATTAAAATATAGAGAAGATACTGTTTTTAAGGTACAATTATCAAAATAAAGATGAAATCTAATATTTAATGCAATATATCTAAAAGTTAGACCAACCTAAAAACCTTTCATTGTAGAAATCATATTTAAGATTAAGATACTTTTATAAAACTCAAAACTGTTCATAAAAATAAATTAAAAAATATATTTTCCCTCTCAAAAAGTTCAGAAATATGGTATGCAACACACAAAAGGTAAATTAAGATTTTATACAATAGATGACTTAATAATTTTGAAATGACTATGCATTAAAGTTAAATATAAAAAATATATACTAACTTAAATTACCATAGTAAATTTGAAAATCACGTTATCCAACAATATTAATTGACTAAGAAATGCCTAAGACTTTAATAACGAAATTGTTTGTTTTCAAGAGTAGAAAATTGAAACTATTATTTCAAAACCTTTTCGTAAAAGAATGAATATTTTAACGAAAAGATTGAAATCATTTTTAAAACCCGATGTGGTTATCAAGATACATATTAAAATATAGAGAAAAAAAACATAGAAAACTAATAAACCAATTAATTTATTATGGTGTCACAGTTTTGAAAAAGGTGTAAAAGGAATATGATTTGGAAAAAGAAAATAGAAAGTATTGCGAAGTGGACCTTGTTTCACGATAGAGAGCATGATTGAGTGGGGAAGGGAATTAGTGAAGAAGCTTCATGGAATGGTTTGAGGGTGGGTCATGTGACGAGCATCATTATTAACATAACAACCAAATATTATAAAGGAAGAGAAAGACAAGTCCTTTTGAACCACATCATGGACCTCCAACTTACTCATATACATTGAAAAAATATCACTTCACTTTAGATCCCCACCCACACCAACATAAAAGGAGCCACCAATGTACTTTCCTTTACTTCCCAGAGAAGAATTTCTTGATTAAATTAAGCATAACATTCAAGAAATAGTGAAGTAAATGAAACGAAGAAGGTAGGTCTTATTCTTAACTCCTGTAGCATCTTCGCTATCACTATTTCAAAATAAAAAAACATAATAACACACAGTTTATTTTTACATATAAAAAACATTAGATCCTAATATAGGAGCAAAGTAGTAGCAGGAATGGATTAATGGTGCCTAGTGCGGCTACAGGGGGTTGGGGCCTCAGGGTTCAACCCAGATCACCTTACGCCAGATTCTGTCGGAGTGTTTCTGCTTCTGCAATCTTACTTTGTTGTTTATCATTTTTAATTTATGTTACCCTTTATCAATTATTGATATTATTGTTTTATTTGTCTGATTTACGCTTCCCAATATCTTTTTCTCCACGTGGCTTACTAGCTGCCTTGCAGGCACCATGCACTTCTCCACCTGCCACGTCTTCTTCTCACGCCAATCATAATGTTACACAACATTTCATACTATGCAACTTCATCCACCATCAAATTACCTAAGCTCATACGTCAACTATGATGGGCCTCAAATCACGAATAAAGGAGAAGGAGTAGTGCTATATGAAAGGCTAGTAGTTTATTACTAGTGAACTGTTTGATATGGGAGCATTAATATTGACCAAGTGGTGTCTAATTTTCAGAGGGGATCTCTTTCCTTTTACCATGAATGTTTTATTTTTTAACAAAAGAAGAAAAACAGAACACAAAAGTCGGTCTGCCAAATCTCTCAACATCGTCATTATGAAATAAAGTGGTCATAATGCACATTGCGACTAGCTAGAGAGGCACGACAAACGAAATAAAATAAGAAAAACACGAGGCATTGTTTCGTATTATCCCTCTCTCGAACGCAATGACGTGCTATGCATCATACACATCTGAGTCCACTTGTATACACTTTCTATGATGAATGATTCCGTAAAGGTTAAGATTGAGTAATGATGGGATTCTTTGCTCACGAAAAAAGCGTATATGTAAAATTGTAGTGATTAATTTTGCTCCAAAGCGTGTGAACGGGAGCAACATTTGGCATTGGTGAATATGGAAAAGTTTAGCATTCTGGCTTTGTTACATTAATTTTTGCATCCTACTATTAACTTGAAGGTTGGGTGTGATGTGAGTAAGTTAAGGGTGAAAAAAACACCGCCCCCACGAGATTTCACGTGACATGCTTGTCCCTCACATTTCTATTAAACTTGATTCAATTCAAACTGAGGCATAACAGAGGCAGTGGCATTGTGGTAAATATGTGGAGGATCTGGAGAATAGGGTCAGTTTGGCACACTAATGCGAGCAAGTACTACAACCTGTCAGCACCAACTTACAGCCTGGAAAGCCATTGGCACTGTTCCAGAATTGCATTATTAAATTAATTCAAAATCCGACGTGGCATTTCGCTCGCTATATATATATTCTCCCTTCTTTTCCCTCTTTCTCCAAACAACCAATTACCAAAATTCCCGATTCCCTCCTCACCGAGTCACACCCACCTGACTCACTCACTCTCCTCCATGGGAAACTGCAACTCCTCCGATTCAACCCAGGTTGCCACGGCCAAGCTTATTCTGCAAGACGGAAAGTTGCAGGAGTTCTCGTATCCGGTCAAGGTATCGTTCTTGCTGCAGAAGTACCCCGCCTGCTTCATATGCAACTCCGACGAAATGGATTTCGACGACGTCGTTTCCGCCATCGACGAGGACCAGGTCCTTCAACCCGGTCAGCTCTATTTCGCGCTTCCCCTGAGTCGCTTGAAGCACCGCCTGCAGCCTCACGAGATGGCCGCATTGGCCGTCAAGGCCAGCTCCGCGCTCATGAAAACCGCCGACAAATGCGGCTCTCGCCGCAAACAGATTTTGTTGTCTAACGAATATGATTCCAACCCTAAGCGCGTGTCTCCGGCACTCTCTGTCGGCGCCGGAACTGTACATAGGGGAGGAAGGACCGCCGCCGGCGCCGGTAAGGGGAGGTTTGCGGCGCTGTTGAGTTCCATTCCGGAGTAGGGTAGTCTCGGAAGAGAATATATACGCCAGTGATTTTGTTGGTTTGTACATAAACAGCTTTATCACAAGAAAAAAAAAAGTAATATAAAATTTTGGACATTGTAGAGTTGTTTTAGGATCAATGGAAACGATTGGATTCTTGGAAAGTTAGACCAAGTCTTGATGCATATTCATTCATATTCCGTTCCATTCTGTCTCCTTATATTATTAACACGAGTTCCGTTTTATATTTTGACCGCAAAATCATGTCTTCAGCATGAAAATACGTATTTCCAGACCTTTTCATTCTTACGACATCAAATTATTTGGGTAATGGAAAATATTTATTTATTCACACGGTCAACGATCAAGCTAAATGAGAAAATTTGACTTATGAGTTCCTATAATACTTTTTTGTTCACTAACATAAATCTGAGTCTTCTTTTATTTCAGAAATTTGTATCTTTCTACTTAAACCAGCAAGTTGTTGGTTAGGAAATGAAATTATTGAAGAACAGTAACATTGGTGGGAACACTGGGACATATACTAACTGCCATGACCACTGCCACGCTGTAACGGGATGTATTTCATTTAATGAAAGTAATGAGGTTTGGTTATAAATTAAATACAAATTGGGAGGGTAAGATTGTGTGTATCATGCAATTAAGATAAAAATTGGGTGTGTTGCGACAAAAGTAGAAGGTGGTAGTGGACAGCATAAGAAACAGAGAGCAGGAATGAGGTGAGGTTATGAGAACGAAAGTGAAATGAAAGAAACGACGGAATAGATGGGTTAAATAAGCTCAGGTAGTGATGATTGAATGGGTTGACGAGTAACCTTATCCTTATCCGATGATGGGGCATTTGTTAAAGGTTAAAATCCAAAGAGATGGGACAAAGAAATATAATTATGCATGTAATGTGTTGTTTTCTGGTTTTGGACTTTTCATATGGATCCAATTCGTTCAGGCTGACATTATATATTTGATTCTACTATACATATAATTAAGTAAATATAAATATAACAATAATTTGATTGAGCGGGAGGGAGTAGGACGTGGACAATAAATAGATACCAAAGGGGTGAATGTTGAAGGGAATGGAGAATTGAAGAAGAAATCTTGGTTGAGCCAATGAAATCTGGCATTTTGTGTGTAGTGTAGGTGGAGAATCACGTACAAATTGGCATAGAGAGCATAGGGCATGCTGGACCCAACAAAATGAGTCAGAGTGAGCAGGTTGGGGTGTTAGGTGAGTACTGTTTGTTTGTTGGGTTGTGGAATTGTTTACAGCTGTAACAAGCCTGGTCGTACGGTAATAATAACCCCAAAAAATCATATCAATTTGGCTTCGACTCATCGTCACTATGAATGTGGTAGAAATCTGCAGTTGCAGTGGTGATGTGTAGAAAAAAATTGTAGCATGGGGACAATGGGAAATGTGAGGAGTGAGGAGTGAGGGGGTGGTAGTACTACCACACTCACCCAACCTGAATACGGTTTAGTTTGGACTTTGGACCATGCTATTTGGTTTTCGCCCATTCCGTACTTCTTCTATTTTGGTTAGCTCTGTGTGGACCTTATTCCAAAGTTTGGCTAAATTAATTACATATTAGGTTGTCGCTAATTAATTTGACAAGTTTAGAGCAAGGAGAATGCTCTCCCTTCTACAACTGTCATCTCTCTCCATTTATGACTCCCCTACCCAAACGCCAAATCTAATTTAATTTCCAACAATATGTGCCCGCATATCATAAATGTTTTCAACACTACAAAATAATATAATCTTTTACATTTTTCTTTAGGAAATATAAATTAATTAAATCATTTCAAAAATGGTCGGGAGAACACCATGCAATCCTCTTTTATTCCTGCCACATAAAGCTTAACACAATTCAAAAGATTTATCTGTGATGACCAGCGAAAGAGAGAGATAAATGGGAATAGGGTGATGAGAGGACTATCTCACACGCCCCGCGCGTGTGTCGGTTGCATGCAATTTACATAGCACAATAACCAGGTAAAATAGAACACACGTTTGATTTAAGGTTACGTCTTAGATGGTGGTGTGCCACAACATTGTTGTGGGTCTGGTTTTGATATAATTGCACACATCCTAATGACAACCAAATAGAAAACGGGACTCACATGCTTAGTGAAATCTAGGTAAATTTCACCGAGTAGAGGAAATGAATAAAAAAAGTGACAGAGTACATTGTTGCTATTTCTGATTCTTATATATTGGATGCATTGGCTGTAAAGTTCACTAGAGGTAAAGATGAAGTAATTATTTATCACATATGCAAATTACCACTTGACGTACAAAAGGTCTACAAGTTTATTGATTCATTTTTCGAGGCAAATTAGAGAGAAGAAAGGAACTTTTATTCTCTCATTGTTAAGGCAAATTTTCTATAAGTGAATTTTTATGAAAGTTTCTTGTGGGAATTGTTCTGGTTTAGCAAAGTTTTTAACTTTCTTTTAGATTAATCAAGAATTCAATGTGGAGGCAGCTTCCATAATAACAACTGTGCTTGTAAAATCAACTGACGGTTTGACCTTTTGGGAGTTTGATTATATTTGGCAATGGATGTTATATGTTTGAATTTGTTTACTTTAAATTAATAAATTGTAGGGTTCTGAATTACGTGAATACTCTTCTTCTTTTCTTTTTTTTTCAATATGCAAGTTAATGTGAATGCTGACTTATATGCTTGGGTGGATTCCATATTCATTTTAATTTCCTTTGTACCTCAATCCACCTCAAATAATTGCAATACTTTTGTGTTTAAGTTAACTCTGAAACATGAGTGGACTTTAGTTTTCTATAGTAATCTCTGGATAATGTGAAATTTGAAACATGTGTAATTTTCAGTTCAAAGATAAGGCTCTAACAAAGATAGATATGTTGATTTTTTGCATCCTAACATTAGCTGAATGGTATTTGAAGCTAATGCAACAGTATTATGATAAGCTTTGTCCAGAAGAATATTAGATTATATTTGTTTAGATTTAACAAAATCCCTTGCATACTTTGAAAGAATGACGAAGTTCGATTCATTAATCCAAAAATGAGATCTAAAATTTTGGATTTAGCTTATTTACTATATACTCTGGAGTAATTATCATCCTTTTTTTTAGTTTATTACTCAAATGTTTGATAAATGGTCACCAATAAGAGAGCAAGAGGCTTCTTAAAAAATTGGGTCAAATGAGCAATGAAAAACAAAGAAGAAAATTGTAATAAATACAATTGTAATTCATTAAGCTATATTGATTTCGTTGTTAGAATTAAAATTTGTTTATTGAACTTACGTTAATGCATGTACATAAACTAATTTTAAAATTGTTGGGGTTAAATAATTTTACAAAACTTGAATTAACATAAGTTGAAATTCAAACACGGTAAGCATGTTTAAGCCTTTTATTATTTGCCTTTTTAGGGTTGAGGTTTGAGTCAACGAGGGAAAGTTGAGGGAAGCAGCAATGGTTGGACTTTCACTATTCCTGCAAAGAAAGTATATATGGATAATTATGATAGGTGGTGTAGGTAGGTTAGAGAAAGTTTCATTGCAAAGGAAAGCCAGATAAATCATTAAACGAACGTAGTTAAATTTGTAGGAAGTTGGAAAGATGATGAAGCAAGTAGCTGTTTTCTGTGTGCTGAGATTCGCCCATAATAAACCACACAAAACCTAGTGCCACCTAGGAATCACTTTTACGATTATTTCACTTTAATTATGTACTCTTTAATTATACTTTTTACTATTATTAAATAAAATAAATAACTTTTATAAAGTTAAAGTAAAATGAAAACATTACAATTAAGAACTAAATTAGGTTAACTTTTTTTTCGGGATAAGAATACTAAGCCCTGGTTTTCCTAATTGAAACAAACATCGTATCTGAGAATTTGTAAGATACACCATTTTCCACATTATAAATTACTTTTTACAAATGTACTAGCTAATTTCCAACTTCATCAATCTATACAAGTACTAAAGACATGAACAAACATTTATTTGAAACGTAAGAGCTCTTAGAAATATTAATATAATTTAAATAAAATAAATAAATTTAATTGTATAATAATAATAATAATGTTAATGTTAATGTTAATGATGACGAAGAACAGATAAAATACAGTTTGAATGAAAAAAAAAATATAGACAGTTTTCTCACTTAGTGTTTTTCATTATAAGAATATGAAAATCCATCTTACTCCAATTGGTATTATTGAGTTATAAAACTTTAAATATTTGTTAATTATAAATTTCTTAAAAAAGTAAAGCTTGATTGTTCTTCTATCCTTGAGGCACCATAATGCAACATTTTTTTTTTTAATTTTAGTTTATATATGATTAGATACATTTAACTAAATTTGAAATTGTAGGTACCACAAACACGTTTTCTTTATTTACCTTTGTCTCAATAATAAGAATGTAATATACAGATGCTTGTTAAAACCCTTCGAATTTGTTCTACAACGGGTATTAGGTGTAGGTGCCGCTAAAATTTAATCTATAACATGTATTACTTATGAGTGTATGTTGATACCAAATGTCTTTATCATTTGTAATGGTATTACTCTTCCGCAAGAAAAAAAAAAAAAAAAAAAAAAAAAAAGGTATTTGGATGAATTAGGATGATTTCTTTTAATTTTTTCTAAAAAGAGTGTGAAAAATTGGGGTGAATAATTGATGTGAAAGTGGTAAGAAAAAATTCAAGCGTCATAATTACTCACAATTCATTATAAATTTTTTTTTTCGTTTTCTACTATGATAATATTGATAACAATTGTCAATAACAAACAAAATTATATTTTTTACTTATTTTTATTCTATTTTACTTAATTTAAACAATCTTATCTTTGCTTTTTCTTTTTTATTTTTTACTGTCTCACTTTTCATCCTTTATTTCTCCCCTTTTTATTCTTTAATTCAAACAAAACATTTAATTTGCCTCACCCGAATGAACTAACAACAAGCTTTTAGAAAGAAATAATCCAGACTCTTTTTTATGAGGAAAAAAATAATACAATTTCGAATGTGTGGACCAATTTTTATGATTTTGATATCTAATTTAATAATGAAAAGATATGCATGTAATGATAATAATAATTCGTGAATAAAAACACAGAATAAGAAAATAACAAAAAATAATTAAGGATTCTTAAAAATAATAATTCTTAAAATTATAAATATTTTTAATGTAAAAATTGTACTTACACTCCAAAAATTACACTGATATATAAATGACACTTACACGTTAAACTCTAAACCTAAATATGTACATTATCTCTACTTTTAAAACAAACTTCCATTCCCTCTTTAAATAGGTATATACATTTCTCAAGTTTTTAATAAAATTATATTTATATTATTTATGTTCTTAAAAACATAATACTGACTTCTTTATTTTATTTATATAAATATTTATTTGTTGGAAATTATTTTGTTTTTATATTTTTAAGTTTTAATTTTTATAAAATTTATTTAAGTTTTAATTATTTTTCAAAATAAAATGTCATTCATTAAAAATACAAGAAGAATCAGTTTTATTTACTAAAATTATAAGAGAGTGGATGTTCATTTAAAAGTTAGAAAAAAATATAAATGTCATATTTTATTCTAAACATAAAAAACAAAATTTTATTTTAAATTTAGAGGATATACACGAAAGTTATCCTCAACTTAAATTAAAAAAAGTGAATCACTCAATTCAATTCATAAACTGAACAGCCACTTAAATTGACTACAACTTAATATATATTCTATTCACAAATAAATAAATATATATATATATATATATATATATATATATAAGTGCTGACCAAAAAATTTAAATATCAAAATAAGTTTCAAATAATCCTAAAATTATGATTAAGAAAAGAGAGAGCAGTATCATCCATTACGCAAAGCTGAAATGTTGACTCAAACATAATTAAACTAAAATGCTATAATGGTACAAATTTAACAAGTCTGATGGTGGAATAATCACACTACTGTTGCACCCTTCACCACATAATCCCTACTACAATTCAGCGGTTATAATCGAGGAAGGTATTACATCTCAGTTTCAATCTGATTTCACAATATCAATTTAGTCAAATAAACTTTTTTTTTTTTTTTGTATGAACTCAATCTTTTTGTCAATATATGTTTTTTTTTTTTTAATTTTGCTCAAGAAAATAAATGTTAAAAATATAATGTTTAACCAAGAAAATAATATTTAGGTAAAGCTAACCTTTTATTTATTTCTTTTAACTAATAAGCCCTTTATAACATCTCAATTCTGTAGTTTTAATTCTATTAAAACATATAAAAATATATACATTATATAAAAAAAAACCACACACACGCGTATTAATATATATCTATATATCTATATATATATATCATCTAAAATAGATATATTAATATATATATATATATATCATCTAAAAAAATAGATAAAAATTATAGAATCAATCATTTTTTATTATTAAAACGTCATTTTAATTATACACAAAAATTACTGGTGAGTTAACTATTTGATTGACATATAAATCACAATTAATTATGATTAATTACACACTATGTTTATTAGTGATTACAAATGTACAAAATATATAATAAGGCATTGTTTCTGAAAAACTAATCTTAAAGTTGGATTTAGAAAATAATACTTTTATTTAGTTTATCTAGTAATCTAACTGTTAACTATTATAATATAAATCTCGTAACAATCCCTATAACAGAGTGACTTATTACACATTTTGTTAAGTATAGATGATTGTTAATTCCTAACTTAACTTTTATTTGTTAATATATGATATTTTTTTCTCTATTTGACTTGGTGTATTGACTTAGTGTATTGTTAGAGGATGGTTATTTCAACAAATATCTTAATTTAAATGTTTATATCACACAACAACATTTCAATATTTTTTATAATGCAAGTGAGTCAAGTCAAATATAATTATTTAAATCTAACAAGCCAAAGAACATATTTTTTAATAACATAACTAAATAACAAATTATATTAATTAAATTATTATGAATTTCTAACATAACTAGATAATTTAGCGACTAAATTCAATCTATATGATATTATACAATCTAACAAAGTTCTAAATATATATTATATTTGGACCAACCAAATATCAGTGTATTAATAATAATTAATAAAAATTAAGCCTATTTAATATCTATTTGGTATATAATGAGATAACTATAATTAAAAATATAAAAAAAATACTAAACTCAAAAAAGGGAGGAACCTTGACAAAATTATTTGAGTAGAATGAATCAAGTTTTTCACATCCTTAATGTGGTGAAGCAATGACCAGGAGATTCACAAGTATGTGCATTGCAGAGAATACAATAGCAATTCAAAATTAGGTGATTTATAAAAGTAATATCTAATCCTTCTCCTTCGATAGTGACCCTTCTTGAGTGGTAGGCGCCGAGTTTTATACTCAAAATAAAATAAAATAAAATTGAAGGGCGTAAAAAGTAATTAATTTATAATCCGAAATTATTTAATACATTTTCAATAAAAAATGTTTAATTAGAAGATCTAACTTTATTATTCATAAATAACAGCCTACATTAACTGACACTTCTTATAACCAGACTGGATTGTGAGTTTTTTTTTTTTTTTTAATTTTTAAGATTTAATACCAAGGTTAATAATAATAATAATAATAATCAAACTACGTTAAAATTAAAAACCAATCAGAAATATGATAAGAAGGATAACAAATATGCTTTTCTATTTTTGGTTTCTAAATCTTTTACATTTTATTAATTTGATTTTAATATTTAACTTTCAAATTATTTTATATAGAAAGAATATTAAAAATGGAATATAATCCATTTATATCTTCTAACTGTGTTCTATATTGTAAATTTTATAAACTTAACTTTTATAATTTTTAGAACCACGTTGAAAGATCAGTGTATTAAATAATATTTTTTCTATTATAAAAGTAGTTTATAAACTACTAAACACGTTTCCAAACACACCCTATATAATTTTATATAAACCCTACCGCCAATACCATAAAAGAAAATTGATCATACATGTCTCTTCCTTCCTAATGGCATGTAATTTTTTTTTTTCAGTGTCCGTTTAAACCCATTAAACAAGGACCCTTCAGTGTTAAGAAATTGTTTTCCAAGTCTGCAACTTGGTTGTTGATAGTAAAAGGGAAAGAAAAGAAAGGGTCTAAAGATTTGTAGATGACTGTGTGAATTTGCACATGACATGCATCATCAAGTGGATCACTTTTCGTTAGTGGAATTGGCTAATGGCCACCTATCACTCACCACATGTTATGGATCACAAATTGTGCCTTCGTTTTATCACTTTCCAAACATCTAGAAAAATGTGCATCCTTATTTCTCATAAACAATGATTCTATCACACACAAAAATGCGTGCATTTATTGTCAAAATTTCGCAAGTGGTTGAAAATCAGTGTCTGGTAAGTTAGAATATAGATTCTTCAAAACTAAGAGCAGACTTAAACGTCACTACAGAGTGTTAATGACACTTTTGGATGGAACATAAACAATTATATATTTTCTATTAAATTGAAAATGAGAAGGAAAAAATATTTATTTTATAGAATAAAATTCACAATAAATGAAAATGTTGAATATGTAAAATATATTATAATTTTACAATAAAAAACTAAACCGTAATATAAGTTGTTTTTAATCAGTGACAGGTCCATTTTAAAAGAAAAACTATTTAAAGGTAGATATTTAATTTTTACCTAGAAAAAAAGAAATAAAAGGATGGTGAAAGGATTGGAGATAATGTATTTTATTTATATGTGAAGGATATAACTAATTACAATATATGTTGATAGAGTGTGACATTATCATTTTATTTTAAAGTTTGGAGTGGTATATCTTAGAAAAAAAATTATATATATAAAAAAGACCTTAAATTTTTATTTGACTAACTGGATTAAGCAGGAGTTTTAGATGATTTTGTTAATTGTGCAAACAATTATATAGTATCCAGTTCTCTTAAAAGGTTAAGAGAAAGGAGTGTGAAATGATTGAATTGATGTGAAAAAAATTATAGTTTGAGGTCGAAAAAAAAATGAGATTGAATATAATTGAACAAAGTGCATGATTCTAAACCAATATAATTGAATATAAAGTTGTTTAGGAATAATAGAAAGAATGTAAGTATGAGTTATAGTCTTGTTGGTGTGTTTTAGAAAATTCCTTAAAACTCTTAATCTTCTGCATAATTCACTGAATTTTTAAACTATCCAAAGGATTTGAAACATTAGAAGAAGCATAAAATTTCTTAAGGATATTGTTAGGTGGATTAAAATTTTGTTCAATGAAATAAATTTAGTGACAACATAAAAAATCATTAATTCTTTTTTACAGGAAGTGAATGAACTGTCATTTTATTGATTGTATATATTATTTAAATAACTTTGATATGTATATTTTGAATATTTTTTAAAATTTGTATAACTGAATATTAAGTGAGAATTAATATTTTAAAATGGATGTGTTGAATTTTATAGCTTTGAAATGTAGTATGTATTGAATAGTAAAATTATTAGTAAAATAAGATTTATTAATTTTCACATAGTTCATATGAGAATTTTAATCGAGAGATCGATGAATATTAATGCATGAATAAGTTAGGTACATGGAAAAAATTATCTTGACTCTTTTTGAAGTATGAGTAAATTTAAATATGGAGCCTAAGTGTTAATGTTTGGTAAACTTATTAATGTGTGTAATTGAATTTTTTTAATTTGTTCGAACCTTGATTGAAATTAAGAATATTATAAATATATTGATTTATGGTTATATACTTGGTTATATAATTACATATGATGCCAGAATTCATTTGATGTCGAATATTTATAGTTAACTTTTTTTTTAATTTCTAGTATTATTTATCAATAATGTCAGCTTAATCTTGTAATTTGTATATGTTATAATTGTGATGACAGTAATTAGTATGTAAGTCGATCTTACTGAATTAATATCATTGATAGTAAATTTTCTAATACACAATCATAAGATATTTCTTATTTTATTACAGTATTTTTAAATTCTCTAAATATATATATATTATTTTGAATTATATAATTTATTATTTCACAGCTTGAGTTAGTAAGGTATAAGTAATTATATATGTTTTAGGAAGACATTACATTCATTTTATTTAGTTGTAATAGAGTGAAACTTTTCTAAATTATGTATTTTAATTTGTAAATTTAAGTGTGAGAGAAATATCAAATATTTAAAAGTAAAAAGAGTGAAAGTTTGTTTTCTAAAATGTATATTTTAATTTTTAATACGAAATATTTTGAAAGCTAATAAACAATTTAAACATAAACAATTTATATTTAATGCTAAAAAATAAATTAAAATATCAAAATTATTTTTTAATACATAACTAAACTTTATGTTTTAAAATGACAAAATAATTTATATTTATGTACAATTTTTAAAGATTTGTTTCAGTTATCTTAAAATATGTAAATTAAAAAGTAAAAATAGAAAATGCGATCGTTTTTGCATCAATTCTCATACATTTTAAAACTGCCAAAATTTTAGAGTCAAAAAATTGTGATCCTCAATCAATCTAACTTGCCTGGTTGATCTATACTCTGTAAGAAAAACTTAGTTGATTAGCTTAATTTAAAAAAAAAACATATAATTCATCATTTTGTTATGATTATTATTATTTGATTTCAAGAAAAAAAGTAACTAACTTTTACACTAATTAACAAAGTTTATCAATATTTTTTTATTTCACAGATTTTCTTAGGACAAAGACTAATTAAGAAAAAGTAACTATATTTTTAAAATAATAATATCATTTCATTATATTAGTTATACTTTAAAAACTTTTTATAAAATACCATAAATAAAAATTAATATAAAACAATAAATAACAACTAAAAAGTCAATTATTTATAAATAGTTAAAAATGTTTATATTTAAATCAAAACTTTTTTTATTTATAATTGAGCATAGAAAATAGATGTTTAATTGAACCAATTTAGTACAGAAACATAATGCCAATTGAACTATAAATAATCAATTCAATTTGAATATTTAAAAAAAAATTATAACTCAGTTCAATCTATCACTTGTCAGTAAATAAAGTAAATTGATTCATTTAAAAATATTTTATTTTTTTAATTATTTTATATATTTTATTAAAGTATAATTAAAGTAGATTGACTCAGTTCCTAACATTAGAATTAGGGAGTTATATATTTTACTAATGGGTAATAACACTTCAAGAAATGATATAGTAAAAATTAATAAATTAACTTATATAATTAAATAAACAAATAAGTTAGTATTCAAATCATTGGTACATTACTGGATAGTATTATAGTCTTAAAAAATTAAGGTGTCAATCTCCATAATTAAAACTGATAAATAATTATAATTAATATATAATAAAAAATATAAAAATTATTGATAGATTATACCTTAACTTGTCTGTAACTTAATTCAAATTCATATAAGCCACAAATTAAGTGAATAGAATTCAATTTAACCCACTTAAAAAATTACATTTTTTAATCCAATTCAACATGAACTTATCATGAGTAAGATTCACTTACAAATTAGAACATATTTAAATATTACTATATCAAAAAATAATAATACAAGATAAATATTCAAAATAATATATATATATATATATATATATTGAAAAATAAATGAAAAGATTTGAATGTTTACGTTTCTTGGTAATTGAATACGCTCTCAAATTTAAAAATGAAATTATTAATTGCAAACATTGTTGTTTGAATTGGTGTAAACAGAGTGTCTACAATATTTTGAGAGCACGCGCCAAAGTCAAATGCTCAAGGTTATTATGCTAGTGTTATGTGACACTTGCACCAACGTCACCCTAATCCCTCTCAAGAAGAAACCAAGATCCAAAATAAACCCAAAAAAAAAAAAAAAAAAAACAGAAAAAAAA
>Ga0209700_101192_pt1 | contig 53176 bp, 32 predicted proteins | sample SiratroredBW_FD_187528 | JGI IMG/M metagenome (GOLD analysis project Ga0209700, IMG submission 187528) | Root nodule microbial communities of legume samples collected from California, USA - Siratro red BW (SPAdes) (version 2) | ecosystem: Host-associated > Plants > Roots > Nodule | place: USA...
TGCTTTGTCTTTTCAGCTCTTTTCTTCGCCAATCTTCCAATCTTTCTTTGTCTTCATATTTTTCTTCCTGAAAGCCACAACAACTGCAGTTAATTGGATTCTTTCTACTCATGAATTAGTTTTTACAGGCGATTCCAAAAACTCTATATTTGGGGTTAAATATTTCCTTAAGAATACTTAAACTCTCACAAATTCCGGTATTCTCATGTCTAAGAATACCGAAATTTGGCACTTATCATACATTAATCGGTATCGAAAGAGACATTCACTATAAATATCAATATATTTTACTTGTTCAAAAATTTCAGAATACTAGTGAGATTGTAAGAAGATAAACATAATTATTATTAATTTTATAATTACATTTGAAATTTGAAGATAAAAAATGTCAATTGGCCTAAGAATTGACCAAAACAAGAATAAACCAAAATAAAACACAAGTTTATACACAAAACAAAATATTAATAAGCAAATTTAAGACATAATATGTCAAATGGTTATCGTAAAGTTGAACTACAAACATTATTCAACACCTAATGACCTAAAATATAAAATAAACTAACATTTCTACTCCTTACTTCAATACTAATAAGGAAAGGAAACTACCAGTGTGATAGTTATAAATTATTGTCTTAAGCACACACAAACAAACACATAATATGTTCACAAAAAAATAACATAGTGGAAGACTTAATTGGAAGGAGAAGGCAAGAGAGGTAACATGGAAGGAGAAGACAAGAAATGTAACATGTAAATACGACAATATCTACGTGAATGAGTGTTAAAAGTAACTAAACACAAAAGACAGAAAGAGTGAGTTTGTATCTAAAAGTTGATGAACGTCAAGAAGAAAAATGTTAACAACTAATGAGTTTGTATCTAAAAGTTGATGAACGTCAAGAAGAAAAATGTTAACAACTAATGAATATCGAACAAAATGATCAAGAAAAAGAAGCATAACAATGAGAAACAAAATGACATATTGTACATGACTTTACACTTCTAATTATAATACAATTAATGTAAAACACTTATAAAATATTATAAGTTTGTGACTCCATACATTTTTACATTGATATATGTTGAAGACTATAGTTGAAGACTATAGTTGAAAACACTTTTATAATAATGTAAATTTGTTTATTTTTTATACAAAAATATAAAAAATATTTAATAAAAAATGTCAGATGAAGATATTTTTATGATTTTTATAATTATTATTATGTTTATAATTTTAATTTTTTCATGTTTATACATAAATTACAATTATATCATAATTAAAATTATAATACAAATTTATTTTCGTGTTGAGAAATATAAATATATTAAAAAGATAATATAATAACAAAATTTTATTTTCTTAATTTGTTTTTTATTTCACCAAAGTTTTATTTAAGTCTATTGATTTAATTTAAGTTAAAAAACTTATTATTTATTTAGTTTAAAGAATTTTTTTTTCAAGTTTTTGAAGAAGATACTACATTAACTGCGACAATTTAAATTGTTTTTTCAATGTCTAATGTAACACGTCACTAATCAGAATATATATATATATTCAAACAACCATCTTCTCTTTTATGAAATAAAGAATTGAACAATACGATGGTTGTTTTAGGCATTTAAATTAGCTTTAAGATGAAATCAAATATCAAACAAAAGGTCTTAAAGTTTACTAAAGCATCTATTATGCTCATTTAAGCAATTCATTTACTAAGTTAGTGTACAAAGTGATGTATCATGTATGTCATAGCTTTTTATTCTCATGAACATTCTTGAATGCTTAAAGGAATATCATAGTAATTTATCTTAATTATATTAAAAAAAATATTTACATTATAAAAAAAATTATATTAGTATATAAAACTTTAAAATTGCTTAAAAATTACCTTCGTACGTCCAACTAAGTACCAATTTAATTATAGGTGGTATAAAAAAAGTAAGACATTTAAATTAGATTATAATTAATATAGAAAGGAAAGAGTGCTAGTTGTATTTACAATTGATATATATGAAAAGTTGATTTTTTAAGTAAGTTGTAACTATAATAATAAAAAAACTAGATTTACTTGCGACAAAAATTTGTAGGTAATGATAAAAAATATGTGAGTAATCAAACGTTACCCACATATTACTAACGGATCAAAATCCATAGATAATCAGGTCGTAGATAAATTTTCTATTAACTTTTATGCATAATTCCATTTCATGTTTTCTATTAAAATTTATAATTATTCAAATTATTTTTATATCTTTTTACTTTTCTCATTATTTATTATTATTTTTATTTAGAATTATTGTTAATATTATATTATTTTTACATCTTTCTACTTGTCTCATTATTTATTATTATTATTTAAGATTATTATTAATTTTATTACAAATATTAATAAAATTATTACCAATTTAGAAAACTACATTTCATGTTATAATTATATGTTTTTTTTAAATAATAAAAAAAACACACATCTTTTGAAAAAATGTTATCTATGTTAGCAATATTTTTACAGGAAATTCTAAATGTTATTAAATTAGAATAAATTATTTACTTATTAAATTATCCTTTACAAGAATAATTGTCGATAATAATTGTAGAAGAATTTCCCACCCCGTCATTAAACTTATGAAATTCCTTTTCCGTCAAATTTTTGGAATGGAATTTCCGGAATCAGAATAAGTCGTAGCTCCACTCTCAACTGCCGCTTTCCAAGATCAACAGCCGCATATCTCAAATATCACTCCTCTTAAATACAAGGATAATTTTGTCTTTTCAAAATCGCGATGGGTGCAGGTCAGTATTACGGGTTGGAGCAAGTTTTTGCGTTAGTTTACTTTTCCAAAGTTTACACAATTTGCTTAACTTGTGCACTTGAAATTTTTATATATATAAATTAATTAAGGTGAAATGGAACAGAATTAGAAAATATTAATCCATTCGAAAGCAATGAAAAAAAATGTGATTTATATCGGTATTTTGCATGATCCATTTATTAAAAAAAAACTTTCAAATAACTAACTTAAAAGTCACAGTATGATTTTTAACAATATAATTTTTTATGTAAACGTATTATTAATAATTTTTCATTATACAAAATAATAAATTCATAATACATCTTATTTTATTAGATTATAGTTTAAAACTACATTAATTTTTGGATTAATAATTATTTTCTCAAAACTTTTCAGGCCTGTTAATTCTTCTTTTTCTGCTTTATTTGATAACTTCAGGTTTTTTAGAAAACATTTATTTGTTACAATTTAGGTTTTCTTTAGAAAACATTTGAAAAACCAACAATACTTTGACAATTCATAAAACAAAATCATTTGACAACTTTGCTTTTGTAATACAGTAGTATATGTTAGTAGCTCAATTCTAAAAATAGATAAATATAATTAAAAATCTTAATATAATTAGTTGTTTCCTCTTAACAGGTGTAAAAGGACCATTCAATGCATGATTAGATCTTGTAATAAACTAAATCCAACACGTCACTTGTTCATCTGGTTTACCAATAAGATATTGGGTTACGAATATTGTGGAGGGTATGATTGTAATTTTATAAAAGAAGTCACCAAATTGTTCTTAGTTGTCGAAGAGGAAATGCTCGTTTGGTCCCTGTGACTTTCTCATCATTTTGCAAAATATTGTGTCTTGATAACGTTGTCCAGCCAAATTCCTTCTGGGGTTGTCTTGTTCTGCTGTTCTGTGACTATGGACAATGAACCCTCTTCGGGTTCACTCGAAAGATTCAAGCTTTACGATGAGCTGGAACTGCTCGAGTTTCAGGACAAGTTCGTGATCAAATCCCGTCTATCCCCCAACCAGGGCTTCCGGATTAACCGTCTCGACGGCAACATCAATTTACTTGATGATGGTAATCTTCTTTTCTGAGCTTCAGTTTCTTCACTTAGTGATTGGTTGCTTAGAAAATGCAGGAAATGTCTGTGAAGTTTATTGCTTGTTGATCAGAGAAAATAAGTTAGAAAGTTCAGTTATTTTGAAAGTGGAAACCTTTTTTTGAGGGGGACTTGGAATTTTATGAATATATTGTTTAATTGTGGATATGATGTTTTAGTGTGTTTGTGGATATCGGTTTGGTTGGTTGTCATTGTGGAAAAAGGGAAGAAGATCTTGTCATGTTGAGTATATTCATTTGCACATTTATGAATCAGTTCTGATCAAAGGTTACTGTTTCTACCTTCTCAGGTTTGGTTGGATCTTAGTTGTTTATTTAGTTTCAGCTCCATGTATGCTACGTTGCGAATTATGAAAAGAGCATTTGATAATTGATCATTTTGTTGCAATTATTTCCGTTGTTCTGAGTTTTTTTCCTTTACAGGTGACACACTTTCTGGAAGTCCATTGAGGACATCTACAATTTATGGTGTGGTGGGAACCATAAGATTGGTTGTAGGTAGATATGCTTGTATACTTTTATCTTGAGTTTGTATATAATAAAACTGTTCCAGAAGCCTGCGACCCAGTGCCACTTGGTGACAAATTTTACCGTGCAATGACACTACTGTATATTTCTTGCAAAACATGGCTATTTTGAATTGGAGAATGTTTTTTGTCTTTTACCGTGTTGAATTTTTATGTATACTTGCATTTGCATTTGTTTTCACATTGACTCATTTGTCCTTTGCATGTGAAGATCATATAGATTGGACGGTATTAACATGTAAACCGGTCCTGTTCCTTCTGATGATCTTTGTTTGGTTGAGAACTTTGGCCACAAGAAATAAATGTAATCCTGTTTGCACATCAATATGTGCACATAGTAATGCTTTTTTGGTAAATGAAGCCGTTCATACAATTGTTATTCTTTCATCTTTCTTTTAAGCATGCATGTCTAGTATGTTGCGTTCTTCATGAGTAAATCCTGTTCATTAATCTGCATTAGAGTAAAAGGGTTGAGCAAGCAAAAACATTTGAGAAGAACTCTCAATTATTTTTTTCAGTAAACACTCAGTCGAACAACATAACTTCCTTTATACTCATTAAGGCTCAATGTTTTGTGCATGGACATAGGAACTTATGCTGTTGTAATAACCTCTCGGAAGGAAGTTGGAAGTTTCCTTGGTTTTCCAGTATATCGGTTGATGTCCATGAGAGTTCTTGCATGTAATGATGCTTTGAGGTATTCAAGTGCCCAAGAAGTAAGGATTTAAAGTCAGAAATCATTCAGGCATCATTAAAATTCTGTATATGTGTGATCCACATACATGATACATCTTTCCCATACTACTTTCTGTAGAAAAAAGATGAGACTTACTTCGTGAACCTATTAAAAGTAGTGGAGTCAATGCCAGGCTTGTACTATTCATACGAAACAGATATTACATTAAAGTAAGTATCACTAATTTATTGCGGCTTTATTATCATCTTAGGAATTATTTGGGCAAATATGTATAGAAGTACTTCTAGAAGAAAAAATAAAATAAGTTTCTTCATAAGCTAAAATAAGGCTTTTGCACAAGTTAAAAATTAAATTTTAGGTAAGTTATATAAGGAGAACTTCTACACATTAGTTTATGGGAAACTTATTTCATTTTTTTTCTTATTTTTCTTTCCTATAAGTGTTTTTGGAGAAGTTTGTGACCCTAAGTCATATCTTATTCATATCATGACAAGGCTGATATTTTCATAAAATGTAATTTATCATGTGCACCAGTTTGCAGAGAAGAAGCAAGTTAGTAGATGGGTGGACTAGTAAGCCAATCTGGAAGCAGGTTAGTTGACATATTTCTTGATCTTCTGGGAATAATTGTAATCAAATCCATTGTTAAGTGATTTGAAATTTACTTCTTCATATGCATAAAGTGAGACTTTCCTTTCCAACATTCTGATAAGTCATAATCGAATAGTTTTTGGCATCTAATAGAGATAGTAACATTAGTAGGGTGGTTTGTTGAATGAGTCTTACAAAAAGGTTGAGAAGAATGATGATGTTGGGTTTGCCTGGGTCACTTTCTTTTCATGATTTAAAGGAAATGATGAGGAAGAAGGTTTAGAAGGAGATTGATTACCTTCATACGTCTTTATTTGCAAGGTTGGGAAGTGCTTGGATTAGAGGACTTCTTGTGTTTCCCCCTTCTTTGAAGTTGAAGCTCCACATTTGTGGTGAACTAGGTTTTTGAAGGTGTGGTGGTAGTCATAAAGTTCCACCACATCTTGAATATCCCCAAGCCATGGATGAACCTTGTCATGGCTGCCTCCATTGACTCCTCAATTTTGGCTTTCATTAGGATGACCTCCATTTCTTTGTGGTACTCTTCCACGCTTCTTGACCCTTGGGAGAGTCAACATGTTATATCATGTTTTTTGTTGGACCATTTCTCCGATGCATTTAATTGTAGAATAGGAAATATCAATAAAGGCATCTTCATCCCATTGGTACTGTTTAACGCAATACTTGAACTATGTAAGAAAATAAAGAATTATTTTATTGATACCAATCACACTAATTACATTCTCATCATCTCTATTTGTAATAACAAAGAAATAAAAGTATGCTGAAATAAACAGGAAGATTCGGAAGATATTTTTTCCTAAATACTATGGAGATATTGGGAATATTTTTTATCCTAATCATCTGCTATTTACAACAACAATTATTAGTAGAAAGTTGATGAAAGTTGTAGGTTATAATTTTCTATTTGTATTTCAGGCTGACCCTCGATTTGTCTGGAACAAACATCTTTTCGAAGAGCTTATTGAGCATAAGGTTAGATTATTTGGCAGTTCTTCCTATTTGATGAAGTAAAAGTACTTTTAGTTTCACTAGTAAAAGGAAATATTTTGTTTATAAAGAAAAAGGGTTTAAAGTTTTAATGAACTTCCTTTTTTCATTCTTAGCATGACCCTTAGGTAGTCTCCTTAACAACTATCTTTTTGATGGCAGCTTGACAGATTCATTGTGCCCATAGTGCAAGGGAATATCCTAAAGTTTAAATTGCCTCTGCTCCTATTGCTCTCCCTGCCCCATTTCTCTTTATGTGTGTGTGTGTCCACATTCTGTCATTACCAATAATATGATAAAAATGAAGCATTTGTTTGGTTTAAGAAGCCAGCTATGTTCTCCCTTAACTGGGCTTAAGCTTCCAAAGAGCACAGCTAAAGCTAAAAGATTCAAATGCTATGGTAACATTATTTTCAAGGAGATGTACACGTCGTCTAGGTACAATGTCCAAAAAAGCTTCATATAATAAGATTATTATATGTTTGTATAAAAAATCATTATAATATGGCAATATGGTGCCGCAGGAACAAGAATGTGGAGAAGAGGAGCTAACTTTGATGGTGACACTGCTAATTTTATTGAAACCGAACAGTTGCTTGAAACTGAAGAATTCAAGTTCTCATTTTTGCAGGTATTATTATACATTAACCAGTATCAATTTCCAGCAATCCACTCTGATTGTGTTTTTAACTAGAATGTTGTCCATGTTTCTGAGAATTTGTACTATAGTCAAACATGCTGAAGGACTTTGAATGCTGTATTTTCATGAAGTTTCGAATTTTTGAATATATATAATAAGTAATATAATGTGCAGAATATATAGATTCACTATTTTATTTTCTTTACGAACATAGTTTTGTGTATTTTGAGATTTTAAAATTTTCTTAGTTTCGAGTAGGGATAATGATACCATACTTCCTCTAGGTATAGTCAGCCAATGGAATTAAATATCAACCAATAACTGTAATTTACAGTGCTTTTGTATTCATACCAATAGAAGTATGTGTACGTATATATAGAAACCAGTTCTGAAGCTGTTATAGTGGAAAGCAGAATGAATGCTATTATACTGCACATATAAATACTCAGAAAAATTCATGATAATAAGCCACAGTTTACACACAATTGCCATTAATCTTGGAGCAACAAGAACATAATGGATTCAAAAATGAATGATGATGAAATTGGTACAAAAGGAACATAACAAAATAGATAAAAATTAGCATAAAGTGAACTAGGAAGTCTAAAGGATGAAGAAAGACAGGAACACAGGAAAAAAAATGGTCTTGCAACTGATTAAAACACAGGTAACATAGAAAATGGGAGATTAACAATTTTGCCCAAATATTTCTAAACAATGTTGTTTAGGGGGCGCAAATTAGTTTTTGAAGCCTATCATGTTAGCACTGCAATAGGACGTGAAAATTTGCCTGCAATGGCTACTGAAAACCTCTCCATCCCAGGGATGCTCCACTTTTCTCTCACACACACAAATATCAATATTTTTGTCTCCCCATTTGTGATTTGCACTCCAATTGATTGTTTCACAGGTTCGAGGATCAATTCCTATTCTCTGGGAGCAGATCGTTGATCTAAGCTATAAACCGCACCTTAGGGTTATCAGTCATGAGGAAACAGTATAATTTTACCTATCAATTGTGCCAGCAATTTAACTGTTTTATCATGAGATTTAAATTAATAAATGTTTCTTTTTTGTTTTTCCCCTTCCACTCCTACTCCAGCCCAAGATTGTGGAGCGTCATTTCCATGATCTCATGCAAAGATACGGAGAGATTGTGGCACTCGATCTCACTGATAAAGTATGGATTCATTCTTCTTTCTACTTAAACCAACAAATTGATTTTTGAGATTTGTTCTGAGTCGAAAGATTTTTTTTTTTCTTTCCGGTATCCTTTTTCTCTGCTCCAAATTTTTAATTTTGGCTGAGTTTGGTTATGTCCTTACGGATATAATAATCATTAGCCACTTATCATATCCAATATTCCCTTTTTAAGTGCTTGTTATTTTTTGTGTATTATATTGAGCAAATTCTTTTTAATTTTCCTGTTGTAGCACGGTGAAGAAGGGCAACTAAGTGCAGCATATGCTGCTGAAATGCAAAAGCAGCAAAACGTGAGGTGACAATTTAAACACAATTTTTTTCTGCATACACTTGTTTTATATCCATGAAATTATGAAGTTTGCTTTGGCTGCATTATAACTTAAAACTGTTTCAGTGTTCTTGATTGTTCTCTGTCCTTGTTTCCTTTCTCTTTTAACGGTCTATTTTTACAATAATGAATTATGGCAGATATGTTGCTTTTGATTTTCATCACTACTGTGGGAGCTCAAACTTTGATAATCTGAAAATCCTCTATGATGAAATCTCCGAGGATTTTGAAAAACAAAGGTAATGGAAAGAATTAAGTTTTATATACTAACTCAATAGCTAGTTGCCACAATCCAGGTATACTGGCAAATCTATAATTCAGGTTTTTAATTATTGCTATTTCAGCTGAGCAGATACTTCTTGGTAGATAGACAAGGAAATGTATTAGAGGAGCAGAGAGGACTTTTCAGAGCAAACTGTATTGATTCCCTTGATCGAACAAATGTTACTCAGGTTTGTTGATAGGGAATAATTGAATGCTGGACTTGTTCTTCTCTTAATCCGTTTCTGATATGATATCTTTATGTTATTTGTAGTGTTATCTGGCCCAGAAATCTTTAAATCTTCAGTTGCAGAGGATTGGAGTGCTGACTTCCTCTGAGTGCATTTCAATGCTCGAAGAGGAATATGGAAAATTCAGAATATGTAAGGAATTTGCAGATAAGTTCTTGCATTCTCTGTAAATCATTGCCCCGCTTATTTGACCTGTATATACTTTATTTAGTGTGGGCAGAGCAAGGTGATGAGATAAGCCTTGAGTATGCTGGGACTCATGCCCTAAAAGGGGACTTAGTTAGGTATGGAACTTTTGGTTGAGGTCCTGTGTTGCCATGTTTACCTTCTGTGGCACTGATACATTCTGGAAATAATGTGCAGATATGGGAAACAAACAATAACTGGAATGATTAAAGATGGAGTGAGCGCACTTTCCCGATATTACTTGAATAACTTCCATGATGGAATTCGGCAGGCAATCTTCATTTTTGTGCATTATTCTTTTACTCATTTAAACAGAGGGCATTCAATCTCAGAAAGTGTTTAGTAAGTTCCATATCTTTTGCAGGATGCCCTGGATCTGATAAGCGGTCACTATAATGTCAGCAGAAACGTTCCTTCTCCTTTCCAGTCAAATAACTTTGAACCTCTAACGGTAAGTAGTGTCAGGTCCTCATCTTTCTATTTTCTTCGAACCCCCCATCCTGGAAAGCAAACAAGACAACCTTGACCTGGTTGAAAAGAAAATTAGTAGCCCTTATTCGTCAAATAAACCTATCATATCTAGGTTGGCTTCAGATGACACCTTGTAATCTAGGATGTCAATAATCTCGCCTAGCACCCAAATGGTAGAAGGATGAAATATGTTGGTTTTACTGAATAGGAGATAAAATAATGAAAATGTATAAAGAAAAATATATTGTTATTTCTTCTTATCTCTCTACAGCCATGAACAACTTATATTTATAAGAAAGAAAAATAATTTACTGAAGTTACTCTCTTAAAGTTTAGGAGCAGTTATCTTGAATAAAAAGAAAAAACTGAAATACTTTATACTAACGTTTAGAAACAATTATTCTAGAAACTAAAATAGAAAACAAATCAACATGCAGATCAAAAACAAATATCTAACAGAATAACGTAGAAGTTGTTTCAGTTTTTGGATATCATGTTTTTGCTTAAGTGGATTGTGACAGATTGATCCATGTAGCTGCTTCTGCTTAGATGAAAATTCATGTGTGGTGCTTTTGTACGATTTGCATAAATGGGATGTCATCTTCCCTTGGCGTAGTTATGTTATGATTTGATGACAAAACAGATTGTTTCATTATACATTCCTGTGTACTAATTAATTTTGGAAAGAATACACACTGCTAAATTCTTGTCAAATCATTTCAGCACATGCAAATTTAAATACGTTTTATGGACAGATAATTGCATCACCCTTCATTGACATGTTTTATGGAAAACTGTATACATGCAGTATCTCCCTGTTGCATCAGCTTTGATAATTGGAGGTTTGACAGCAACAACCTTCACTTTACAGCAAGGTATACCGTTTCGTTTCTTGCATCCGAATAAAGAGATGTTTTTGTTTCTTTTTCTTCTTCTTTTCTCATTTTTCTATTTGTCATGTTTATTTTATAGCTGGCCGAAATACAAACCACTATGTTTCTTCTGTACTCTGTGCTGGAATAACTGCTGCTGTTATGGCAATTGTCAAAGCTAATGGAAGACATCTCTGCTCAAGACCACGTTTGTGTGGTCTCCTGTGATATAATTCACCAGCATTTTGAACCAAAAGTAAAAAATTTGTGTAGTCTCGTTCCAGAGATTGTACATATAATGCTTATGTTGTTCAATATTTCGTTTTCAGACAGCAAGTTGTTATCTGTGAACTTTATGAGTTTCTCACCTAGCTATCTATTGAATTGTTCAGCTGTTGGTGAAAACCAACAAATAAAGGGTTAGACTAGTCTTAGGTTCGCAAAAACGAAAAACAAAATTACTGTTTCTCAAAAGTTGCAAGATTCAAAGGGGTGTGATGATAGTACTTACTTTCACACAAGTAGTCCATACTAATTATCATATGGTATGGGTGGGGCGTGAAGTTTGGCTACATCTTAAACAATTCATGTATTATACAAGTGTACTATTACCCTATGTTAAGACTCGGACGACTTATACTTGTATAGAATTACTAGATCATCTTTCTGTGAATGAATTTTAATGATAATAAATATAAATGTGTTATATTACGTAATAGCTTATATTGTTCGAGTTTCCTAATGTGTATTCTATGAAGTTGAAGTTGTGCCAAATCTTCTAATACTTTGTGTCTCCAGCAAGAGGGTCTTGTACTCATTAATCATTATTTGATAAATCTAGTATGCAATAAACTAGTAATCACACAGTTTGCACATAAAATGAATTATATTAATTTCGAATTGGTTCAAAATAAACTTGATTTGTGTAATCAACCTCCAACGAGTCATTTTATCAATAAAGAACTTGTTATTTTAAGAAACGTTGTTCGAAAAAACACTCAGAATTAATTCATTCTAAAAGAATGCAAACAATTCATCTTTGAGCAAGTGCAACCTCCTATACTTAATGGTGGACGTAAAATACGAGGCCATATTAAGTAATGTCGATACAAAAGATGAATGATTATGTTATCAATCAAAAAGGAATTTTATCAGTGAAGATTATACCAAGCAATTGTTGATGATCTATATATAGGTTATTGCTTCCAAATATTCACCATCCAAGCTTACAGAGATATATAATATTCTAAAACTAAGAGGATTTGTTCTTTTGTGGGAAAGTGTTAACATATGTATTTTTCACTTTATGACACAACCCACCCGTGAGATTTCTAGCCATATCCTCCCTTTCAGAGTTACTTTTGTTATTATCTATATCATATGTGTTTATAGTTAGGGATATCAACTAAAGAATACTCCAGTTTTCAGTCTCAAAAGGGAGATTGAGAACATATAACTGAGTGACTTGTGTATTCGTGTCTGTAATGAAATTTTTTTTATTAGTGAAACCTTTTGAAAATTTTCTCAAAAGGAAAATTGATTATAATACAAGAATTGTGGGTGAAAAAAGAGTTAGGTCTTGCTTGTACATTGAAGGTCTATTGCTTGCGAAAAAAGAGTTAGGTTCTATTTAACCTCCCATTATAGAGCCAACTTGTTACTTGAGTTGATACCAAAGCTAATATTTTAGGCTTGATTTTTGACAAGACAAAAGATGCGATCATGCAACAAGACTCAGAAGTTTGAAGGCCATAATATTAACCGCCCACCTTTATTTAAAGGTACAAACTATAGTGAAAACAGATAATGCCCTCTTTCTTTGAGTCATGCCTTGTTAACATGCTAGATGTGAAAAAATGGAAACCACATTCCTCTCAATGAGAGTCATCCTATAACGAGATAATTTTGGGTTGAAGATTAGAAGTATTATATTAAGTAAATACTAGGCCTTGCAAAATTGTTATGCGTTTCATGTCTAGAAAGTTAATATACTAACATACATCTTTCAAATGGGTTAAACAAATGTGACATACACTTGTTATCACCTATGAATGATAAAAAAAAATTTGAAGGAGCAAACTAAGCCTTCTAAATCGTTAGTGCGAGTTATTTAGTATGGAAGAAAACAAAAGTATACAAGATATATTTAACATATACCATGTAATCATCATCGAACTCTAATTAGTTAAAAGAAATATCGATAACGCTTATGACTAAAAATATGATAAAAAAGAACTTTAGATATTGATTATTTCTTAGTTGATCTTGTTATTTATAGAACAAAACTATATCAAGAATACCAAGAGGTATAATCATGAATACCAAGAGGTATAAGAAAAGGCTATATCCAGGTAATTAATGTTAATAAGCAAAAGAACCTTTCAGGGCGGACTACTTAACCTATCTAAACAAGTTAAGTAATATGACCAAGATAAATTATTTTAACACTTTCCCTCAAGCTGGAACAGGCAAATTGTATGTGCCAAGCTTGAAAATATAAGTTGAATATGATAACCTCTTACAGATTTTGTTAACATATGCGCTAGTTGATCATTAGTTCTAACAAACTCATTACAAACTTCTTTCGAATGAAATGAAAATCAAATTCTATATGTTTGATCCTCTCACGAAATACATAGTTAGATGTAATGTGAACAGTTGCTTGATTCTCACAATACATCTATATTTCCTGGATCTCACAGAATTTTAATTCTCGAAGAAATTTTTTTCGCCCACACAAATTCACAAGTGAGAGATGTCATTGTCCTATATTCAACTAGATCGGGCAACCACATTTTGTGTCTTGCTTTTCTAAGAAATAATGTTGCCTCCAAAGAAAACACAATATCCTAAGTACAGTCTATCCATAGGAGACCTTGTCCTTTATATTTGTACATCAAACCTTGCCCTAGAGCCCTTTTGGGTCATTTTAAAATGTGGATGATAACACTCCAATGATAAATACAAAGATTTTGTATAAACTCACTAATAACACCCATTACAAAAGGTAGATTAGGTATAGTAATAGTGACATAAATAAGGTTCTTAATAAGTCTTCTATATCTCTCTAGGTCAGAGAGAGGTTCACCTTGATCTGCCATTAATTTTTGATTTTGATCCATAAGGTTATCTATTGGTCTATAGTAAGCCATATATTTCCTTTGAGAAACTACAATGCCTTCCTTTGATCAAGACACTCCAATGCCTAGAAAGTATTTGAGACTTCTAAGGTCTTTGTGCTAAAAGTGATTGCATAAGTGCCCCTTTAGCTGCAAGATTCTAGTAGTATCATTTCTTTAATAATTATATCATCAACATACACAATTAAATGAACACATATTCTAAAAGAGGTTTATCGATAAAAAAACTGAATGATCTACCTTACTATGTTTCATTCCAAAAGTTTGAACAATGCAATTGAATTTTCCAAACGGAACATGAGGATATTGCTTGTGCCAAATAGAGTGACTGATGTAACTTACAAACCAAGTCGAACTCTCTTAAGCAACAAAACCAAGAGCTTATCCATGTAAATCTCCTCTTCTATATCACCTTTTCTAGATCACCATGAAAAAAACATTTTTTATATCTAATCGATGGAAAGGCCAGTGACGTATAACCGCCATGGCAAAGAAGAGACACATAGTAATCATTTTAACTATAGGAGAAAACATATCACCATAATCAAGGCCAAAGATCTGAATATATCCTTTGGTCACCAATCTAGCGTTGAGGTGATCAACTTCATCATTTGACCCAAATTTAATGGTGCAAACCCAATGAAAACCGATAACCTTCTGTCTAGGTCGAAGAGGAATTAAGTCCTATGTGCCATTATATTTAAGATTCTACATTTCAGCAATCATGGCTTGTCACCATCTAGGATGATTCAGTGCCTCTTTCACAATTTTAGGAATGGTAATGTAAGATGCAATAGAGATAAATAACAATAGGAAGGGGCAAACGATCATAGCTTAGAAAATTGTAAAGGATGAAGATTGCATGTAAAGCGAGTACCAGGAGATGTAGTATGGAACAACAATGGTGAAATACTTGATGAAAAGGACTTTTGGACCAACAATTTGAGTCTGTCGTTAGGAGGTAATGGTAGAGGTGAACTGGGCTGATAAGAAGAATTTGAATTATTGGGACAAGTTGGAACAATGCTAGGAGTAGGATACACAAAAGGCTCAAGTAAAGGGATAGGCAAGGCCTGTTGGACGAAGTTAACATCTTGTGTGGAGGAAGAAAAGAAAGGAGTTTCTTTAAAAAAAGGTGGCACTTGCATATATGTAATATTTTATAGTGTCATGTGAATAACATCGATAACCTTTTGAAGGACAAGAATATCCTAAAAAGACACATTTGAGAGTTTATCCAAACCTAGAGACATATCACATTCAAAACATACACAACCAAAAAGTGGAGGAGAAATATAAAACATAGGTTCATCTGGAAATACAACGGAATATGGAACTTTTTATCCAAAGAAAAAGAGGACATTTTATTAATAAGATAACAAACGGTAAGAATAGTATCACCCTAGTGATGGTCAATTACATTCACACCAAACAACATTGTACGACCAGTTTCAACTAAGTGTTTATTTTTTCTCTCTGTTATACCATTTTGTTGGAGTGTATAAGGAAAGATGGATTGGTGTAAAATTCATTGTGAATTTAAAAGAGTAGAAAAATTAAAAGTATTCCTAGACATTATCACTCCTTAAGTTCTTGATCACTTAATTAATTTGGTTTTTAATTTCATTAAAGAAAGACACAGAGATATTAAAAAGTTCAAACTGATCTTTCATCAAGTAAACCTAAGTACATTTAAAACATTCATCAATAAAAGTGACAAAATAACAATATGAAACTCGACTTAAAACCTAAATATCAGAATGAATTACAAGAAAGTTAGGATAGCATCTTGTTTCAGTTCTTTTCGGAAAAGAATACCTAATATGTTTTCTTAATTAACATGACTCACATTTAAGACTTGGAGTTTGGTAAGTAGAGGAATCATTATTTTTAATTTTGATAAATGTGGATTACCCAAACGATCATGTAGAAGCTTGGGAGAAGAGGATGCTAAACAAAAACAAGACATTGACGATCTAGTGCCTAGATAGTAGAGTCCCACGGATTCATGTCTTTCACCAATTAGTCAACATGTAATGCTTAGCAAAAGGATTTGCATCAAAGGTTATTGAATAATTTAAAGATTTATTAACTGACTTAAGAAAATTAGGTTAAAAGGACAATTAGGGACAAAAAGAACTTGTTTTAAGTTCAAGGATTTTTATTAGTGAAATCCTTTGAAAAGTTTCTGAATGAAGAATTGATCATAACCTAAAAGTTGTCGATGAATTATACATTATTCTTGCTTATAGGCTAAACAATCTATCACTTCCAAAATAGAATGTTTAAGTTTTATTGAATCCTTCCTTTCAAAACCAACCTATTACTTCATTTTCCTATAAACAATTTGAATGGAAAAAGTGGAAAACAACTGTCCATCCTTGTGTCGTGATATGATCATTGCTAACTGATAAAGAAAGTCATTTGGTTTATTCTCCGGCTAATATTCAACATGAATAGCCCACAGTATGCAAGCACATTATGCCCACAGATTACAGAAACACCAAAATGAAGAAATAAACCTAAAACCATCTTCTTATAACTGTGGGTCTTGCCGAAGATTGTCAAATTAAACTACAAGAGATTAAAAAAAGTTTAAAAACAAATACTCAGGTAATATATGCTTAACATTATACTGTTAATACAACAATAATCTCTTCTTACAAAAAATACAACAATAGTCTAACATTTCAATTCCATAATAAGTAACAAATCACAGTACATTTGTGTTAAATAAAATTAAAATATAAAATGGTCAAATCATGTATAATTTCATAAAAATATAAGTTTTAAAAGTGAAAACAATTAAAAAAGGGTCTAATTCTTCAAATGATTTGAGTACTAATAAAATATAGAGTCAATGAACAACCAAGATTTCAAATTTGTTAACTCGTTCTTTAACTTTTTTAATTCCTTTTCTAACTTCAAAGTTTATATGAATCTAATAAAACGTAAACCTGTAAGTGTTTATGAGTTAACTTGAGAGTTTGACAAGTTTGGTGCTTCTTACATGTGTCTTTGCAGTTTTTCTATGTAATGATCCAATCTTTCTTATACTTAACTGTCTTACAATCTCTCCAAATGCAGTTATTGTCAAATGTCCATACAAAGATGGATCTTTACAGAAAATGGTTAGTCTTTTACTCTCACAATGTCAAGAATTAAGGTTTAAATTTCAATAGAAAAGATATCTGCATTTAGTGTTTCATTGCATCTGGCACATAATCGTCTTTGCTTTGAAAGATAACAGGGGAAATTATTGCATGTGTGTCTTCCCCATATTGGCTATTGAATTCAGCATATCTATGCACATTGGAAATAGGAAGCATAAGGTCATATAACATCAAATTCAACCAGACATATTTTAACTAGGCCCAATGGTTAGAACTGTTGATATTTGAAAGCAGTGGAATCAATTTAGCAGAAATGCACAATAAGACTGTAAACAGATTCAGAATGGGTTCAATCTACACCCAATGAAGTGGAGGGGTGAGCAGCCTTACCTGGAACTAAACTACAAAGAAGATTTACCTTTGAAAAAAATTACCCTTGTAAAAGAAAAAAAAAATCCAATTTTGCTTGTTAAGATGGAAACTTGGCAATTATTTTTAAACAATCCTTGATCTTTTTCATTATTTTCTCTAAAACTATGTAAGTTCAGAAACTTTGTAAAAATTGATTTCCAAATTAAACTTTCCAGAGTCTATTTCCAAATTTGCTTGAAGTTTATCTTATATGTTTCAGTATTAAAATTTTGAAATCCTATCGTGTATTTCAAAATTAAGCTTTCAGAATTTTATTTGCTACACGTTCCGAAATTAAACTTCCTAAAAGTCTACTTCTTACACATTCTGAAATTAAACTTCAATAGGTCTTCTCATTGACTTGAATTCAGTTTATATCTTATGCACTATCCAAAATATGTAATAAATATCTTTTGAGAAGTTTATATCTTATGCACTATCCAAAATATGTAACAAATAACTTTTGAGAAGTTTAATCTCAAATACACAAATAGACTTTAAATTTCGAAACAATGAAACCACTCACCTGAAAGTGCAGAGCACCAAGTTGCCATGGTTTACACAATCTGTTGGATGAGATAGTGTTAATTTTTTACTGCTCTGCTGAAAACAATGTATCCATGAGGAAGTAGAACTTTGTAATGGTTAAAACTAGTATTAACTGCACAGGGTAAGAGATAAGGAAGGGGACAACCGCCTATACCAATGCCTGGCCCTAAAGACAAGTATAGACCAGACCTTCTGCAGAGAATCTCATTTGATTAGATGGTCCTTGTAATAAAGGGTCGTAGTGTTAGTGTTGGCAATATGCAGAGTTTTTACCATTATAAAATTAGTTTTAAAACGCTCTACTATTTCCTGTGTCACCGCCACAGAAAGAAAGTAGCTAATGTGAAGTTATCTGAATGAAAGTTTGAATAAAAGTCATGTGATAATAATATGAAACTGTGATAACAAACCGTTATATATCAAAAACAGTACAAGTGGCTCTACTGATGTGCATTAACATACATGTCAAAAGACACCGATTTGAATTAACAAATGCAGAACCAACATGCATGCAAACTGTACGAGTCATAATGATGTGAAATTATACTTTAGGGCAGGTCAAATGATGTGCATTAACACATATGTCAACACACTTTGTGGATCAACAAAATGCAGAACTAACATGCATGACAACTTTTCGGGTCATAATGATGTAAAATCATATTTAAGAACACGAAAAATGACTAATTTAGTTTCTCAATATGTAAATCGGTGATGATTTGATGAAAATTATTACTTATTTCTCGAATGTGTGAAAAGTACTATACTTAAATTTTACTTTATAACTTCATAACAAACTAGTCTCTAAATTTTACAACTTTAAATTGGTCCTTAAACCTTACAAGTTAATGACAAAATGGACCAAAAAGAAACTTCATGACAGGACGTAATTGTAGCTTTTTTATATATATTTATGGATTACGGATTAAATTAGAATTTCCTTCCTAGATCTCAATTATCCAATTTACACAATCAAGGGAAAAAATGACCATTTACTCTTTACGATATTACCCATTCTACCATCAAGAGGAAAATAGCCAACTAGGTCCCTAAATGTGAATTGTTACAGTATTTGAACGAAAGAAAAATCTGATTTCGTAATTGAACGTATAAGAGGCAACTGTTGTTACCTGAATATTATATCTTAATGAGGAAGATTTCACTTTCACTACATATATAATCAAATTACATTTTTCACCTTTGAAACTAGTTTTGCAAAATTAAATTAGACTTAATTTACTTTCTAAGATGATATTAAAATTTATCCTAGCTAAATTTGTTAAGTCTATGATCCTAAATTGTATTCTGTTTCTTTCATTAATTAAATTATCACTAGTTTACATATTTAAAGTTTAAATTGATCATTCATTTTGTTACCATCTAATGGTAAAAGGGTTTGTTTGGTTACTAAAAGTGAATGACAGTTTTAAGTTAGCCCCAAAATGTTAATAAACTTAAAAAAAAAAAAAAAAAAAAAAAAAAAAGAAAAAAAAAAAAGTCTACAGAAGTAGCTTCTATTTTCACATTATTTTTTGTTTAAGACATGTATCTTATGATTAAATGAAATTTAGTCCGTTCTTATTAAATTATAACATGCAGAAAAAAAGTGAGTTTGAAAGAAAAAAGCTATATTGGTAAACCTTTTGCTAATGTATTAACAATTAGCTTTATCTTGAAACCGTGGTTCACTTTCAAGAAGTAACCATACTTTTCTATTGCTTTTAATAGTGTCTATTTGCATATTTTCATAAAGTGAAAATTCTTACTTGGGTAGTGCGGTAGTTGCAAAAGATGCCTATTCACCTCACAGCACGCCAGAACGAAAATCTCTGTTACTTCACTATCTTACTTGGCTTCATTGCTGCATTTCTCTGTCTTACTTGGCATCAAATCAATAGTGTATACTAAGACAGCACCTTAAGGTAGCATGGCCTTTGCTGTGTCACCATGTCAATTGATTAATCCCACACCAAGTATGAATCCAAAACCCAAATCCCAAATACCAACACACTCACCATAATTGAGCACCTTCACATGAACAACCAACCCCACAACTCACCAAAATCCCCCGCCATGTTTCACCACACCTCTTTAGCATCATTAACACCTGCCGCCAAACCAAGCATGTGGCGACAAATATCACCGAAACCAGTTCCAATACTAGTCTTTCTACTATCTGTTTCCTTAACTTAATATCGCTCACTCTGTTTAGCTCCAAATGACTCTGTTTTTTTCCCTCAGTCTTCCCTTCTAAGTACCATCACAGCAATGCTTCCGCCCTAAGCAAGCCAATAACTTCCCATAACCAATTGCAAGAACCCCATTTTCACAAGAATCATGTTGAAGCACAAGTTTTAAACACCCCCACTACCACTGACCCCAACTATATATATTCTCCACTATCCTCCCTCTCTTTGTATCACTCACCTCACCCTTGAATACACAGATGGCTGATGTAAATGCCGCTTCATTTGAGGCCTTTCTCCAAGGCTGGATGGTGCGCCAAAAAGATTTTGTTGGTGAGCTTCTCTCTGCTCAACAGCAGTACCAGGAGGGGCGGAAACCTGATGTAAGGCCATTGATCGACAGGGTCATCAGCCATTACGGAGAATACTTTGAAGAGAAATCAAAGCTGTCAAACCACAACATTTTCCTTGTTTTCTCACCACCATGGTTGAGTTCATTAGAAAAATCCTTTCTTTGGGTTGGGGGGTTCAAACCTGGAGTGGCTTTTCAGGTTGTGAACACAGCTTTAAAGGACTTGACAGGGGACCAAAAGGAAAAGCTGAGTAAGCTGAAACAAGAGACCAGGGTGAAGGAGAGAACTCTCAATGATGACTTCGCCAAGCTTCAAGAGGGTGTGGCAGATCCTCCGCTGGTGGACATTGTTAGAAGCAAGGGCAGATTGTGTTTGAGCAGCTCCTTCCTGGTAGACCAAGGTTCGGTCCCAAGCACTTTCAAAGAGAAATTGGAGAATCTGGTGGCAGATGCAGATGCTTTGAGGACAGACACAGCTCTGAAGATAATGAAGATACTGAGACCTGCTCAGATTGTCACATTCATGGCTTCTGCGGCTGAGCTTCAGATCAAGATCAGGTCTTGGGGTTTGGACAAGGATGCCCAGTATGGAGGCCAAGACTGAAATCAATCATGGCAATTTGAAGGCTTTTTATGTAAGGGGTTTCGTTTTTTGTCTGTTTCTGGGAACTGTTTTGAGTTAAGGGATAGATGCACAGGCATTAGCATTGTAGCATCTGTGATGATGGATGTTGTGTGCCTGTAATTCTGCTCCTCTGTACCTGGATTTTCTTTTATGAGCGTCGAATAATGATGAACAACATAAGGCCATGCATTGCATGCTTTATGTAGATGCTAAAGCATCAGCTTATGAGCATCAGTTTATGTTCATCGGTACCTCTGACATAGAGGTAAGCACTCTAGATTTCAATTGGTTGCTGCTATATTACCTAATAAGTATATAGTAGAAACCTATGGTTGTTTATTTTCCTTTTGTGTATCAAGTCCTGCTTTGTTGAGAAGAACTTGGTTGAATAAAATGTGAAACCCTGAAAATTACTTTTTCAATATCCCACGCACTTTGACAATGCATCAAAGCAGGTTTCTCTCTACGGGGCCCATTTTTGGTTCTTTCCCCAGCAAACGGGGTTCATTCACACAGCAAGAGAACGACAATGCCTAACGCTTAAGCAGCAGTTTCAAACTTTAAGAAACTGGTGATGCTAAAGCAGAAGTTTCAAACATTCAGAATCTACATAGCGATCCCCCAAACAAAAGAAAAAGAGTGGATGAGGACTGGAATAATATTCTAAAATAACTATTTTTCATTTCACTGTTTTTTTATCCACACAAACATTTTTATATTGAATGCTTTTGCATTGTTAGTTAATTATAAATACATAAACCAACTAAGTATAATAATCCATAAAGGAAAGATTTTCCACTTTCACAGCCTACTTTTTTGAGCAGCCGGCTTAAAGCTGGCAAAACCAGTAACTTCCCTGCCTGTGACCAAGCTGTTTATGTCATACGTGCCTTCGAACGTGTATATAGGTTCTAAGTCACAGAACGCCTACAAAATTAGAGAAGAAAAGCAGAAAACATGTCTGAGAACAAAATGACCCGAACTAGGATTAATAAATGTCTCAGTCCCAATAAAAAAGTACTAATAGGATGTCTAGTAGTAATTGTATTTTGCAAGGTCGTGTTTATGTTTAATAATGGACTACCAGCTTCTAAAGCTTTCACTAGCAAATCAACTAAAACAACAACGACTATAAGAGAGTTCTTTATGGTGTGATGAGGGACTAGAATATTTTGTGTAAAAATGTCATGATATGGAGATGCAGTTTTGCATGAATGAAGTCTGACATTGTGGACAAGGGCCATTAGCATGCGGTATGATTTAGACCTTGGTATTTGTGTAGAACAAAATATAACATGTCTAATTGGCCTTCCATTTCTGTCTCCATCCAAAAACCCCACTTATAGTACATTCATTGTTTAAGGTTATGTTTAGATAATTCTTTTTTCTTAAGTATTTAAAGAAGAAGAAGAAGAAGATAAAATGAATTGATTTTGTTACAAATTAAATTAACTTACAAAACTTAGCTCTTGAATTAGTTAGATGCAATTGTTTTCACAAAAAATAAGTGTACAAGATAATTTTAGTTTTATAAGAGAAGTTGATTCTTTAGCCTCAATATTTTTTTGGTGAGGGAATTAGAAATATGTGATGAAAACCCATTCTAAAACTACCCCATTTTAATCTAAATCCAATAGGAGGTTCAAAAAATAAATTTCAAACAAGAAATTAAGAATGAGAACCTTTGCCACTATCAGCCAAAATTCCATTGCCACCAAGCAATTCTCGCCCCAAGGCAGCTGTTTCTCTTGCCCTCAGGGTAATCCAAGACTGAAAGATGATTGACAATTTATTATCAGTTGTCTATACCCCAATTAAGAACAACAACAAAGTAGCATACAGAAAGTTTTTGTGTACTTGGTGATATTTTCTTCTATTTAGTGAGTAGAGGTGGTTAGGAATTACCTTCCCCAAGCTAGCATGACCTGGAGTCGTTTTGCCGCTATCATACAACTTGCACAGACGCCAACCGACAAGAATCCTTGCTTGAATGCTCCCTAGCATTTGAACAAGTTTCTGTTGACTGATCTGGAAAGCTGCTAATCGTGCTCCAAACTGTTTCCTCTCCTTAAGGTACCTAGCAAAGATTTTGTTTCACACAATTCACTTTAGAAAGATTTGTTGCATTTTTGTGGTGAAAGCTTTTGTTGAAGTATACTAGCATGCTATTTAAGAATACCTATGACACATATCATAGATTCCCATTGATAAACCAATAGGTTGTCAAGCAACCATGACACGCGAACAGCAAGTACCTGTTTTTGAGACAACTAAAACAAATAAGCAACACGTAAATTAATAGACAAAATACAAGATTACAACAACGGGGTTTCAGAAGGACACAGGAACCACGATTGACTAATGCTCTACTACTTCCTCCGGTGATAGAAGTTATGTAAATAGCAAAACATATACCATCATTTAGGTATGCATTAAATGATTAAATCATGTTCTTGAAATAACAGCAGAGACAAGTATATCATATAATTTACCTTGTTTGTGTCCTGAAAAGAATTTACTCCTTGTATTCTGTCCTCATCAGGGACAAAGACTTTCCTCAAAACTATATATCCATTCTGTACAATCCTAAGTCCAACTTTATTCTCCATTTGTCACTGTTAAACCTGGCACATCCTTTATGTCAATATATCTGAAATAACGGTACCACAAAAATTGTAACGAAAAGAGTACTTGTAAAACTGGTGGACGCGAGCATCAAGAAAATATAAAGCATGAGAGAAAATGTATTTGAAAAATAATCTAGAACCCTAAATGTCTCATTGTAAAGTTTTCTTAGCCTATATTCTTCTCTTTGGTATGGTGCTAGTGATTTTAATATTTGCATTGGTACCCTCTTTTATGTTTTCTTTCGGGGAACGAGGCTAAGAGTTTAAGACAATCCATGAAATTTCATTGATGTTTGGATTTCCGTGGCCTTTGGATGATGAGATGGAATGATAACAGTGTATTTATAGGTGTTAGATATATTTTACTTTATGGGCCTAGGCCCATCTCTATGTAATGCCATGTACATCCTACATATAATATGATTCTTTGTTGTGATTGTGAGACAGAAATATTCCATCATATGACTATCTACCTTTTATTTCTGCATTGTATCTAGAGCTTAGTTGAAACCTTGCCTTCTCCATGGACACACTGTCATCGGTGTCAAAAAATTTTCCAGAAATTGTTTATTTCTGATTTATGGTATCCTCTCATTGTCGTGCCTCCTTTTCCGGTCATTTAACACCATTTTCAGGACTATGGTTTCTGTGAGGAAAAAAAATAGATATTTTCGCAAATAAGAAGTCCTTTATTGTTCCGTTCTACAGATAATAATTTGTTTAATTTAAAGAAGTCATTTTTGTACTGTGTTCATCATTCAAGCAAAAAAAAAAAAAAAAAAAAAAAAACTAAAAAAAAAAAAAAAAAAAAAAACACCTTAAACCAAAGAGCTTTGTTGTCACTCTAATAGAAAATATATCAAAATAACAACTCAATAATATAGTAATAAGCAGCACAATAAAATTCTCCCGAACATGCAAAAAATTGTGAGGAACACTCATGAAAATAGAGCAGACAAGAAAATAAGAGGAACAAAATATTTTAATGTGGAAAAACCCTCAATATAAAGGTAAAAACCACAAGTCATATATAAATCATCCAAAGCAAACCAAACAAAAATGCTCACAAATAAGAAGGAATTAAGATGAACAACACCAAAATAGATTCGTTTACTGCAAACTACTTTTCATCCTCTCCATACTTCCAATCAACGAGCTAACCTTTAAAACGAACAGTCACCCTTTTACAAATCTGCTGCCCAGAAAACATCAGCTCCATCCAACAATGAACGAATTACCAGTTGCAATTTCAAAACTTGCACTTTAGTGAATAAGCAAAATCACAACAGTTTTTATTCTTCCCTCTCTATTTGTTGCAATGTTTTCAATAATGAGTCTCTCTCACATATAACCTTCGTCTGACCCTCTCCACTTAAATAAGTGAGACAAATGGACTTTACACATTTGTGCTTATTCTTCACATTGGAAAGGAGCCGAAAATGATATGAAATAAACTGGAAGAACAACGTGATTCAGCGACCGCTGTTGCTAGTAGTTGAAAGTTGTTCTACTGTGTTAGTTGGATTCGATTTGAGTTAGTTAGATATTCCCCTTTTTAGGGAAGTTGTTAGATTTAGTTTTCAAAGTTAACTATAAATGGGAAGTAGATTGGCCATAGACATTTATTCATGTATCTTGATCATATTCTTGTAAACAATCTTTTAATCAATGAATTCTTTGAGACCTTTTCTCCTATAGGGTTCCCCATTTCCATATATGTTCTTCGAGTTGCGTCTAAAAGCTGGAACTAAGAAAAATCACATCAATTGGTATTAGCCAGTACAATACTTTCGGAGTATACCTTTCAATGGCAAAATCAACTCGCAACGCAGCAGCAATGAAGGATTTGGAAAATGTGTGTCAACTCAATTGGAGGCTCGTTTGGCAGAACGTGTTGTGGGTTCAATACAGAGAACTTAGGGTGCGTCTGTGAGGGACACGTTGCAAGAATTGTTGAGATAAAATGTGGAAGTTGCATGGCGTCTCCAGGTGTTAAAGGTGAGCAGCCTGGATCTTTTTCTCATTCTTGTGGAACGAGGCTTGATTGATTTCCCAAGGTTTAATGGCAACAATGTGAACCAATGGATTTATGAATATGAGAATTTCTTTCTTATTGATAAGACAACTGTTGATTTTCGTTTTAAGCTGGTTATTGTTCATATGGAGGGTTGTACTTTACAGTGGCACTTCACTCTTGCAGAAACTACCAACTGTTCTTATTTTCCCTGGCTGGAATACAAGAAATTGACTCTTGAAAAGTTTGGTGATGCGTGTGATGACCTAAAGGCGGATTTAATGAAACTAAGAAAAAGTTAGTTGTAGAGTATTATGAGGAGTTTGATGTTATTATTAATCGCTTGAATTTGTATGACACGTAGTTGCTTAGTTGTTTCCTAGGCAGGCTTAAGAAGGATAGTCAAATGTCGGTAAGGATGTTTCAACCAACTATAGAAAGGCATTTTCTCTGGCAAGATTGAATGAGGCCACTAATACTTCAAGTTTTGTGATTACTGGTATCAATAAACAACAACAACAATGGGTGTTGGGCTCTAGACCATTGAGTCTGAATAAAACTACTTTTAGTGCGGTAACTGAAGCTAGTAAGGTGAGGGTGACACGAAAGAGTTTGACTCCTATTTATATGAATGAAAGGAGGGTCAAGTGCCTTTTCTATTTCTATGATGAACCTTATTCACCTGAATTGCAAATGCATGTTTCCGAGATCACTAATGAAGATGAGCAGTTGGAAGAAATGGGTAGTGTAATTGAGGTGACTGAAGCAACGGAACCTCAAATATTTCTTAATGCTTTAATAGGAATTGCTAGTTTTTGGACCATGAGGATCACAAGCTACTATCCAAAAAGGCCTTTGCACATCCTTGTACATAGTGGCAACACACAGTTTCTTGGATATGCACGTTGCCAATATGGTGGCCAAATCAACGAAATGGACCATTCGAATGCTGTTGCGGTAGATGGATCCAAGCTTAAGATTTCTTCTATGGTGAAAGGTTTCACTTGGACTATTCAGTTATATTATTAATTCTTTTAGGTTGTTGTGATTTGGTTTTAGGAATTGAGTTGACATTAATTGAAATTTTACCAAGTCGACAGTGGACTTTAAGGTCCATGGTAAGAGGCATGTATTAATAGGGCTGTTCTGTCACTGGTGTAAAGATTGCTAAGAAACAACAATTTGACAAGGCTTTGGTTGATGGTATTCATGTTTCCATGCTATAGCTTTGTGCAGCAAAGGGAGGACTACTATAGCCTTTAACCATGCATGTTGCTCAACCCTCATTATCAGAGGAAGTGAGCAAGCAGTTAAAAGAATTTAATAATATATTTGAGGAACCAACTCAATTACCTACATTTAGGCCTGGCCACGATCACAAAATTCCTTTGGTGCAAGGTACAAAAACGTGAATAAGAGGCCTTAAAAGCGTGCTAAAAATCAAAAGGACGTTTTAGATAAAACGGTACAAGAATATTTGAAGACTGGTGTTATTCAGGACAACAGTAGCCCATATGTAAGCCCCATAGTTTTGGTGAGAAAGATGGATCCTAGAGAATGTGTGTGAACTATAGGGAATTGAACAAGAGTATAGTAAAGAATAAACTTCCAATTCCTTTGGTAGATTATTTATTAGATGAATTACATCGTTTTACAATCTTTTCCAAGATTGACCTAAGGTCTGACTACAACCAAGTGCGGATGGACCCTTCAAATGCAGTTTGGGCTTACCAATGCATCTACAACATTCCAAGGTCTTATGAATACAGTGTTGCAACAATTTTTAAGGAAATTTTTATTAGTCTTTTTTTATCACATTCTCATTTACAGAGATAACTTGCAACAATATCTGAATCGCCTTAAATTGGACCTTCTAACTCTGAGGGATAACTACTTGGTTGCAAGAAGATCCAAATGTTATTGCATTGTGAATAGAATGGAATATTTGGGTCATTTCATCTCAACTGAAGGAGCGGCTACTAACCCAGTGAAATTGAAGCTATGGTAAAATAACCTTTATCTCAGACTATTAAGAAGCTGAGTGGGTTATTGGGTTTAGTAAGTTATTACAAGAGGTTTGTAGAGGATATGGAGTTATAGCTAAACCTCTAATTGATTGTTTGAAGGACAATTTTATGTGGACCCAAGATGCCAAACTAGCATTTCAGAAGATTAAACACTTGGAAGACCATGCTTCAAGTGTGTAGGGGGGGGGGGGTGTGGAATTGGAGCAAAAGTCATGCAAAATCACCATTTCTTACATCAATAGGATCTTGAATCTACAACAATAGTCTCTATCTACATATGAGAAGGAGTTGTTAGGTATGGTTTTTGTTGTGCAAAGGTGGAAACGTTACCTTTCGAACCGACATTTTACACTAAAAACAGATCATGGTAGCCTCAATACATTTTGGATCAAAGACTAACAACAGATTTCCAGCGAAAGTGATTAGTTAAGCTCACGAAGTTTGACTTCTCAATTAAGTAAAAGAAAGGTCAAGAAAATGTAGTAGCAATGACTTGTCAAGAGTAGGTTGTGTTGAGCAGTAGATCGAGTACCCAGTAACTGCAATTTGAGTTGGTGGACACAATTCATCAATCCTGACTTAAGAATGTACGCATGCAGAATTAGATCGGTGAAGTGCAAAGCAATTTGACTCCGCATAAACATGACAAGTGGCAGAATGGTGAGCTCATTTGACTTCGCATAACCATGACAAGTGCTCACTTCACAACTCTGTCACGTCCCTACACTGCAAGGGAAGTAGCACAGGCATTTACGGAGAGTGTAGTCCAACTCATCTAACCATAACCTGATTTCGGAAGTGCAAGTGGAATGGTTAGACTGAATCTCAATACTAATAATATAGCTAGAAAAGATGGGAGAATCTATTCTAGATGTTGATAGGGTGTTGGAAGACAATTTTTTCTTGAAATCTAGAAAAAAAATAATAATAATAAAATAACATCAATAGAATCGCCACCACAAGGACTAGGAGCACAAAAAGAAGGAAACTTGGGGAAAGGTTGATTGGTTGTCAAGTGTCGACACCCACACACCGATGAGCTGCAAATGGAGTGGGAGAGAAGTTGCGCATGGACGGTTGGATAGATCAGCACGATGTGATCCCAACTTTGTGTTTGTCAGAAAACTCACTATACTCGGTTGCGGAATAATCACAAACCCGGGAGAACGATTCACCAAAGAAAAAATTCCTCTGAAGAAAACGAGTCTACAAAGTCACCACAATTATAATTATATAAATAAGGAGCAAATCCTTTATATTCAAGAATATCTTCGTTATATATGTATTATTACAAACATTTTTATTTGTTCTCGTATAATACCTGTATTATTAGAGGATATCAAATCTTCTCTGTTATTGATTCATTTTTTTCAATATCAACAAAGCATTTTTGTGGTGTCAGAATCACGGTTTCAACTCAATGTCTTTCTCTTTCCTATAATTTAACATGTCCTTCGGTCTTTATTTAATTTATTATCCCTCAGTTATCTCACTCGTTCTTTTGATTGTTTAGGGTTTATGTTTTCTAACAAAACTGGAGTTCAAAATGATAGGCATTGAATGTGGGTCTCATGACCTTCACCAACTATGGACCTCAACTTATGTTAGTACAGTGGTGGATTCCCCTTCTCTAATCCATGCCCAATTGGATCATTCTAACATTATCAAACTTTAACACCTTGTATCACATCTGTCTAAGTTGTTTCTAGATTTTCGTGTGGATCATGTCAATCAGGAAAACATAGTTATAGTTCTTTCCCTAAGAGTGTTCCCGAAAAACCTTTGTCTTCTTTTATTTTCTCAGAAATTTGAGAACCAAGTCATGTAAGGTCTATTTTAGGATTTCAATAGTTTGCAACTTTCACTGATGATTAATCTTGATGTACTTATTTCTCAATAAGAAAATGTTCTAAGTTGTTTTTCATATTTCAATATTTTAATAATAAAATTAAAAATCAATTTAGTGTTTCTATTCATACTTTACATAGTGATAATGTCTTCTCATTCTTTTCATACATTATAGAGTGGCAGGGCATAAGAATAGACATCTAATGAAACACCTTGAACTCTTTTACTTTATATGGTCATGCTCCTTAACAATTTTTGGCGTGATGTTCTCATTGCATGCTATCTCATCAATCTCATGCTTTCTCTGTCCTTAACAACCAAATACCTCACATTATTTTGTTCCCTCATCAACCCCTTCACCTTTTAACCCTTTGAGTATATGAATCTACCTGTTTTGTTCACAAACTTAGTCCTAACCTCGATAAATTGTCAACTCAATCTCACAAGTGGCGTTTTAGGCTATCCTAGCTCTCAGAAAGGGTATAAATATTTATCACCCTTCCTTTATTGCTATTAGTTTATGTCACTTTCTTTGAGTCTTATCCCTATTTTGCATCCAATTCCTTTCCTTTTGAGATTATCCTAGCTCCCACCATCATCCTCTTGTCTTTGATACCACATGTATGTTTGGTGTATCCCCAGATCTACCACTTCAACCTCCTTTTCGGGTTTATCATCACCAACAACATTTATGCCTTTCAATTGGACTAGCTACTGACTCTATTTTGATGTTGTTGAGACCCTAGACGGTCTTATACCAACTAGACAATTTAACTCCAGTAAAGACCCTTTAAAAGAATTTTAACGATAACAAAATCTAGACGATCTTATATATACATGTTTTATTCCTATGAACTTGCTAATGAAAGTTTTGTACTAGATTCAACTCATCAGGCCATCCAACGGATACTTGAAGAAATAGATCATCCATCGGTAGCTATATGCTTGTTTGAACATGTTTGTTTGAAATCAAAGCACATAATCAAAGTCATCATCATAAATCAATTTGAAAGATTAAATCAAAACTATATTTAGAAATGATAAACTCTCCTATACATTGAAATAAACAAAAAAGGAAAGAGTTTTCATATAAAAAATATATATACTCTCAACGATTTTATTAGAATCTCAAAGAAGAAATAATTTGAAACGTGATATGTTGTTAACTAACTTCTAAACATGATTATTACTACATATGTTACATGGTTGAATTGTTTCCCTTTCAAGAGAAGACTGAAACATATTTTAGATCAAGACCTTCCATATCAAGCTTCCAATCAGCTAGTTTCAAGGAATGCTATGCAAGATTCAAGTAGCTAACAATGTAATCAAATCTTAACATTTTTGTTAAAGCAATGATCATCTTTGAAGTCCTATATAAAGGCATCAAGATGAAGATGAAGAAAAGAAGAATTTATGAGAAATACATGTGCAATGCAGTAGGTTCAGTGCAATAGTCCAACAATTTGACATGAGTTGGAGCGAGGCTGATTATTTTGTGATTTATCATCATCAGGGATTGGTATTTACCTAGTAATGTATGCAATGTAGGTTGATGACATTGTTCTTACAAGTAGAGATCAATAAAGTATTTTTTTATATAAAATAACACCTCTGTCATCATTTTCAACCAAAAGACCTTAGAAAGCTTAGTTATAGCTTAGATATTTGGGAATTGAGATAGCATAATCCAACAATGGAATTGTAATTTTCGAGAGAAAGTATACATTGTATATTTTAAAGGAAGCTAAGCTAATAAATTCCAAGCACCTTGACACACTTATGGATCCCAATGTTAAGACCAAGCTTGGGAGAGCTACTTTCAAATTTTGAGAAGTATAGGAGATTGGTTTGGAAACTGAACTACCTCGCAGTCACCCGTCATGTCATTTCCTTTGTGGTAAGAAGGTGAGTTAGTTTTTTAATTTTCCAAGTGCAGGACATTTGAATGCAGTTATTCTTCTAAAGTACATGGACACAATAATCATACTCGAGTTGTGAGATATTCATACGCAAATTGGGTAGATTCTTCTACTGATAGAAGATCCACTTTCAGATATTGTCTTCATCAATGACAAGTTGATTTTCTTAGACAAGCAAGAATCAAAATATAATGGCAACATCTAGTGCAGAAATAGAACATAAAGTTATGGCTTTTTTCCACTTCTGAACTTATTTAGCTCAAAGAACTACTTCAAAAATAGAGATTTGGGGAGGTTACATAGATAACTTATTTGTGATAACCAAGTTGTCCTTCATATTACCTCAAATCCAATATTTCATGAGAGGATAAAACATATTGAGATAGACTTCATTCGTGAAAAGATTGTATCTAGACACAATACTACTCAATGATCAATTATCAAATGTCTTCACTAAATCATTTGGGGTCCTAAAATTGATTATATTTGTAATAAGATTGGTGTGTATGCATTATATACTAACTTGAAGGAGAGTGTCAAATATATTTTATTATAGGGGCCTACCCCTATCCCTATGTAATGCAATGTACATTCTATATATAATATGATCCTTTGTTGTGTTTGTGATACACAAGAATTCCATCTTATAACTATCTACCATTTATTTAGAGTAAGGCATCTTAGTTGTAAAGATTTAACAATAAAGGGACTAAGCACATCTATAGCATACCCATTTATTTGATTGGTTCTGGTATTCCTAGCAAAGATAACTAACAATTCAGCAAATGTACGGTTTCCTATCCATCGCTTTTGACCATCGAGGATCCAACCACCTTCTACCTGATTATTTCAATGCAAGGATACACTACTGAACATGGGAACGATTGAGCATAGATGTGATCCTCAAAAAACTGATATCACTTCCATAATCAGGTTTAGTCAAAGCCTAATAATGAGAAGAAAAACAACCTCCTTGAACACAGTGCTATACTTAATGGTCAATCAAAGATGTAAATTTTCTGAGTAAACTATGAGCAAAATAGTTACCAGTCAGAGATTTATTATTACCGACAGTGAGCATTGCCAAGGAAGAGTGAACCAAGAAGAAAGTTGGACAGCTTGCATCAACTCTAGCAACTTCTGCATCAGCAGAAACACTTCCAGTTATGGAAAGACCCGGACAACCATAGCCCTCAGAATCAGACAGAGCTAGCTAAGAACACCTTTTGCAGTGCTTTACATTTAGCTAAGAGTCTAAGAAGAAATATGAGAGAAATATAGTAAACATAGAACCTTCATTGTCCCACTAGCAATATGCAGGTCTGCAAACTTTGCAATAACATGAAATGGGAATTCAGCCTTTTCTCAGTACTAACAAACAAAGTATGAGATTGAGAGTCATGAGAATGAAAAGAAAAAAAATAACATCATATATTTTCATATTATAATTAATCTCCTCCACTCCTCACCCTAAAAAACCAGAACAAACTTTCGGGTCATATGAAAATACATTAATCATCACTTTGGTCCTCTAATAATAAATATACAAAAAAAAAAAACCCTTTAATTTTCCTTTTTTAAAGTTAAATGGATATTTCAATGTTAAATATACAATTTAGTCTCCAGCATGTTACTTTGGTCTTCAAGATCTTCCATACACATAACTTTCATGTAAGTTAAACAAATTAAGACAAACTTGTTACACTTCAGTCAATTAGTATCATAAAACTTACTTTCATGCATCAAAATAACACCAAAACCAAATAAAATTATACATTTACTCGTATAGTCATGTCGGATCACCATTATAGACATTTTTTAAGAATATACTTATTTTCTCATAAAATTAAATTTTTGTCTCAGTAATCTTTATTCATCTCAAATAAACTTTTATCGTACATATTATCCAAATAAACATACTGATTAGAAAATAATACTAATTACATGCTTGAACGCTCTGTACACCCTTCCCAAGTTCATCCATTGAGAGACAAAAGCAATACCATTCAAAAGGGTTTATTCAAACATGCCCTGGAAACATGTTAAGAATGACGTTTGAGTTTTGTCAATTGTTCTCTTCCTTTTTCTTAAGGCAAAGGTGGAGACACTGATCTTGTTCATTATGGGAGAGCAATTTGTTGTTCCATACTTTCTCTCACTTAGTTTCTCTTCCTCCAGTCTCAACAAGTCATCATAATGAAAATAAGCTCAAACTGAGCTCTATACCAATATTCATTACACAATTCAGTCAAAAATAATTTAAAAATAACAAATAACAATAATAATGACAAAAACATCAATTAAAAATGGGATGATTTAATCCTTATTATAATGTATATAAATGTAATGTCAATTAATGTTAGTTACCAGAGCAAGGAAAATAAGCTGGAGCGGCTTGTGGAAATGCTACAGAAACATCAAGTGCTGACAAATTAAGATACGAAGGCGTCACAGAATTCACGTTTTCTGTAACAAAAAGAACCAAACAAAGAGTATTAGAAACAAAATGCGACAACATATCATATGAATGTATTACTTATTACGCATCTATGTGGATCATAAAATCAAACCAAAACGAAAAAAATAAGGAGATTGGGATCGAAAAGACCTTGATTGGAGCGAGTAATAATTGAAGCGAAACTGTCCAAACTGAAATGAAGATGTTTGGACGAACGAGATTTGTCTATTGAAACAAAAATTGAAAGGAAAAAGATGACAAAACTTCGCCACTTCGCCTGAGATTTATCATCGCATTCGCAATAATAGTTTTGATGTTTAAATAACTGAAATATTTATTTTATCTCCTTTACAATGTGCATACAATTTAATTTTCAACACATTAATAATTTAAATAACTATAGAGTGTGATTGATGATAATACTAAGGAAAACATGGTGATTAATGTGCATATTAATATGTTATTTTAAATTTTATACTATTTTATTTTTGTATTGAGATAAAACTTAATTATTATACTACATTTTACGATTTTATATATTAATGTGTATTATATCTTTAAAATATATTTATTTATATAATTTATTTACTGTTATACTGTTATGTGTAAATTTATATATTATTTAAGAAATTTAAATTTAAAATCAAAGGGATTTAAGTTTTGTTAAAGGGAAAAAATGAAATGCTATAAAACTTTTGAAAGTTATAAAATAAACAAATTAAAATAAGGCAGAGATGATCGATTTTAACAGTTACTTGGAAAGAAATAAAGGAATAGAAGATAAATAAATTTATTTTACATAAATTAAAGAATATATTGGAAAGTGAAATGTTTATAAAAAAATGATTTTTTATAAGTATTTAAATATATAGAAATTAAACTTATATATATTATTCAAATAAATTTTATAAAACTGAAATAAATTCAACTAATCATAAACCTTCTTATGTGGAGATAATAAAATTGAATTAGTGAGTAACTTTGACTTATAAATTTTTATATGATCATTTCAATAACTTGTTTATTTTAATGAGTATATATATCAAATTTAGGATTTTATAAGTTAATATAATATTGAGGTATAATCGTAAGATATAACTTCTCTATTTCTTAACTCACCTTGTTATTGTATTTCTATGTAAATGTGTGCTTTGTGAAAACAAAATTGAATTTTTTTTTTTAAGTTACTCTGAAATTAACTTATTATTTATTATGAATAATTGGTATTTTCATATATGTATTTTTCTATATGTGTATATTAAGATTTTTCTTGATTTATAAAGGTGGTGAGGACTATATCATAATATATGTGCATATATATTTTTAGGGATGTTTGTGTCTGATTATCTGTTTATATGTTTATAGTTTTTTCTCTATTTGTGGAGTTAAAAGTCATCTTGCAAGTCACAGTTAAGTACTATGTATAATATTATATTATTTTGTTATCACAATATAGTTGTATGAGTAATTTTTAAAGTATTATCTTTTTATCTAAATGCTATAGTTAATATTTATCTTTTGTTGAGAGAAAAAAGTAAAGTTTTACAAAATAATTATTTAATATGTATATATAAATCAATTATTATATTTATATATGCAAATATTTGCACTTACAATTAATTAATTAATTTACTATTATTCTCTTCCAACTTATTTCCTATAACTTTTGTATTATTTGATGTAAAAGAATATTTAACATTTGTTTTGAATTTTATAAAGATTTAAAAATTAAAAAATGTGAGTGTTTGTTTGTCTTTGAATATGATTGAATAAGGATAAATAGGTCGAAAATACAAACATAAGAATTTTACATTTTTTACAAAACTACGAATGAAAATTTTTAAAAAATATCTTGTTATTTTCATTTTTAATGTATTTTATTAATTTTTTTCATTTTAACTTTGATTACTATCTTTAAAAGAACATTATATATTTGTTATTAAAAATCTAAGTATTATGAAAAATCTTTTGAAATTCTATTCAATTATGTTTTCTAGATCTCGATTTACGATAAAGTTATCAAACTTATACTTTTAAGAAGGAGCATATTATAAAGAAACCAACAAAATCATTCTTGTCTCTAATATTAGAAAAATAAATAAATATATATATATATATCAATTTTATAATACTAAATTTAAAATAAATAATAAAGGATGAAGTAAAATAAATACCAAAGAAAAGTTAAAATTTAACACTACAGTACTTTTATCATTTTTGAAATACAAAAGTTAGATGGAATAGAAATATATAATATAGTTAAATTTCACCACTTCTCTTCATGTATGATTAAATTTATTAAATAATTTTTTCTTCTTCTATGTTGTCTTCAATCTTTATTATAAAAAGTTATACTTCAATCCATTAAAGCAAATGTTAAACATATTTTATTGAACACAATTCCTTCTTTTTCAATCCAATATAATAAATTTGTATTAAATTCAATGATTTAAAGATGATTAATAAATCCTTTTCTCTGTTTCTAGACAAATGATTTATTGATTCTATTATCTTAAGTTTATAACTTATAAGGATTTTTCAATCTCTTACTACTATAATTAGTTTACTATTGATCAAAATCTAACAAGATTAAACATCAATAAAGAATAAAAATATAGAACTGGTGATTATATCTAACTTTAAAAATGAGAATTTAACTACTTAGCATAGAATCTAAACCAAATGATGATAAAAAAAATGGAGATAAAAGTCATCACGAAATTTTTCAATAGATGAGTATCTTAGCCTTCTTTTCTTATGCTGCAGTGCTTCTGCATCATCCTGAGAAACCTCTTTAATATTTTGGATTTCAAGCCAATAAAATATTATCACATGAATGGCTCATGGAGTCAAAGCTTTTGCTTGCTAAGTCAGTTGCAATCAATTGTTATATGTTTTATGTCTTTCAAAATCAGTGGCTGAAACTTAGTTTTCATTTGGACTGGCTCTCTGATCAAGATCAAATAAAGGATGCTTCTCTTTGGTCTAATGTTAACTGAGCAAAAATTCTTGAATTAACAAGATATGAAAAGCTTAATTAATGATGCTTAATGAATTAACATCCTTCCTTTACTTTGATGTTACTTGAATTGTTTTTTCTTCTCCCATTTTTTTTTAACTCAATCAATGTCAAAAGAGTTTTAAAATATTATATATATAAAAAGCATAATAAATCCTTTTTTCCTATAATTAAAAAAACTAAATAAAAAGTTATAAAAATTAAGTTAAAACATTTTAAAATAAAATAAATAAATATTATGCTTAATAAATTAAACACAAATAACACTCATCAAGCTCAGAAAAGTTGTTGATTTTACAAACTCAAAAATATGATTCAAAATAAGTTAATAAAAATAAAACATGTAGGAAAGAAGAACAATTTTAAAAACTAATTGAGTTTAATTGTCATCTCATTAGATAATATATTATTTTATTATCACATCACTTTACTCTTTTTAGTAACTACTTCAAATTCTTATATAAGTATTATTTTTTAAGTTTCTTCAAGATTTTACAAATGCATGATTACTCTTTTTACAACCAACAACTCTTCACTTACACAAAATAAAAATAGTTAGAAATAAATATTTGGAAAAACACAACTTACATTAGACTTAACTCTCAATATCTTAAAAGGTGAATATAAAGATTTAACTAAATAAAACTTTGATTTTCTCTATAGACAAATAAAAGTTTGAGAGCTTGTCAAGAATGTAGAGGAGTTTTCTCGGTAATGTTTGCTTCTTTCTTTATATTTTCTTCTTCTTTTCTCTTAGATCTAAAAGGTTTAAATTTAGTCATTGTCTTAGGGATTTGAAATATATCTTCTTTTTCTTTTGATTCATCAAATGAGCAATGGAGGTGTGCATTAAATACTTTGGGTAGATCATTTAATGATCATTAAATATTTTATGTAGATCACTTATTTATGTATTTAATGCTTGTATGGGGAACTTTAATGATGTATTAATTTTTGTTCACATGCAAGGGTATTCTTTATAGCATGTGTTACTTATCTTTTTTAAGTGATAAATATTGTTTTTTATCATGTTATTAGCCATTTGTAATAAATAATGAATGATATATAACAGAAATTGCAAAGTAGACAACAATGGTGATTTCTTCTAATGGACATGTCTTTTGATGTATTTTGTTTTTTGATAGATTTTTAAATCCTAAACTCTAAATCTTAAACTTAACTACGAAAGATGTTGATCCTTTATAAAGGCATTTCTAGCAGAGTGAACAAACACAGGCAATGCTTTAACTATTCACCTATAGATAGTCTATCATTGAACTAGACGATTCATCACGTGATAGACAATTTGCACTAGAATTCTTTTGATTTGACTTTGGAAATGACAATAATCTATCCCCTTAAATAATTGTCCCATTGGAAATTAAACTTGTGACCTTGACTTTGATACAAATTATTGGATCGAGAACTTACCATTGGATCAAAAGCTATAGTTGATAGTTAAAGTACAACTCTTCTACTTAAGAATGTAACAACTCAAATGTCACGATTTGATTGTGACTTGCTTCACCTTACCTCCGCCATGTGACAATTAATGTCACTTACAACAGTAGATACTCTAGACTACACACTAGATCTAGAGAGTAATTTCTTTTAGTGATATATATAGTTGTTTAATCATGAGTAGCTAAGCACCTTATTATTAGTGATTGATACATTTGTTAAACTCATGTAATTTTTCTTCACCTTTTTAATAAGATTGATTAATTTGATTAACTATTTCTTAACGCTTAATACTTATGTTGAGTTTGATCAACTCGAAACTTGGTTTTATAATTTTAATCGAGGTTAGGATACCCTATTTTAATTATAATTTAGGTAAAAAGAACATTGATACCATATACTCTTAGGAATAAGGATATGATTTATTAGTTAATTTTTAAGTATCTAACTTTGGTTTTAGTTGTTTAACAAATTTCACTAAGGACTTAAGATCTTCTTTAAATAATTGATGATTTTTCTACTAAAGAATTACTGTTAGGATTAAATAAGAGGATCATTGAATTAATTAAATAATCAAAATTATTAAATAAGTATTAAAATGAATTGCACATTAAATAGTGAAATTAATCTCTAGCATCTTTTACATACTTGAAATACCTTCTATCTTCATCATTGTCTTTTCAATTATATATTCTCTATCTTCATCCACATTTCATTATTTAAAGCAAAGTTTTTTTTATTTTATGAAATTGCTCTTAATTTCAAATTCTAAATATCTTTATTTTCTTCGTATTCAATAATTGTATAATTTATGTGGATTCAATATTTGGATTTGTCCATTTACTACTTGCAACAAACTAGTACACATGCTAATAAGTCATAAGAAACTTTATAATACTTGTGAAAATATTCAAAAAAACATAATTCAATTGTCTTATATGCTTTTCTTCTATTATAGTTTGGTATTAGAGTTTAATTTGGAGTTTCCTACCAACCTTTTTTTAAAGTTTTTGATATTTTTACAAACTTTGTTTTCTTAGTCTCTTAGATGATTCTAGCACATTTGGTTTTCCTCATAGTTTTTATTTAGGTTTAGGCTCTTTTGTCTATGTCCATGAAAGGCAATAGTACTTAGAGTCCATATGAGTCATATCCTCCTTATTACACATAATTACTCCTAGAGATGAAAAAAAAGGAGAAATGCATAGAATCAAGAAAAAGAAGAGATATTAACAATCTTACATAATTAAGTAACATTGTTTTATGTCAACAGAAAGGTCAGACAATTTAATAAGAAGAAATGTATGCAAAGACTAGAGACACATTTTTTTTTTTGTGATGGATAAGGTTCCATCACCCCCTGTTTTCATACAAATGGAAAGACCTCATAAGCTCCAAGAAGATATAAGTACAAGGTCATGGAATAAAAAAAAAGTAGACACTCCTTGAAAGTTTTGTGTTTAACATTTTATTATCAAAGAAAAAAAGATATTAAAGTTGCAAAAGATAATGTATATGCTTGTGTTTTGTTATGTAATTGTTTAAGTAAAATCTTATAACAATGGTGCATCCATGAAATATACATGTATATGAGTGAATGTTTATATCTCACTAAGACATTGCTTCATTAGTTTAGTTTTCATGTTCCTTGTTGAAGAGGTATGAAAGATGAAGACAAGTGGTCATGAAACGTTAGAGTTGTAGGTTTGAGCCTTATGAGAAAGAGTGTCTAATATTCTTGTAAAAGCCATACTTTTTAGACTTAAATAACTTCTACTCCCAATTTGGGATGTTCCTTCCTTAGATGAACATAATGTATCATGTCTTCTAAGATCAATATGTTCTTTTCACTAAAATATAAGTCAAGTAAAGGTGTATAATATAAAAGACATTTTAACTCAGTTGAAGTAATAAATTCGTAATAAATGAACAATAATAATATTTTAGAACATTATTTTCTTTATACTATTCTAATGAATTTTTACTTACATAGACATCTCATTAGTGTCAAATATTTGTCATAATTAAGATATACTCAAATTATTTATATAATATTATCCTTTAGTTGAAGTAATTTTGATTGTGAATCATAACATTTTATCTTCTTAAACTAGATTTTAGAAGACTTTAGTTATATTTTTTATATAAAATCTTTTATACTAAGAATTATCATATCATATTTCACACTCATAAATTGTATTACCATATAAAATTATCACATAAAATAAGTAAATTTATTTGGATCACAAAATTTGTCTAGTCACTAGTTATACTAAAATTAAATTGAACTTGTAAGTTTTAAAGCTTTAATTACATAAACAATTAAATAACATATCTAATCAAATGACATATATATTCAAACAAAAGTTAGGTAAATGAATCTCAAGGAAATACAATAAGACTAATAATAATAATAATAATAATATAGACTAAATTACTAACATTTTATACCATAAAAACTATTTTAATAAAATTTTAACTTAGAATTTATTACTTGTAAAGCCAAATTCATCCTCACATAAACCATTTACAGCTAGAATTTATTACTTGTACGAAAGCCAAATTCATCCTCACCTCAACCATTTACAGCACTAAATTATTTTAACTATTATACTACTTATAATATTTGTTTAATTATTTTAGAATTACACTTCAAAATACTTTAAACATTACACTAACTAACCTAATAAAATTGTGACACCTTATGTCTATACTCCTTTCACTTTACTTTTAGTCTTGATTAAAAATATTTTAGTGTCATATATAATATAAGTTAAAAGTAGAATACATGGTATGAAAATACAATAGTTAAAACAGTTGACCCAAGATAAAAAAATTACAAGAGTTTAATTAATTAGAAATATCCAAAACATACATATATCTAGCAATAAGCAAGAGGTTGTATCAAAAATTTTCAGCAAAAAGACATAAAATATTAGTTGGAGATGCGGGGTATCGATCCCCGTACCTCTCGCATGCTAAGCGAGCGCTCTACCATCTGAGCTACATCCCCATTTGCAATGTGTCATCTTCATACTTTACAATATAGATAAGTAAAAGTTATGACTAAACTAAATCTAGAGAAGGTGTGGAACAACTCTTACATTGACCAATGACCTAGAGAAGGTGTGAAACAACTCTTCCATTGACCAATGACCAGCAGACGAGCTAAAAGAATTTATCTTTTTTATTATTAAAAAGAAAGTTTTGATTTGTGATGCAAAGAAAAAATACCAAGCATTGGAATAATCATCAGTTCATCATAGGAAATCAAACTGCCGAGACAACCTACGCTCGCCAACAACAACATCATCGGCAACCATGTTTGCCAAGAAGTTGTTTGACAAGGCTCAGCTCCACCATTCCAATGTAAATTAAAAACTCTAATATAAAAATCCTATCTTTCTCGTTCAACTTTTCTTTTCTTCTTCTGGGTTTCCTTTACTCTTTCATGTTGTGATTTTTTTATTTTTTTTTCTGGGGTTGGGTTGGTTTTGGTTCAGCATAAGTTGCAGCATGGTGGTTTGCAGGGAAGTGAATTGGACCCCAGAATTGTGTTTCACTACGGCATTCCATCCACTGCTTCAGTTCTCGCCTTTGACCCCATTCAGAGACTTTTGGCTGTTGGGACTTTGTCAGTTCTCTCTCTCTGATTTTGTTGTTGATTCTTATTGTTTTTATTAATTGGGTATGGTACTGTATCTTGGAGTTACGATAATGTTAAATAATTTTCCATTTATCTTCTAACAATGGCCCTACCTTACTCAAATAGTAGGATTATCTCTGATAGAGTATACGAGTGGTTTATATAAAAAAACAATTTAATAGTTATGGTACTTAGTTGTTTAGTAATGGGGGAAGGGTTAAAAGTGATATTGGATTCAACATTTCAGAATAATTTTAACTTGGGTTATTCTAATTATCCGTGATAAGGAATTTGAAGTTGCTCTTTTGTCTTTTTCAATTATTATACGGTGGTTTAGTAATTGCAGTGTGAGCTGCTTCCATGCATGAGACAAATTTTATTTGGTCAAAGTGAATTATGAAATTTAGGATGAAAATAAATCTCGGTGTGTTATGCTTACTATCCTTGAAATGAAGTTCAGTTCTTTGTTAGAGTCTACTGGAGGAAGGGTGATGTAAGGCCTGAATTCATTGTTTATATTGACACTTATTTTGGTCCTTTCAGTTAAAAATGTGCATAGTGATAATAATAAGAAACGGTCATTCTGTTAAGAGAAACTCTAACTGAATTCTTGTACATGTTTAGCCCGAAAATGTGAGATGACATGACTCTTATGATAATGGTTAATGCATGATCTTTAAATGTCATGATGACTTGACACCAGGCATATACCATGATTTGATCATAGCTGGCAAGTGGATGCCATTGTAGGAGGTGAGCGTTTGATTACTTATATTGGGTAGTTTAATGATAGGGATGGAAGACTTAAGGTGATAGGCGGTGATAATATAGAAGGACTTTTGGTTTCTCCTAAGCAATTGCCTTACAAATACTTGGGGGTAAGTGTCATTGATCTTCTCAAATTGACATGCAGTTAGATCGTGTTGGATTTTCTATGCTGCAAAAAATTGTCAATTTTTTTGCTATCTAATCCTTTGATTGTTTTGGCACTCGCAGTTCCTGCAAAACCAGGGATATTTAGTTGGGGTCTTAAATGACAATGATATCCAGGTAATTTTATTTTATTTTTCTACATTTCACTATCGGCTTGTGTTGATACATTTTTTCTAACAGCTTTCCCTCTAACTAGGCTAAATCCTTAACACCTATCATTGATATCTCTGAGTTATGTGGTTGCTTTCCTTTTCTAGTTTCTTTTCTTACCATTCATCACTAATTGTAGAATGGAAAGTAATGTGTGTGATCTTTCATCGTCAAGCATTTTAGCATGTCAAGTTATGGTCTAATTGACTTAGAGTTCCTTGCTTGTTACAGTTAAGGCTTAGAATGTCTTTTTGTATTTTCCTTATGATTTTTGCAGGTTTGGAATCTTGAGAGCCGGAGCCTTGTTTGTTCTTTACAATGGGAATCCGATATTACTGCTTTTTCTGTGGTCAGCGGTTCAAATTTCATGTATGTTTATGAAAAACTTACAAGCAGTAAATATATACTTTTGCTCTTGTTGCTAGTAGTAGCTAGCTGCTAATGGTTGTGATTACATTTACGTGGCCCTTGATTATTAACATTACTTGTTATAATGTTCAGTTATGTTGGGGATCAGCATGGCTTATTTTCTGTGATAAAGTTTGAAGCTGAGGAAGGACAACTTTTGAAGTCATCATATAATTTGTCTGCAAACTTTCTAAGGGGTATTTTATTTTCTTTTTAGTTTTTTGGTCTTTTGTTTTGATGATTGATAGATAACACTGATAGACTTATTTGGTAAAAAACGGAAATACGATGAAAGAATTGAAGGAAAATGAACATTGACCCAAGATTGTTGTTATCTAGAAGTTGACTATGGAATCCTCAAGAATTTCCCGTACACAGGGTGTGTTTGGGAGCACCCAAACCTAACCCTAAACCCCATCTACAATTTGGCTCACAAGTAATTATTCTTTCATCTCTTTCACCTCTCTCACTATAAGTACGGATCCCCTGTCCTCCTCCTTCTCCTGGTGTAGACTTGTTTCAGTACCTAATAATCTTACTTTCCACACAGAAATTATGTTTGGCTTATTGGATGAGGGAAATATGGTCAGCACTAAAATAAACAATAATGCTGTGTCGCATTGCAATATTAATCTTACATAACCACTATATTCAAATGTCTTGAGATGATTCAGGCTGTCTTCCAGCATTTAAACTTATTTGATTTTCTTTGATTTAAGAATTGCTCGATATCATTGTTTTATTCTCTTTGACAGAAGCTGCAGGCTTTTCAGATCCCAGTGTACAACCAATCATTGGAATTCTTTTACAACCTTCTTCATCTGGGAACAGGTAAGATAATAAATAGCTCATACAGCATTTTAGCCTTACGTCTCTTTCTGGCAAATTTATAAATTGGAATTTTTACTTGACAGCTACTTATTGTTTTAGCCTAGCTAACATTGCCAATTGAAAAATAGGATTTTGTAAAATTAGAGTATAATTCTGTATTTTAACATGCACTTTTTTAATTCCCACTATCTATATAATTTCTCAGATTTTCAAAATTACTACAAACATTTGATGAAAAATGCAGAGCCATCCTCCAAAGCAGTTTGTGTAATTTTTCATAGTAGTATATATTCTTAGATACACCACTGCATGATTTCATGAGTATGTATTCTATATCCTTACGTATCTAAATCTTTGAACTCTGAATGAAATGATGGGTGAACATATTTTCAAGACAGCAAATATATCCATCAGTATTTGATACAGTTGTGTCACTCATGTCCTGATCTGTATGAATTGGGGTTGTTTGCTTGTGAAGAATTCTTGACTATTTAATAGGGACAGAATATTGTGGGATGCGTAAGTCCCACATTGAAATAGTATGAGATGCTCAGTGGAGTATATAAGTGTTTGGATTTCCCTCCTTAATAGTTTAAGTGTGGGTTCTCCAGGTTTTGGATGCTTATCAGTTAGTATCAAACCTAGTTGTTGATGTCTTGGAAAGGAGCTGCCTACAGAGAGTTTTGAGGTCTGGAGGATCTTAACCAGTGGAGAAGTTGAGTGAAGTGCTACAATGTAAAGTGGGTGGAGGGTTTTTTTTACCAATGGAGAAGTTGAGTTAAGTGATAAACTTTTAGGGCAATGCTATGATTGGGTGTTATGGAGTGTCTAACTCCCACAATAAGTACTATAAGGTGTTTGGTGAAGTATTAAGTATTTAATTTACCCCTTTAATAGCTAACTTTTAATCTAATATTCCATAGTTTAAAAGAAGTTATACTTTCAATTTGATGAAGAATGAATTCTTTTATATTTTGTAGACTCTTGATTGCATTTGAGGATGGGTTGCTTATTCTTTGGGATGTTTCTGAAGCTCGAATTGTGTTCCTTGGTGGTGGAAAAGATCTCCAATTGAAGGATGAGGATGGTAACCCTTCTACTGAAACGATGGCTAATCTTCCAGATAATATTATAGAACAAAATATGGGAGACAAAGAGATAACTGCTCTTTGCTGGGCATCTTCCACTGGGTCTATTCTTGCGGTGGGATACTTAGACGGCGATATCCTTCTTTGGAACTTGTCATCAGCAGCACCTTCTAAAGGTCAACAAACTTCTAAAAATGTTATTAAGCTGCAACTTTCGACTGCAGAAAGAAGACTCCCCATCATTGTCTTACAATGGTCTGACAGCCATAAATCCCAAAGTGATAGTGCTGGGCAGTTGTTTGTCTATGGTGGTGACGAAATTGGATCTGAAGAAGTTCTGACAGTAAGTTATTTGTTTGTCTGTTTATCATTTTATTTTAAATTGATTTCTATTGGTTTTATTGGCAATTGCTTCCGAATTATGATAAACTATACCGGTTATAAAACAAGTAATACATTCAAAATTGGTCCGAGGTTGTGATTGAAACATTCTTGTATGTTTCATCATTCCTAAAATCTGATTGAAGAAGTATTTTACTTGAACTTTGCAGGATATAAAATATAATGGAAAACTCCTTATGATATTGTAAATCTGATTGAGCACCATCCTGGCAATATAAACTTTAAAAAAATATTGACATTTAATGTAGGCTTACCGTCTTATTACTAAATTGATGATTTCCCTGATATTTTTTCATTATTTTCTTCCGATATCTTCTGTTAGTTTAAACGGTAAGGTTATATTGAACACATATGATGTTGAGGTTGTTGTAGGATTTCTAGTCACTTGTTACCATTGCTTGATGACCAGTGTTTCTTCTTGTTAATATGTTTTCTAAGCATGTATGTAATGTTCCCCCTAAACTTTAGAATGTCTCTTCATTACAGGTTTTAACTCTTGAATGGTCATCTGGGATGGAGTCTGTAAGATGCACTAATCGTGCAGACCTTACACTTAGTGGTTCTTTTTCAGACTTGACTTTACTGCCTAGTCCTGGAACAATGGGGCTGAACAGCAAAGATGAAGTTTTTGTACTTACAAACCCTGGAGAACTACATTTGTGTAATAGTGATATCCTGTCCACATTGACATCCCAGCAGAAACGGATGCCATCTGTTCCTGCTGTGGAATTTCCAGTGCTAGTACCTATGACTGATCCATCTTTGACTGTTGCAAAACTTATCAGGTTGCCCAATAAGTCAAATTCATCAAAAATTCTTGCTAAGGTAACTTTTTTGCCTGCGTGTAATTTGTTACACTTTCAGCTAATCTTTGTTTGTTATATTATTTTCATCTACTTATTTCATTTTCTTAGGTTGCTTCAGCTTTTAGAACTGGCTTGAGGCCTGGATCTGCTCCTTCAGATTGGCCCTTGACTGGGGGTGTTCCCAGTCAGTCATCCACAACAAAAGGTGCTGAGGTTGAGAGTGTTTATTTTGTGGGTTATGCTAATGGATCTGTCCTTGTGTACGATGCTACTCATGCAGTCTTATCTTATATTTGCTACATAGAGGGAGAGGTAAGCATTCTTCAACTACTTTTTCCCCAAATAAATTCAAAGAAAACAATGTCCTTACATTTTCACATATAATTTGTTGTTTGTCACACAATTATCTCATTGTTTTGTAGGTGAATGGTACAAGAGTGGCTCGTTCAGATGCTCCAGTGACAAAATTGGACTTCTGCTCTGTTTCCTTACTGCTGGCTGTGGGCAATGAATGTGGTCTTGTCAGATATCTTTCTTAATATGTCAATCTATTTTACATAATACAATATTTTTTCTGTGCTTAATTCCTTTGCTGTGATGACTTTAATAGGTTCGCATTTATGACCTCAAAGTCTCCTCCAATAGACAAAATTTCCATTTTGTCACACAATCAAAAAGTGAAGGTGATCCCTAGATTTCTGTCACCATAGTGGAAGTCTATCTTCTTTGTTTGAGTTTTTACCCTGCCCCCCTCACATGTTTCTTGTGTTCCAAAGATATCTATGCAGAAAAAAGAAATTGTTAGGCCTTGACTCATTGTATCTTGATTTGCGAAATATGTTTTGCAGTTCATGATGTTCCACAAGGAAAAGAAACTAATTGTAGTGCTGTCTTTTCTCTTCTGGATTCTTCAGTACAAGCATTATCATTTTCAAATTCTGGAACCAAACTTGCTATTGGATTTTCAAGTGGTCGTGTGGGTATTATCTGACTACTTGGTTAATTCTCATTGCCTTTGTTATTTGTTCATTAGGGGTAGTGGGAGGTCTCTCAACTGATACATCTTGGTAAATTGCTTCTTTCCAGGTTGCAGTCTGTAATATGACTTCATTGTCAGTTTTGTTCTTGATTGATGGTGCACCTTGCTCTACCTCTCCCATTACTTCTTTGGTCTGGAAACAAGAAGCATGTTTTCAAAGTTATGTGAACTTAAAGCAATCAGATACAGCTTCAGGCAACTCTCTTGAAGAAATACTATTTGTGTTATCCCAAGATTCAAAAATTAACATAGTTGATGGTAATAGTGGCAAAATGATCTCTAGTCGACCATTACATGTGAAGGAATCAACTGCAATTTCAATGTATGTTATAGGCAAGTACAAATTTCATGAAGAACACAGCACATTTTTTGCACTTGAAATATCATTGAAAATTCTGACAGATTTTTGTACCTCAGAGAGTAGCATCTCAACCTCTAAAGCATCAAATGACAAGCTGCAGGATGAACTCTTGAAGAATACTGCTGATGCTAGCCCTGATGAGCAGGAAGAACCCTTATCAGCTAGGGTAAATTCATCAGAGGCTGATCTTTCCTCTTCAGAAGCCTCACATTCTGGAAATTTAATGTTGGATCCACTTGTGCTCCTATGCTGTGAGAATTCATTGCGATTGTTCTCGGCAAAATCTTTGATAGAGGTTCTGTAGTTCATTATCACTTCACATTTGCATTCACATGAAGTCTGTATGTGAATGAATTTGACTTATATGATAATTCTTTACAGGGACATAAGAAACCAATTCATAAAGTGAAACTTTCTAAATCTTCTTATTGGACTTCAATTTTTAAGAAAGATGATAAAGTTTACGGGCTTCTGTCATTGCTTCAGACTGGAGCATTTGAAATCAGGTGAAAGTGCTAGTGTTTTTGTTCTTTCTTCTGTTTCTGAAGGGTTGGGGCAGTATTTTAAACAAGAAAACGTGGATTCTAGCAAATCAAATTTTCTTTGAAATGATAAATTATTGGATTATTTTGCTCGTCTTTTGACAGGTCTTTGCCAGATTTGCAATTGGTTGCAGAAAGCTCTTTATTGTCAATTTTAAGATGGAATTATAAAGTGAATATGGATAAAACCATGTGTTCTGATGATTATGGACAGATAGTGCTGGTACAATTCTCTCTAGAACTTTCAAATTCTCAGGAATTTCATCTCTGTTATTACGCCCTATTTTTTTACTGGATACTGTAAAACATATTTGAGTATTGAGGTGAAAGCATTCAAGTCAAATTCAAAGTCTGCAACTTTTGGTCTTCAAAGCACCCTTCTTATATTCATAACTTACAGGCTAACGGTTCTGAATTGGCACTAATTTCATTACTGGCTGGCGAAAACGAATTCAGGTATCTTTGTTATCCTGTAATGAAGCAATAACATTGTGGACTTTTGGTTAAACTGTAGCAATAAGGAAGATAAAGATGACTAACATTGCTATTCTGCTTTAGTAATCTGGAGCATCTGCCTTGTCTTCATGACAAAGTTCTTGCAGCTGCCGCTGATGCTGCCTTTAGATTCTCTACAAATCAGAAGAAAAAACAGGTTAGAGGTTCTTTGATTAGCCTTATTTTGGATCCTAATGTTCATTAAAAAGTTGTTTAATTAGCTTAACCATTTTGGTGCAGACCATGGTACCAGGAATTCTAGGTGGTATTGTCAAAGGACTTAAAGGAGGAAAACCCTCTCAAACAAATGTGACTAGAAGTCCAGCCTCCGATTTTGGTAATTTGGAAGACATTTTCTTTAAGCCCCTATTGCCTGATCCCCTTCCAACAGTGGATGTTGCAGATAAAGAAGTGGAGCTTGATATAGGTTTACATTTTTCTTCAAACTTGGTGTTTTTTGGGTTTCATAGTTAGAACATGAAGTTTGAATTGTCAAAAACAAAACCTCAAAATATTATGTATTTGGGCACAGATGACATTGAAATAGATGAGCCCAACCCGCCAATAACTAAGACTTCTACTTCATCTCCTGATGTTAAAAACAAGCAAAAAGGTAAATCACTTTCAAAACATGTATCATATCTTACATGCAAAGATTAGTGACAGTTTCTTAATTTTTCCTGCAGATAAGTTACGAGATAGGGAGAAATTATTTGAAGGTGGTACCACTAAGGATGATGTAAAGCCAAGGCTTAGAACACCTGAAGAAATTATGGCTGCTTATAGAAAAACTGGGGTAATACTAAGCTGTCCATATTCTGTCTTTTAACACTATTAGTATCAATGAGGTAATTATATTAATCAACATCTTTTTTCAGGATGCTTCTTCAGCTGCTGCCCAAGCAAGAAACAAGCTTATGGAGAGGCAAGAAAAATTAGAGGTAGAAAATTATCTCATCTCATCATGTCAACTTATAATCAAATTCTGTTGCTGTCAATTCTTCAAAATAAACATGGAAGCACCCTCTTTGGTTATTAGTCCTTATATAAAGTGTTTTTCATTTTTAGCTACTATATTTAACAAAGAACGAATTTTTTGTAAGAAAAACTATATGGTTTTAATCCCTTAGTAGGATTAAAAACAGAATTTTTGTAATTTTTAGGAACTAAAACTTGTAGAGACCAATGCAAAAAGATGTCATATTTTCAAAGACTAAACTTATTTAAGCCAACTTTTCTTTTTCATCTTTTACATAGAAGTTGTGTTTGTCTGTTTTTCAAGTATTATTGTCAAATATAAACCTATTTCTTCACTCTCTAGTCTGAGTACAAAGGGTCACTAATTTCTTATGCTTGAAGATCTTTATCATGATTCATAAACTCTGCCAAAATGAAATTTTACTGTTGAATTTGATTCAGAGAATCAGCCAACGCACTGCTGAACTGCAAAGTGGAGCTGAAGACTTTGCATCATTAGCAAATGAGCTTGTCAAGACCATGGAGAGAAGGAAATGGTGGCAAATATAGAAAAAAAAAATGTATATTTATTTTCTTGTATATATTTGTGGCTGCTGGCATTGTTTTTGTTTCATTTGTGGCATAGAATTAGCAAAAGGAAAACACACAACATCTGCAGAGTTTGCTATAAAAAGCAAGCCAAATAGTAGTTAGTGATTCTTTATAACTACCACAATTATGTCTTTATTTGTTTTCACAATTTGAGTGAGATATTTGAATCATATCAATTTCATATATTTTGTAATAGTGATAGATATAAAGAATATAACGAGAAAAAAAGTTGCATTTTTGAAATATTTTTATGAAATATGTAACATGCTAATTCATAAGAAAGACTCGATGCAAACTTTTTTTATTAAAAATATATACGAATAATTTATTTCATAAATATTTCTGAAAAAATTATATTTATTTATAAGCTAAAATTAGTTATACCTAAATTAATTCGTAATTTTGTTTATATAATTTTTTAAAGCTTTTATCTTTAATTTATACGTAAATTAATTTTAGTTTATAAGCAATTTTTTTATTTTATTTTTCTCCTAAAAGTAAAATTTGACCAAATATTCTTTAACCGTTTTAGTGTCACTGCTAACAACCATTCATAAAAAATTATGAATTGATTTCGAAAATTATGGAAATTAAAATAACTGGATTTTGATCCAAACCTTAACTTCGTCATTGTGTTATTCATCTTAATTTTTTACAATTAAGAATGATTGCATAATCGGTCTGCTTTGAGAGAATAACTGAAAAATTAATTAAAAACTAAAAAAATGCTAATTTTTGTTGAAGGTATTTAGTTATTGAATAGAAAATTTTAGTAAGATTAGCAATAATGTAGTTGGTAACTTTAAAATAACATAAAGAAATATTTATGAAAATTTTTTATTCAATATACAAAACATGATTTTAGGAAATTCTAGTTTTAGTTTATTTTTTAAAGTTCACAACAAAATATTACAACGTTATATTCCCGTGATGAATCCCAAGACATAAATTTTTATGTTTGACTTTCTTCAACAAAGTTAATATTAACCTCCGGAAGAAATTTGATTTATCTGTATTTTATTTAAATAATTTTTACAAATAATTTTATTATTAACAACACAAAATACCATTATTATGGAAATAATCAAAACCTTATTTTAAAACAAAATTCGAAATAATATAACATAAAAAATATAATAAAAAAACACATCCTCAAGTAAACCGACACACACATATATACATTACATTATATATTATATAAATATTTATGGAGTGTGAGATTCTCAATTTTTCTCTCCATAATTATCTCGGATTTTAATTTTTTTCTCTTATTCTTTTACATAGTTATTTTTACTGCCTTACATGTGTTTTCATAATTGTGTATCCATATTAATTAAATGTGATAATAAATTTTTAAAATTTATATAATTCTGAAATAGTAAAAACTAAATAGAGTATGTGGTAGTTATTTTAAGGGGAGAAGCTAGACATTTATATCTGGGAGAGTAACTATACACTCAATTTTATTAAAGAAGAAAGTTATTTTTTTAAATATATAATTATTTAATTAAAAATTACAACAAAAAGTGAGTAAGAAAATATATTTATTTTCTTTTATTAAAGGATAAAATTATCGAATAAAAAATAACATTAGAAATAATTAAAAAAGTGTATCTCCTTTATATAATTATATAAATATCAGAACAGATTTTATATATTTTAATAAATTTTAAATTTAATTTTTTTATTGAATATATTGTTTGAAAATTTAATTATATCGAATTTCATTTTAAATTATAAAATAAAATTTATTTTAAATTCTATTAAGTTCTCTTATCATGAATATTATCATTAGAATGAAATTATTATTGTTCACTGGGCTTTAATGCAGTGAATGTGATTTATAACAGTGACCAGTAATGAATTGTAACTGTGACAACACAACATGAAGAATTTTGCCTCAAGTCCTTCCCTGATTTCTTTTTGTACCTTCTTCATAATGTGGAAAAAGATAAAATTGTGCCTTCGTTTTAATATAATGTTTACCTTATATTTATTCTAAGTGCGCTTAAGAATGTGTGACTATTTTTTCTTTTTATCTTTTAGATTGGCTTAATCCATAATGTTTTTTTTTTTTTTTTTTTTTTTTTTTTTTTGTTTTTTTTTTTTTTTTATTTTTTTTTTTTTTTTTTATTTTTTAAAATCACCACCTTTTTTTTTTTAGTCTTTTTTTTTTAAAAAATGGAAAAGTTCAAATTTTAT
>Ga0209700_101193_pt1 | contig 53131 bp, 28 predicted proteins | sample SiratroredBW_FD_187528 | JGI IMG/M metagenome (GOLD analysis project Ga0209700, IMG submission 187528) | Root nodule microbial communities of legume samples collected from California, USA - Siratro red BW (SPAdes) (version 2) | ecosystem: Host-associated > Plants > Roots > Nodule | place: USA...
AGTAGCTTTATGAAATTATTTCTTTTCAAATGTTTCTAAATGTCGCCCAGTCCAACCAACGAAAATCATTCATATATTCAAAAACAAAATTAAACATTTTATTTTAAGCATCAATAATCAAATTTCTAGAGAGAGTGGAATAATAGTCCTACTCAAAAGAAGATTTCCGAAACATACAAATAACAAATCCTCCAAACCATTACCATAATTCAACCAAACTGTAAAATTTACACAAGCTGAACTTCCATCCACCGCACCAGGAAACCCCAGAAGGCCAGACAACCAGAACAAATTATTTAATTCATACAATACAACATTCCCAAACTCCACAATGATTTCAAATCCTGTGTCCGGATCCATGATTCTATGGACCCGCTGGCAATCTCAGTTACAAATTCACAATTATCAACACCTAATCTCATTGGATCAAATAAAAATTATTTTTATAAATAAAAAAAGAAAAATAAAATAAAATAAAAGAATATAAATAAGAAATTAAAATTTTTTAACATGTATTATTTAGTTTCTTTGCCGTTTAGAATAAATAATAAAAAGAACTTATAACAAAAACAAAAGTGTTGAGTCCGTCTTAAAATAAATTGAATAGAAAAATTAAGTGAGCCCAATTGAATAGGGAGGTTCATTTATAAAAAAAAATTTCGATTCAGTTCCATAAAAATGTTTTCTGAAACCTAATTTACTAAGAGATTATTAAAAATAAAAAAAAGTTATTGTTTACACCTCACTTATCTATTAATTGTGTTTGCCACTTGTCCATTCAAGTACTATGTAACTTTAACTTTAATACCTTTTAATTAGTGCCTGACAAATTTTATTTCTCATAATTAAAGATTCTTGATTAAGAGTTACAAAAGTGTTGTTTCCAGCTTTTTCATTCTCACACTTATTACATTTAGTAATCATGCTTTTAACATTTAATTAGAAATCATGTTTTTAACATTTAACTATGTAATCATGCTTTTAACATTTAACTAGTAATCATGCTTTTGACATTTAACTAGTAATCATGTTTTTGACATTTATACTCACATAGCCTTTTTACATTCATATTCATATGTTATTTATACTCCCATAACCTTCCTACATTGACTATTCATGTTCAGTGATTATTTATTTTTTTTATTTTCCTTTTCCTTTTCTTCATAAAATGTAACCATATAGTCTTAAACTAAAGGAAGTTAATACAAAGAGGATGAAATATAAAGAGATTAAAAAATATAAAAGAACTAATTTTATTTTCAAGAGAAGGGAAAATACAGAAATTGAGATATACTTAAAAAGTTAGAGAGAAAAAAATACTGGGAAAAGAAAAATATTAAAAAATATTTTTTGGTTCTGTTGAAAAAATTCTAAGTGTCCAGTAGAATCATCCTCATCAACCCTGGCTCGTGAATATTCTTCTGGGTTGTGTCGTTTTGTGTCACTATGAATGTTCAATTTATCAATGACAAAAAGGTTGTCAACTACATAACTACGTAATAGGAAAATATACAAATAATCCAAATAGGTGGATGAGGTTAACATCATGAACTAATTTATTGTCGGGTAGGTTTTGAAATAATATGATTATGCAAGCTCTTTCCAGAATTACACTTCTTTTATACAAATTCCATAAATCCAAACATAAAAATATCTTCTTAATTTATGATACATAAAAATGAGAAATATTAATGAATATTGAATCCATTTGAGCAGTTGCAAGGATATAATTTGGTTCTGCACATAGCAAATTCTTAATATTCCAACAATATCATTATTAATTTTATTTTAAAATTTATTTATTAAATATTTTTTTCTCTCTCTCCCACCTTCGATATAGTCTTGAGTTTCTCTCTATATATATTAACAAACTTTTTTAATAAATAATAATAAAAATAATCTTATAAATATTAAGAAATGTCTGTATTTTTTTTTTCAACAAATTAAATAAACAATTGTCCACATTTATTGTGCACAATCAATTACAAAAATCATTTTAATTATTTTTAAGAAAATAAAAATTATCATATATTTTAAAAGTACCATATATATATATATATATATATATGATAGAGATGTTTTTATACGTGTGAAAGAGAAGAAAAATGTATTTAATAAAAAAAAATTTAAAATAAAAATAATAGTACGAGGTTTGAAAATATTTATTAATTAGCAGTGTTATAATGTAGATTATTTTACAGATTTGAAACACAAGTTTTGACCGTGTGTTATTATAATTAGAATTGATATGATGCTAACAATGGAGTTTTTTTTATCTTCATATTTGTCTTGTTCATGTAGTTGTTGGTTTTGTTCTTTCTACTCTCTTAGGTTCAGAAATTAGATATATCTCACCCTTATTTCACAAATTTAATCCCTATGCAGCTTACTACTGGTATAAATAGGTTTTCTTACAAAGTTGATATAATTTTATCCATTTTTCATCAAAGTCGTATCAGTTTGATACCACTTTATTGACAAATATGAAATGATTTAAAACAAAATTATTTTAATTAAAGTTAATCTAAATTATAAAATTTTATTTTGTTTTAAATAAAGTCTTATAAAATATTTACACCATCTACGTATTTATTAGTATAACAAAACTATTCTATATAATGCTTTTCAATTAATAATATTGTTTGAATACTAACCCATAACTTTTTAGTACTTAATATTATTTGAAAAACTTAATGTTGTTTGAATAAATCGAAAAAAATGATATATTTGAAATGAATAATTTAAAAAATAATTATTATTTTGGATAATAATGTTACTGGCATCATCACTTGTATCATTCAAATTATCTTAATGTGTATTGGATGTGTAAGTCAATATTAGACAAAATATATTAAAATTTCAATTAATATAAAAGAAAGTTGTATTATTTTTCTTTACATGTAGGAAACCAAAAAATGTATAGATAAAAAGGTTTTAAATAATGTTAAATTAAGTACTAATTCACAATGTTAAAAATTTTAAATACACTTATAAACACAAAATAACGAGTATTTTTTTAAAAGAATATGAAGAAAAAGACTAAATTAGTAATCAATTGTAGAAGAATAAAAACGTGCATATACTCTAATTAATTTAACAAGTAAAGGAAAGAAAAAATATACTTTAGTGTAAGAGCATATACATTGTATTTTTTAGATGAATTCTTTATCTTAAATTTATGGTCACAGACGTTTTATATAAAATTTATTTAATTGTTTAGTTTAATAATATTAGCGTTTAAATGAGTTTTTTAAGTTTTAACAATATTTTAGACATTATTTATTTTCAACTATTAAAATAACACAAAATACCTAAATAAATCGTTTTGCTAAAAAAATACGGAGAGATTTTACTATATTATTAAAATATTGCTTTTTTATTTTATGATTTCTATTTATGTATTTTACTTTTCTTCAGTGGAAGTCTTTTTTTTTTTCTTCAAGCATTTTATCTTATCATTCTCCATTTGATTTTTCATTTCTTTTAAGGTAAGATTATATTTTTTTATTGTTTTTTAATCAATATATAATATTTGAAAATTTATGTTTTATTTTTCAGTTTATATAAAAATTACAATATCAAATAAAAAGCACAAAAAAAGACAATTTTAAAGATCATACTAAAAAATATTATTTAGTTTTTATATTTAGAACCAAACATTCTCAACCAAGCGTATTAAGTTTTAATATCATAAATAAATCAATAACATTTTTACTAAAATAAATTTCTAATTAAAATATTAACACCAAAAACATCACAATTAAATTATAAAACTTAAATAAATAAATAAAAAATCATCCAAATTTGGAACTAGTATTTTATCCATTTTTAATCTAATTTAATTTTTCTTCGATAATACAAATTTTAAAAAATAACACTTATCTTACTTTAAATGCATTCAAATTCATATGTAAAATCAAACTAAATTATACTTAAATTCAGTCGATATGCACGTTTATAATAATACACAACTAATAAAATAAAGTAATAATTAAATCAAAATCAAAATAATAAAAAAAAATAAGCATTTATCTAAATTCAATAATAAATAATTACTACTTTCAATCAAATAATTCTTTGTAGATACATTTGAGAACACACATAAAAACATATAAATAAAATTAACTTAGCATGGATGAGAGTTTAAAGTGGCACTATGGGTTTCTTTTCCTCAGCCCTCACTCGGCTCCTATAACTTTGCTCTCCTGTGATCCTCCCCTCTCGGTCCAGGAACAAACCAGTCACGAAGAAAGAAAAGTTGATGATAAACGTTTCAAAGCTGAAGAAGAAAGTTCGAGGAGGTTATTATCCATTAAACATAGACCATGAAAACTTATAAATGCAAAAATGATATTTATCCTATATCTTCTTCCAAACATCACATGCGGCATGATATTTATTTTTTCTGACAAATCATCATCATTAATCCTAATGAGTGAATTTTCTTATGTACTGTGTTTCCCCTCTTTGTGTCACTATGAATATTCAATCTGTCAATAACAAAAACGTTATCAATTACATAATGGAAAATTATACAAATCATCACACCAAAATAGTTGAATGAGTTTAACATCATGAACTAATTTACTATAAGATAGAAATATTATGCCTATTCTTTCCAAAATCACACTTCTTTATACAAATTACAAATTACATGAATGTAAATATAAAAATATCTTTGTAATTCATGATACATAAAAATGAGACATATTAATGAATATTGAATTCTTCTATATGCTTTGCAAAGAAAGAGAAAGCAAAGTGTTGTAATAGAAGAAAATTGCATACAAATTTATATCTAAGTTAAACTTCACTTACAAAGGGTGGTGTAATATATATTGTTCTTAGTTTTCACAAAGTCACATCTATAGTAGTAAATTCCAATCTCCTCATTTATTGTAAAATCATATGGACAACCTTTATTTGACCTTTTTACAGTCTCAGTGATACCAGTAGCATTTAAATCCTGATTAAACTAGTTGAAGTGAATTAGTCTCTCAAAAAATAAAACAAATCAGGGAAACCAAACCTCAAATGCTCACACACCTCGCATGATGTCAATGTCACTTCTATTTCTCTCCACAACATATCCATTTCATCTGCATCCTCTCCACCAAGTATTTCTGTTTGTGTTTTTCCCGTATCATTTTGCTTCCACTGGTCAGTGAGACATAATTCTTCTTGAATGATGGTTTAGTTTGTTGTTCGGCGATAAAAACATAACTATCTCTCATTGGACCATCTCTTAAGAAGAACCATCTCTCATTGATGAGTGGAAGAAAACAACACAACTAGTAGCATTGGAAAAAACACATAAACATAAATGCTTTGTGAAGAGGATGCAGATGAAATGGATATGTTGTGGAGAAAAATGGAAGTGACATTGGCATCATGGGAGGTGTGTGACCTTTGCTTTCCCCTATTTGTTTTACTTTTCCTGAGACTAAGTCACTTCAACTAATTTTAATCATGATTCAAATGTTGTTGTTATCACTAAGACTGTGGAACAACCAAATGAAGGGTGTTTACATGATTTTAAAATGAATGAGGATATTAGAATCTACTGCTATAGATGTGGCTTTATGAAAACTGAGATCAAATATATTAAGCCACTCTTTGTAAGTGAAGTTTAACTTAGAGGTGAATTTGTATGCAATTTTCGTCTGCAACACTTTGTTTTTGTTTTTTGTGCAAAGTATTCGGATGGATTTAATATACATTAATATGTCTCATTTTTATGTATAATGAATTAAGACAATAATTTTTATGCTTGCATTCATGGAATTTGATGTATTTCGAAGAAACAGAAAATACATAAAACCAATGCCTTTTGGTGTAACTTCCATATCACAAAAAGTCGAAACATTTTGTCTGGGCATCAACAAAGTCATTAAGACATCTAAGTTCTTTCTTTATGTTGTCTAATTGCTGAGTTAAATGATCATGTCTCTTAAAAAGCTCACCAATTCGTGCCTTTGCATGGTCCAACTTAGCATCCCTTGTCACAACATGTTGGCGCATTTCATCAACCCACGACCTTCTCAAATCCAAATCGAACAGCTTCATCACATAGTTTATGAAACTCCTCTTCTCTATGAGGATTAACACTAGCAACACTTTCACTTCGAAGGAACAACAACATATCTGCCAATGTTTTCAACATCCAAGCTTGAAAATGATCCCTAAAATTCTTACAAGCATTCCAAAGATGAGGATATGCTGATATTGCCTCCTTTAGCAGAGAAATTTGTGAATCATCGAGATCAACAAAGTGCTTATACTCTTCCAATCTTGTACGTGTAACCGCAACTCTATTGTCAGAAACAATTCCTATTCCCTCTGTTTTATCCAACAAGTGTCTAAACCTTATTTGATATGAACTTATTGGAAATGAAACTACTGTTGTATGGGGATAATTGGTGGAATATAGAGTTTGCATAAGCTCTTGATCTTGTGAGTTATATTGATTTAAGTTAGATTATTAGATTATCTTAATGTTGTTTTGTTATTGAATTACTGTTGAGTTGCTTACTACATGTTGTGATAATTAAATTGTTAGGTTTTAAATGTTGTTGTTTAAAATAAATAAGTTTAGGTTAAAAAATATTGGTTTTGGTTTAATTAGAATAAAAAACTTAGTTTTAAGTTTTAATTAGAATAAATAAATCTCATGACAAATAAAGAAAAGATGTGATGAAGTATGTAAACTACTGTAAAAGTTTAGTGAAGTAATTGGTTTGGAATCTAATTTAATTTCATTATCCTTATGAAGATGTTGAACTTTAATGACAAAACATGCCTACTTGTTGGCCATTAATTGGAAGTCTCGGAATATGGAAAAATTCTATAATTTTGGAGGCATTCTCAATATTTAACGGATGCTAACTAACATTCGATTAATCGTTATACTCGTTGTCAATGAATCCTGCAAGAACATACAAATCATGAAATATGGTATAAATGATGAACATTTTACATTTTAAAAGAAGTGATTAAATAGAATTATTTGCATGCTTAGAAGCCAGATAAAGTCGTAGCGTTCCTTATCTTCAATGATTTGTAATAACTGGTTTCAATTTTCTATCTTGAACGTTTACAGTGGAGACAGGTCTATTCATAGTCTACATATGAGATTTGGCTTAAAATTTATCTGAAACTGGAAAAGATATTAGAGTTCAAAGATAATTAATTTAACAAAAGTTAATTCAAGAATTGACCTGATTTAATGTTTCATAAATTAAAAGAATGAATTTAACTGTTCCTACTTTCAAGCAAATAGATAAAAAGATAAGGGGGAAATTATATATCAAACCATGTTTGAAGAAGTTCATAAAACAACATAATGTCTACAGTAAAGGGAACATAATAAACTTACACATCTTGTTATACCTCTCTCAAATATCATGACATTCAGCAACACTCATTCTTAGAAGAATCACAAGTAATGCTAAATGTATTTATAAAATGAAACAGAAATACACAAACTAAAAAATGTTTGACCGCAACTTTCACATTACAAAAAGTCGAAACATTTTGTGTGCGCATCAACGAAGTCATTAAGACTCTTAAGTTCTTTTTTTATGTTGTCTAACTGCTGAGTTAAATGATCATGTCTCTTAAGAAGCTCACCAATTCGTGTCTTTGCATAATCCAACTTAGGATCCCTTGCCATAACACGTTGACGCATTTCATCAACCCACGACCTCTCAAATCCAAATTGAACAGCTTCATCACATAGTTCAAGGAAGTCATTTTCTCTTTGGGGATTAACACTAGCAACACTTTCACTTCGAAGGAACAACAACATATCTGCCAATGTTTTCAACATCCAAGCTTGAAAGCGATCACTACTAAAATTCTCACAAGCATTCCAAAGATGAGGATATGCTGTTATTGCCTCAACTAGCAGAGAAATTTGTGAGTCATCGAGATCAACAAAGTGCTTATACTCTTCCAATCTTGTACGAGTAACTGTATAAGCAGTAAAAAGTTTGAGAAGCAGGTGACATATAAATACAAGATGGAAAAGAGACAAGAAAAGAGCAATAACCTGGTGTAACCTCAACTCTGTTATCAGAAACAATTCCTATTCCCTTTGTTTTATCTAACAAGTTCGCCTCTTCTTGGATTTTGATACTTTTATATGGTGCTATTCCTGTCTCGTCTTCATTCATCCTATCATCTTGTTCAACAACATGAGAATCTTGTGGAAGTATATTTGCACCGCTTGACTTGTGAATTGTAACACCACTACCCAAGCTAATGTTATCTACACCAATTGACAAAGTTTTAACAACAGCTCCCTCTGATGGAGGTTCATCTCTGGTCCTTTGTGTTTCTATTTCCTCAATATTCTGTGCATCACCAATGGAAAAGTAATGTTTGTGTGTATCTTTAAAGTTCTAGGTTTGAGAAATAGTTGTTTCATATTGTACATCATGTAATCGTACAACAATAATTTAGCAATTTAGGTGGTTACAATTGTTGTTGGTATGGATAACTTGTTTCATTATTTGATTCTTCGTGCACCAACTTTTAATTGAAATATTGAATAAGCATAACAAGAATTAGTGTTTATGGCAAGAAATTTGTTTGCAATCCTAGAAATTTTTAAATTTGTTTCTCAACTTTTAATTGAAATATTGAATAAGCATAACAAGAATTAGTGTTTATAGCAAGAAATTTGTTTGCAATCCTAGAAATTTTTAAATTTGTTTCTCTGATGTCAGAGTTGCCTCTATTTCATCCGTACTCTTTACAATGCCAAAAGTTATGTTGATTGATTAGTAACCTGAGTTTCTTTGGGTTATTTTAATTTGTTCCATCATGTAGTTTACTAATATATCATTTTTCAGAAGATTAAAAGAAAATATATAAATACCTCAGTCATGTTTGGAGAAGAAATGATAGGCAAATTATGCTCCATCGCTTGTAGATCTGATGTCATTTCACTTCTTATGTGTATTTCCTCAATATTCTGTGCATCACCAATGGAAAAGTAATGTTTGTGTGTATCTTTAAAGTTCTAGGTTTGAGAAATAGTTGTTTCATATTGTACATCATGTAATGGTACAACAATAATTTAGCAATTTAGGTGGTTACAATGGTTGTTCGTATGGATAACTTGTTTCATTATTTGATTCTTCGTGCACCAAGTTTTAATTGAAATATTGAATAAGCATAACAAGAATTAGTGTTTATAGCAAGAAATTTGTTTGCAATCCTAGAAATTTTTAAATTTAGAAGTAGATGTATTTCGTGCAAGGGAGTTACCATACAAGTTTGAGATGGACTTCTCACCTTTGAAACAGAAGTTGGTATTGCAAGTTTCTCTGATGTCGGAGTTGCCTCTATTTCATCAGTACTCTTTACAATGCCAAAAGTTATGTTGATTGATTAGTAAGCTGAGTTTCTTTGGGTTATTTTGATTTGTTCCATCATGTAGTTTACTAATATATCATTTTTCAGAAGATTAAAAGAAAATATATAAATACCTCAGTCATGTTTGGAGAAGAGATGATAGGCAAATTATGCTCCATCGCTTGTAGATCTGATGTCATTTCACTTCTTGTGTGTATTTGTTGGAACTCTTCTGTTTCAGAAACTAATGTTTTGGTTTCAATTTTCTTATGTTCACGTACCATTTCAGCCGTGCTTCCCAGCATAGATTGATTGTTATCATTGACTTGTGAAGGACATGGTTTAATTTCAGAGGTAGATGGATCTTCTCGGTTCATTTGAAGGGGATAAGTATTTTCTGGTGTAGGATCCCACTCCTGCTGAAAAGAATAAATCGTAAACAAGTTGGACTATGTTTAAAGGGATAATTACGTATAATCTATTATGAGAAGTAACTGGTGAGCCTAATTGTGAGCTACTTGATTCTATATGAGTTGCATTTTTTGATGCAGTTCATTATTCTACACCTCTTAATATTCTATGGAATCCAAAAGATGCGCCATTTTGTAGCATTTTCATTCTTGTTATAAAGATGAAATTACAATAAGTACGCCAAACTCATGCAATGGTCCTTGACTCCTTGTGTTTGAATTGGAGGATAAAATAGATGTGAATACTTCCTATGACTGAAAATCTCTGGAATAATTTATTTCCTTGGGTTTTTGTATATGCTAACCGTTAGTTTCTTGTAAATTATTTAGCACAACGGGCCTATTTAGTTTGTGTAACAGTATTTACCTGAGGCATTTTGATGGTACTTTCAGTTTCTCCAAGTATATTTTGTTGGTCTGTCAAGTGTGATCCACTTGTTGATTTTCCATCCACCAACTCCTGTAAGAAGTAATGAATATTAATTGTTAAAGAATATTGAGCCAATAGATTCTTAAAAAATTTAGAAGAGCTCAGTGTATACTTACTTGTGACTGTGTTTCACAATCCAAGGGACTTGAAAATGACTTTTTATTCAATTCTAAATTTGTTGGATCTGCAATAGCCGGTTCCTTTGAACCGGAATCTTTCCCACTAGATTGATTATCTAATTCCTGACAGTTCTAAATAACATTAAAATATATATATATATAGAAAAGAAATACGTCCATAAGTCAATTTCTTGAAAAGTGTAACGTAAGTATAAATAAGAAGACTATTGTTTCTCAATTAATGAAATAAATCTCATGACAAATAAAGAAAAGATGTGATGAAGTATGTAAAGTACTGTAAAAGTTTAGTGAAGTAATTGGTTTAGAATCTAATTTAATTTCATTATCCTTATTATTGTATTTGACTAGGCTAAGTTAATAGGATCATATTAAAGCTTTTTTATTGGAGAGGTAACATGATGGAAAAAGTTTAATTAGACAATTATGTTATTTATAGAATTTTCAATTTTAGCTTCAAGTAACCTGTGACAAGGTTGAAGAATTTCATTTGGACTGTGAATATTAATAAAAAAAACCTGTTATTTGTATTAAATGGAATACCATTTGTGCCCCTAAGAAAGCCGGTGGCCTCCGTGATATTATTGTGGTTGAGGAAAGTAAAATTTGTCTTATTTGGCTTGCTTGTAAAGATTTTTTTTTAAGTCTTCTTCGGTTTGGCAATGTGTGGTTAATTAGTACTACTAAAGAAAAATACTGTGGACTCATTCGTCTCTTGGCAGTGAAAAATAGGTTAATTTTCTTTAGTTTTGTGGAAACGTATGTACAATTAATAAGTTGACCATTGATATTGACTTTTAAAAGATAAGAATGACTCCTGCAAATTTCAGATAGGGTACTTTTAAATTCTGTGGATATATTAATTTTTCTTAATGATAGGATATAAGAATTGTTGTCATGACATATGTCATCTAGATTATGTAGAGGATGAGAAATAATGTTAGAACTTTCAACGTGTTCTTAATGCTATTTAATAATATTTGACTGAGTATAAAAAATCAGGTAACTATTCTAAGAGAAGTGTTAATAATGATGTTATTTTTTTTGTTAATAACTTGCATTGGTCGATTAAGTCTGACCTGTGATGAAGACGTGTCACTTGTATAAGCTTCATTTCTTCGGATTATATCCCGTATCCTACCTCCGATAAGGAAAGGTTCAATGCTTCTGAAATCTGTATCAAAAGTATAAATTAAGAACTTTAGTTGATAATGAAACACAATGACAAAAAAGGAAAGCATCCTTACCTTTCCATGAAGAACTATTATATTATCACAATAAAAAGTTTTAAATAGTTTGCAAAGTTTTATAATAGAAAAAATATTTTTTTCATTCATGTGAAAAAAATAAAATAAAAATGATAAATCTGTCCTAAAGGTCATTATCTCCATTCGACAAATTCTTCAGAATTAAATTACTAAAAATTTAATTAGCACCAGTAATATAATGGATTTGTTTACTAAAACTTAAAGATTAAAAGATGGTTGACATGTCCATGCATAGTATTTTGTTTACCTAGAAAAGGAACGTTTTGTAGGATCTCACGAAGAGTAGTTGTTGAAGTCAAAGAGAGTTTTGGACAATTGCTGACAATGCGATCCTTCACATTTAGAAATTTAGTCTCTTGACGAAACTTTGAAAGATCCATAAATATTACAAGTTTCAGTTCTGGAAGTTCAACTTCGATCTTTCCCGTCTCCTTGTCTTCACATCGAATAAAGTCTTCTAGTTCAGTGGCTCCATTTATGAGTAGACACTCCAAGTTGGAAAAATCATTAGATGCAGATACAGAGGCCAAATATTTCAACTTGTGGCATTGTTCAACAATCAATGTTGCGAGTTTGGGGAAACATGGTTGTGGAGAGAGGGGATTGGACAATTTTTTATCCTTCAAATCCTCTTCAATTATCTGCCTTAATTCTTTACATTCTCTTACTTCTAGAGTACATAATTCTGGTAGGCATCTCAGCACATACTTAGGAAATATTACTTCCAATTTTTCACATCCAAATATTTCTAATGACTTGAGATGTTGGAAGGTAAATGAGTTCTTGGTAGCCACCCAAATATTAGTCATTTGAGGTAGATTGCTCAAATTCAAATCTTCTACCTTTAAACTCACCTCTTGTCCCATCATCTGATTTTCATTGAGACAAAAAATAGCTTCTACTTTGGCATTCTTCATGCTTAGAGTTTGCAGGTTCTGAGCCCATATTGCATCCTGCAAGGCACTAATAGAAAATGTAAAAAAAAATAAAAAATAACCCATATAGAAAACAAAAAGAACTAAACCTAATAATTATAAGAATAAGGACTACCTTGCGACTTGTGCTAATATTAACAAGTTGGGGGCATTCACTGCAATCAAACGTCTTCAAAGATGGCCATGCCATGGATAGAGAGTCGGTAGCACAAATACTAGTAAATTTTGGTAGGTTATAAAGATAGAGTTTTTCCAATGTTGGAAAATGAAGATGAATCTCCTTATTATCTTCATTATGAAGAGGGTATTGGCCAATCATATATTCCAATTGGTAACAACTCTTCACTGAAAGATATTTTATGTTTGGAAAGATAGCATCCCAATTCTTACTCTCATATCCATCACCAATGTCTATTATGTGCTCAAGTCCAGGACACTCCTCAATACGCAAAATTTGCAACATCAATAATGAAGCAATAGACAAGTTGAAGAGGTATTTTACCTTATCAAAACCTTTTAGTTCAATCTTTGTAATATTACGCATGATGAGCAAATTCAAACCTTGTGGTTGCTCTGAAAGATATTGACCACTTTCAAATGAGTGAGGAGAATCCGAATTAAGTATCTGCATTTTATATACCATAGAACATTTCAAACCAAACCAAACAATTTGTCTTTAATTATTGAGGTAATTAATTTTTAATATACTGTTTCTCAAAACTGAAATTTAAAATAAAATAATAATAGTTGTTATCTCAAAATAATTTGCACCAGTCTTATATATAGTAAAAACTCAAGTAACACCTAGGCAAAGTGAGTGACAGTGTTAATCATACCTTGATTGTAATATAATCCAAGTGTCTCCCTTCTGAAGTATTTGCTGAACAATTTACAGTGAAAAATCCAACATATCTCCCCACACCCAATAATGACAGTGTTTCTAAAGATGGGCATCTTACATAAGAACTATATGGGATAATGCTGTTGGGGATAGAATCAAGTTGGAGATTTTGTAAAGCAGGAAGCTCAATCTGGGTTTTTTTTTGCTGTTGATTTCTTTTGACTCTTGCATGAGTTATTATATGCTTTAAACCATCACAGTTTTCTATGGTCAATTCTTTCAATGAAGTCAAGCTCTTAGCTACGGATGTCTCAAACAATGAGCCCAACATTGGACATGAATCTATTCTCAGAACTGCAAGGCTAGATAGAGTAAACGATCCTGAAAAACAATTACAAATAACAAAAATATTAGAATTGGTTATATAAATGCTATGTCCACATCTTAGATTCTTGTGTTCAAAATATATTGATATCTAGGGATTAAAACTCCAAACCCAAACATCGAAAAAAATAAGATCATAATGACGAAAACTTCATCTTAATCTTAATTTTAGTTCCTATGCTCTAAACTTATATCTTTTTTAATCTATACAGATACTATTTTTAGTTTATTTTATTCATTAAATAATATATATAAAAACTAAAAAAATATAAATTTTCAGTATTTAGGGACTAAAATGAAATTATATTAATTGTATTAAGTAGAATAAAAAATTTTGTAACGATAATGATCAAATGAGTAAATAATTTATAATTTTATAAGAAAAAAAAATTAAAATTCAAATATATTTCTCTTCTTTTTTTCTTATGAGACAAACAACTTATATAATGTTTTGACAATACATCTAGTTATATTTTTCATATATGATAATATATTCACAATTTTAATGTAAATAAATCCAACATTAAACTTACACCAAAAAATTTCACATGAAATGCACTTTCCCTTAATTCTGTGATGTGTCCGTTACAAACAAAATTATAAAGTAGTTTTAGACTTAATAGCTCGAATATATTGATTGAGTGACCATAATAATGTCATTTCAACAACAGAGTTCCCACATATAACACCTCAATGGTAATAATGACTTTAAATGGTTTCAAAAATTAAATTTATTCATTTTATTACTTAATAATGATGTTAAATTATTCAAAAACTTTTCTCCTCTCCGCATTTCTTTTTACTTAATAGTGATGCTAAATTATTCAAAGTTAATGATAATTTTTTAATAAATTATACCAATACTTGTTGAAATTTTCTCCAATTACACTTAAAATCTAATTACATTTTAAGATTCTACAAACCTTTTATTTTTTAAAACATTGCATTGTCTTTTTTTTTTTTTTTACATTACACATGTATCCCTTTAAATATTTAAAATATCACACTTATATCCTTAATAAGAAAGACCATTGTAATAATGAAAAATAAAAGAAAATATAAATATAATTTGAGAAAACCTATAAAATATATACTTAAGATAAGGAATTTATTAAATAATAAGAGTTAAAAAAATAATAAAATTAAAGAAAAAATAGATGAAGATTTTAAGAGTAAGAGGAATAACTAATATTGTGCCTTTACCAGATAATGTTTTATCCGATTAACTTCAAACTGCCGAATACTAAAACCTGCATATACTATGTAATTGTTTAAAATATTGACCTAGATAAAAATATTTTATAATAAGAATGTTTCCTAAAAAAAACAGATATACCCAAACAAAGTGTGAGTTTCTATATAGTTTTATTTAATTCTCTCACCATGAAATTAGATTGAATATACTAAAAATAATAAAATGATTAAAGGTGAGTTAAACATGGTCATGAGATGTAAATGAAAAAAAATACCTGAGCTTTTGGGAGAAAATTTGAATTGGTTAGATTCAAAAGGTTGATGCTCATCTTCCTCAATAATTTCATCAGTTTCTTCTTTTTCATCATGGTGTCCTGATGGAACAACATCCCCAATTATTTGTTCTAGTATATCACACTCTGTTATCTCAAGGTCTCTCAATCGAGGTAGGCCTCCTATGATACTCGTTGAGAATACATGTTTTAATTTTCCACATCTACGTACCTTCACTTCTTGAAGATTTTGGAAAATTTTGGATTGCAAGGAATGCCCAACTGCATAGTTACTAGGAACAATGTCATATGTGAAGAGAGATCTCAACTTTGGACAATGATATAAATATAGCTTCTCTAATTTTTCAAAACACCCATTGGCAACTACCTTAATCAAATCATTCTCAATGTCAACCAAACACTCCATCTCTTCACAATCATGTATATACAGGGTTTTCAACTCATTCATACCTCCTTCAATTTCAAAATTATCAGGCATCATATTTTTTGCACCTCCCTCAATATCTTCTACCAATAGCTCCTTTGCTTCTTTCGCCAAACCCTTAATAACCTCATTCCATATGTCAAAATGCCTAAGAATTAAAGTTCTTTGACAAGAGAAAAATTCTCCTCTTACATAATAATTGTATTTGTATCCTAATAATACAATTCCATACCTTCGTAGTGTTTGGGGGACACTAAACGATTTACAGAGTTCTCTAATTTCTTCATCATCATCTCCCCAAGTATTTTTAATGATATACAATTCTTCTAGATGTGGGATTCTTTTGATCTCTTCGAAATTCTTCATTTCAATGTCACATTGATTAAACTCTAACAGTTTCAAGTTTTTAAGTGGTGTAAATGCAACATCAGTTTGCAAATCAAGGAATGAAGGCAATGAACAGCCATGCAATGAAAGACTTTCAAGTTTCTTCATATCTCTTACAAATGAGACGTCGCTCAATTTCCAGTATTGAAGGACCAGACAATGAAGATTTGTTAATGTTTTGAAAGACACTGTTGACAACAGCTTCCCGTCCCAGCTTTGATTGGTAATAATCAAAACTCTAAGCTTTCCCATTCTTTCAAAAATTCCATCTGATACTTCCAATTTTGTTTGTATGCATAAAAACTCAAGATTGGAACAATCCATATCATCTGGAAATTTCGCACACCATAGATATCTTATTGGGCTTTGCTCCAAAGTTACATCCTTTTCCGTTTCACACTTGATCTCATTCTTTGCTATCCAGTGGGCTACATCGCGAATCAAGTCATGCATTTTGACTCTTGGACCACCATCATCATCATCATATGCATCCAACATCAGACAAGAACTTACAAGCTTAATTTTGGCTGCCATCACTTCTATCCTTGCCTCTTCATATGAGTCAACTTCTCCAGCCACACCTAACCCTATTGCACATCTTATTAAACATTCCACTGGAATCTCATAATCTTCGGGGAATACAGAACACAACAGCAAAAGTGATTTAGCTTCTGCAGACTCTAGATTATCGTAGCTCAACTGTAAACACTCGTAGGGATTTGGCAAACCTTTTTCAATGTCGACCGGCTTAGAACTTCTCAATCTATTCAACGCAGCATGCCATATCACTTCTTCTTTGCCCTTCAAGCTGCTGGCAACAGCTGCAATGGCAACGGGCAATCCCTTACATTCATTTGAAATTTGTCTTGCCAAATGCTTGATGGTTTGAGGGGTGTCTTCAGATACAAGCCCCTTGTTTTGGAAAAGAGTCCATGCTTCTTCATCAGTTAAGAGTGGCACATAAATGTTTCTTTGACAATCCATTGAAGTACAAACGTTTCCGTTTCTAGTGGTAATGAGAATCTTGCAGCCTTTATGATATCCAGAAGAGGGAATCCCTATGCGACCAAAATCAAGCTTCTCCCACACATCATCTAGAATAATAAGAATCTTTTTTTCTTGGGTTAGTCTCATGCACAAGCGTTGGGCTCTCTCCATTTCTTCATTTTCTATAAATTTATACTGTAATGAACTTGCAATTTTTTCTTGAATCCTCGGAACTTCTACTGTTCTAGACACAGGCACGAAGAGAACTGTGTCAAAAAGATGCTCAGCTTCTGCTGTCTTTCTCGTTTCCATTGCTAGTGTGGTTTTACCACAACCCCCCATCCCATACAATCCAATCATGGAAACATCAGTGCTTTTCACTGCCTCCAGTAATTGATCATATGCAGATTGTCTACTCTCAAAATGCATACCTTTTTCTGTGAGAATATCAAGAGTGTTTGAAGGAATTGAAGCAGTGCTTTCAAGTTGAATATATTGTTTACCTTTTTCAGTGATCTTTTGAAGGTCTGTTTTTTTATTTGCCAACCTCTTTCCTAAACGGTATCGCCAAATCCAATTTGGACAGTACCCAAAACAACAACTCTTTTTGGTTTTTGCCTCTTTCAGCAAACGATCCACTTCTTCTGCATCAATGTTAGCCTCCTCCAACCACTTATCAATAACTTCTGCAGTCTTTGAGGTTCGTCTCTGGGCATGTGTGACACGATCTTCCACACACTTTCTTGTTACTGTGAAGTTGCCTTCTTCATTTTCAAGATCTTTGACAAAACCATTAAAACAAAAGGGGTATCGTAATTGCTTGAGAGCCTCACACACCAAATTCTTTGAAATATCAGCCAAAGGACCAATCAGGTTGTCCATCAATTCTCCCCTCTAAATTCAACTTAATTAACCTGATCTTACAAAACACATAACATAAACATATTTCAGAATGAGTTTTATACCCAATTAAAAAAATAACTTTAGATATGCTACATTAAAAATATTTTTTTTATTTATTTCCTTATTTATTTCAAATTTCCTAAAAGCAATATTTTTGTACTAATTTACCCTTTTTCATTCAACATGGAACTTGTTATTTTGGTTGGCATGGAATTTTTAAAAAATTATATGTTCAAAACATATTTTTTCTTTCCAAAAACAAATTCAAATATGAATATACTTAAATATGTAACGTTAAAAAAAAGGTTATCTAATAATACTTGTGGGCTAAAATAAGTGCCACTTTTTATTAGTTAAAAAAAAAAGGCTAATGTACTCAATTGATACTTAAAACTCTTGTCTATATAATTATCAATTTAAAATAGGTTGAGTAAAAATATTTGATTAACGTGAATCATAAAGTGGAAATAGAGGTTATTTAATGTTTTTGATACAGGAATTTATCATATGTTTGGTATAACAAATATGTTTGGTATAACAAATAAGTATAAGAGCAAAAAGAAGGAACAACAATATGTGAAAAATACTGTAGAAATGAAGCTTTTTTTAATGAAAAAATAAATAAATTTTGTAAGGATCATTTTATAATTTTAATGGACAATGTTTTTAAAGAACAAAGTTTAAGCTAAATAGAAAATGAATATTTTGATATAAAAAATTATGAAGATTATATATAATACAAAATAAATTTATTCTATATGTACCTACAATATTTTATCTTTTTAAAATATAAATTTGATAAATTTAAAGTAATTTCTTATCATTTTTTTATAAAAAAATTTATTCGTCAATTATAGAGTATAGGACAATATGAAAATTTTGGTTGAGAGAAATTTTTTCTTTCAAAGTTTTTTTTTTATTTTTTTGATGTATGGGTTTTAATGATTACATATGACATTAGAATTAAATACAAAAATTGTACTAATTTAGGTCCGGTCCGTAGTAATACATTTGTTTTGTGAGTCTAGTTTCCAATAAAGTTAGGACTTTCCTTAAAGGTTTGTTTGGATTGGAAAGTGAATTTGAGGGATTGGATTTAAGATGATTTAAGAGGAAAGTGTGTGAAAAGTTTAGTTCTTTAGATTAAGAGAAAGACAATAAGATTTAAGTGAAAAGTTTATAAAAATTTGTGAGTGATGTGATATATGTGATTGATAAAATATTTTTTAGTAAATAAAATTATAGTTAAAATTAATTTAAAATTAAATATAATTAAATTATTAAGTATGATTAATAAATTATTATTATTTTGATTATTAAAATTATAAGATTATTAATTATTTTTAAATAAAAATTAAATTATTATTATTATTATTAATATTTATTATTTTATAAATTTATTCTGATTATTATAATTATTATTTTTAGTTTTTAATATTAATATTATTAATATTTTTTAATATTATTTTATAAAATTCTTATTAATATTTTATTATTGTTATTTTATAATTTTATTAAATCTATTATTATTTATTAATTATTATTATATAATTAATTATATTTATTTTATTATAATATAAATAAATTAAATTTATAGAATATAAAATTAAAATTCGCTCGTCCTCCTCTTCCGCAAATTTTCGCTATTTAGCAAAGAATTATTGTTACTGAAAAGCTTTCTCGAATTCAGGATTTTTAAGAATATTTTATTATTTAAAATTTAACTTTCGTCACAAATAATTCACCGTCAATAGAAACAAACAATCCCTAAATTTTAGAAATAAACAATCCCTAAATTTTAAATTTTTTTGAAGCAATTCCTTACAAAAACACAAAATAAGGTAATGAAATCTGATCTAATTTATAAGATTTATATGTAATTGAGAAGTTTAAAAATTAGTTCCATGTAAAAATTTATATTTTATGTAGAAATGGAATTTTAGGATAAATAATTTTTTTTATGGAAATGACGTTATACATGTGTATTTAATTGATGAATATTTTAAATTTATCTAAACCCTTGATGAGATGGACTTACAAATCATACATGTGTACCTGGCTCATCTCAGACTTTTTAAAACATATAGAAGGATTAATGTGGTGTTGTTCTTAGATTATTTCTAGAATACTTAATAAATTCTTCATGTGATACTTTTATTATAACTCCATATCTTTCAATGAATAGGGGTATAAATCATATTCCTAATTTCTTAGTCGTAAAAATGTCTCATCGCAAAACATATAATTTCTATCACATCTCTTAAGATATGATTTTATAGGTAATATCGCAAGATATCCTTTATCATACTTCTGAACTGACATGACAATTCTTACAAGTCCAGTACGACACATATAATACCCACCATCATCAAAATAAATACTTATATTTTATTATTATGAATTTATATTTTTTAATATATATATTTTGTATTGATATTTCGTTACTTTCTTGTTTGAAGAAAAAATATAGTTATCAATTTATCCACTTTATTTTTCATACACACATCTGCTAAATTAAAAATAAGTAAACAAATTTTCAAATTTTAATGTACTTATATTTAATATGCTACTACGTATTTTTAAATTCAATTAAAAATATAATTTTAATAAACTAATTCATTGGAAAAGATTATTTTAAGACCTAAAAAATAGTATAATAAATGTGTCTAAGAACTTAAAATATAGATTTAGAGGAGGGATGGTAAAAGTAGAATAACATCGAAATATTTTATTATTAAAAGTGAATATATAGAAAAATTAATTATTTAGGTTTATTTTTGTAAAATTATCATCTTTATAAAATATATTTTTTTTTCTTTAGATTTTTAATTTCACTTTTTATTTGATTGACAATCGGAAGTCACCTTTAGTCTTCTAACGGTGATTAAAATAAGACTGTTCGATCAGAAAGTTGTTTAGAATAAGTTTATTTTTACTCCTTTCTCTTTTGGAATTAGATTTAGTTTTTTGTTTATCTAGATATATTGTGCTTGCACGTGATGTTTTTAGTTATTAATCTCTATTAGTTCAAGGATTATTATGTGTTTAGATCATTGATCAAAACTCTGTGGTACAAGTTAAGCTGTCTCTGTAGTTTTAGGACTTTGTGCTTTTTGTGGGTGTTTTTCTTTCTCACCAGGTAAGAGAAGTTATATGTTGTATATAGAAGTTACTTTTAGTTTTACATAGAAACTTAGGATAAATGATCTAGATGTAGGGGCGACGTGATCACCAATTCCAAACTTATGTTTGATTTCTTATAATGTTGAGATTTGATTATATAGATATAATGATTTTTGATAAATTGAGGTATCATGTGTTGTTTATAATGTGATAAAGTTGTTGAATGTGCTCATATATTAACATATGAGGTTTGATAATGTCTTATAAATTTGATAATATCTTTTAAAATCCTATAGCTTACCTTAATTTTGTGTTTGTTTGTGTTTTGGTTTTTAATATGTGATGGGATTCCTCAATAAGCTAATATAAGCTAATGGAGTATTTTTTTTTTCTTTTATGTTTGATATGTAATTTTGAAATGTATGTATATATAAAAATTCTATATTTTGGATTATTTTACAAATGTGACATATATGTATATATTGTAGTTATAAGTTATATGCATGATATATTTTATAAGAAGGTGAATTTTAGAGAAGTTACAATTATCATCTAGTTGGCTATATAATAAACACATAATATTTTTTCACTTAAGATGTTAACCATTTAGATTTAATCCTCATTATATATTTAAATCTTAACATACTTTCAATCTAGAAAATGGCTAAAATTGAGAAACTATATTCTTTGAGCGCTGAGAAATTATGGAAAATTAAAATAAAAAAAATTGCAACTGGATAGGAGATAAAAAAGAAATGAGAAGCTTTCACCTACCTCTTTGTTTAGAATATTGATGCTATATCTACAATAATATGGGTGACTTGGTCAGAAAGAGTCTTCAAAGTCTGCTACAAGAAACAGTATCATTGATTTGGAATATTGAATATCTGATATAAAGAAATTTGAAACTATGATTTTGAGCAAAAATATGAAACCTTACCTCTTTAAAATATTGTTGCTACAGAAGATTGCAGGACTTCTGAATTATATATTTGTGGAGATTGGTGAGTTTATGATCCGAAGGAGGTGTTGTTGAGTACTGTATGAGTTGCCAGGCTGAAGTTAAGGACAATTAGGGCATAAACATGTGAAGGATATCATGCAAAGGTAACCTCGTATTCAAAGAAAAAATGAAGATATATAGATCATCTTTTATTCTTTTCCAAAATGTTTCATATTCTTTGAGTGCAATGAAAGAAAAATAAATTGAAACTGTAAAATTTAGTGAACAGGATATTAAGTGTTTAAGAGATAAAAGTAGTTAAAAAACATATATTCTTACTTGACATTATTGAAGAATCAAAGGAAGAGTTTCGTAATCCCTCGTTTGAAGTTATCCCTAAAGTGTTTGCAATAACTTGCCTGATCCTCCAGTTGTGGCAATTATTTAGCATCCACGAAGTTTGCAAATAAAAGGCAACTTATTGGATTCTCACAAAAGTTCTTCACTTGTAACAATGGCTAAAGTCACAACAAATGACAATGTCCAATGTTCAATCCAAGTAAGGTATCTTAAAGGCACACATAAACCGAAAATACTATTAGTTTTTGTTTTTATTTTTACCTTGTTAAACTAAACTAAATGGAACATATAGATTTTTCTTCTGTATTTTAAAAGGTCGCTGTATACTTAATCCGTATATTAGTATTAGCAGCAACACTTGTCTTTGAATTGCATGCAATTCACAAACTCTTTCTGGTGCCATTTCTAGATAGAACTTTGCGAAAGCAAATGAAGTTATGTATATTATGAAATTTACAGTTGATAATCAATGCATGCATGAGTCAGTTTTAGTCTTTTCTTTAGCACAGAGAATACTCTAATTTAAATTAGGATAGAGTTTAATAGGTTAATTATGTTTAAATAAAATAAATCAAAATAATATTTAATCTTATTTTCCTGCTCAAAATAAATTATAATTAAGATACTTAAAAGGAAACCTTATCTAACCAGCTTATTTACAATTATTACAATATTATTATCTACAAATTTATATTTACAAGAAAATCTGAGATAAACAACTCTTAATTTTAATAGTTTTGCTATAAAGTTTTATTCGCAAGAAAAAGAAAAAAAAAAAATATATATATATATATATATATATATATAATTGACATATCCATGATTAAATTCACAAGTAATTACAATTTTGTAGAGACACAAATACACTTAGAGGTGAAAGTTTGGATTATTTAGAGACTTAGAGGTGAAAGTTTGGATTATTTAGAGAGAGAAAGAAATAGAAAGAATGGAAGTTGTGTTAGAAATGAGAATATAGTATCTCTTAAGGACAGTTTATCCTTCTAAACTCACCTAACTATCATCTCTAAATTAAATTATTATATAATAATATGAAATATATAATTTTCTATTTTTTAATATATAATTATATTTTTTATATCTAGTTATTATCCTTGACATCGGTATAAATTTGTTGTTCATGTTGTGAAAATAAAAAATCGTGTTTCTGTATCCAGAATAAGAAAAATATTAAATATGAATTGAATACAATCAACTTTGATATATTAAATGAAGAAGAAATTCAAAAATAACAATATGATAACAATTTAAGATATGATATATTTAGCTGAATCTGAATTGTGAATGCTATTGTCATTACATTATATCAGTAAACAATTTTGATATTAAAATATTTGTTCTTCAGATTAAATTTCTGTTCAATTCATTACAGAACTATAACCCACATAATCACTTCAAAACGAATCCTAACTTTTATTTATATCGGTATATATATGAATTTAAGATATGAATATGTATGAATATATATGAATTGAATTTAACTTTTATATATATATATATATATATATATATATATATATATATATATATATATATATATATATATATATATATATATATATATATATATATATATGAATATGTATAAATATATATGAATTGAATTTAACTCATACATAGGTAGAAGTTATGGTCTTTTATTACCTTAAATGATATAAGATAGACCATTAATTTTGTAAGAAAAAGTGTTATATGTCTATGTCCTAATAATAGACCATTATGTTTGTTCTAAACTAGTCTAACATTATTTGTAGAAAATCTTGGTCAGAGTCTTGATTTAATTTCTTTTAATTTAACTCATAATATAAATACCGGTTAGAAATTATGATCTTTTATTATCTTGAACAATGCAAAATATACAATTAATCTCAGAACAAAAAAATGTTATATGTCTATGTCTTAAAAGGTCATTATATTTGTTCTAAACTGGTCTAACATTGTTTGTAGGAAATCCTGGTTAGAGTCTGATTCAATTTCTTTTAATTTAACTCACAATATAGAATACACTCTATGATCTTTTATTCTTAAATGATACAAAATACACCATTAATTTGTCCAAATAGGTCATTATGTTTGTTCTAAATTGGTCTAACATTAATTATTTATAAGTAATCTTGATAAGAGTCTTGATTCAATTAATAAGCTATTTTCTCTGCATATCCTATCTTATAAAATATGTGTATAGATAGTTTGGGAAGATAATCTCATATTCTACATCTTATTACAAGATTTTATGTTTATTTCAAGTAAGATCTTGTAATATGTAAAGTAGACATATTAAAGTTTTTTAAATTAAAAAAAATATTAATACATTTATGTGATTTATAGAATCTTATATATTTTTTTAACTCCGTATGGTGCTTGATTTTTTATGATAACATTGTCAAGAATGTATGCAGCACGTCAATAATTTCAAACAACTAGTAATAATCTTAATCACAGGATACATATAATTACACTATAATTGCACGTAAATGAATTATAATAATAAGTTAACAAAAAATAATAATAAACATAAAAATTTCTAGTACAATAATTGCAAGAGCAAATGGATGGATTTAAATATATTATATATTCTTTATTATTTCTAATTTAATTCTTCTATTCTTAGTAAATCAATTTCATATAATAATATATTAAATTTTAAAATAAATCCAGCTAAAGTAAGTCTTGTCAACCTCATCATCTTTAGGTGCCTCCAAGCAAATTGTCCACACTCAAAATCAAACATTCCAAAAGAAAATGAAGTATTATAGAAGGAACTAGATGTTCCAATTGTATGTAAATGTATTGTTTACCTTTTCCAATGCACTTTTAAACACCTTTTTTTTTATAACGTATCTTTTACAGATAAATATCACTTGCCGAACAATTCATATAATAGTTTGTACAAAGTATAAATATACAATATTGCGAGTTAAACAATTTGGAAATAATAATTCTCATTGGAATAAAATTGACTAGGTTGCTTAAAATTGAAGTAATTTGAAGCCATATAAAAAGATTAAGTGGGTGGCTTTTATGAAAAGCATTAGAGATGCTTTTAAAAAAAATTCTTTTAAATAGAATAGCAAATCAGGGGTATTATTCATATGCCTAAAACATCTATGTATCAGGTTATTACGTGTACAATATATGACTCAGATTGATGAATGTATCCTATGTATGTTTCCATAGGCTAACCTGAATTTATATTGTTACCAATTAGCGTTTCAGCAGCCTGTTAAACAAACAGAAAACATTTAAGGTCGTTCTACCATTTCATTGTGGAGTCCAGCAGAAGTCCACTGAAACATTTGAGCATTTGACACTCACTTCCCTATTAATTTTTCTGGCACTAGATACAACATACACATGCAACTCAATCAAATGAATGCCTTCCACGTCTCCATGTTTTTGGCACATATTACCATAGACAATAGGGTGATGAATAGTTTCAATGCACAGCAGTTATGACTAGACAGTGTCAAACCAAGCCAACCACGAGAGGTTGACAAAGTGAAAAGCTTTTTATAACATGGATCTTCAAAGGGGAAGTTTCAAATTCAACAAGTATAGCCCCACCAGAAATAGTGTAGCCTGGTAGTCATCATCACTAAAGGTAGTCAAAGTCTAAACAATTTGTTTTTGAAGCCATTAGTATACATGCTTGCTTGCATACAATGCAATAATGCCCTTAATTTTTTTTTTTCTCTCTCTCCAAAGTTGGGGATTTAAAGTTGGTTTCAGCCTTTAATTGAATGAATTCTTTACTAACCAGTAAAAACTGGTCAGAATAGAGTTACAAACAAGCAATGTGTCCTGGTCTCTCACGAGTTACAGCGAAGAAACTTTACCGAACAAGCAATCACTAAATCTGAAAGTCTACTAGACAAATGTTACAAAATAAAATTTCACCTTCTAAAACATCCGTGGTTAATGTCTCATCGGTCTCTAACCAAGTGTGACTTAGTGTACAGTTAAATCTAGAATACTGTGGGAAGAATGCTAAAGCACAACCCAAATAATTGTCTCACTATTGCATAACCTACAAAGCGTTTGGTTCTGTAGCAGCAGCATGAAGAAGCTCATCTGGAGTTGCAGCCGGATCCAGGTCCCAACACCTTTCTGGCAAATTCTCAGCCTCCCCCTTCAGCAACCAAGAAGGCACTTGATGTGAAAAGCGCAACATCTCTCGTTTGGGTATCCATTTTATGGCACTTTTGTCGGTATTACTCTGATATACTGTTTTAAATCCAGCCACCTTAACAAGGGGACTGACACAAACACCAAGTTCCTCAGAGTAATCATCCAGCACCTCAACCATTTCATACTGATGCCTCACTTCATCTGGAGTAGATCTGTTCCAATCCGGTGACCAATTTCGATACACAGCCCAAATATCTCCACTTCTGGGATATATGCGGACACAACCCCCTCGACCAGCCTTCTCCTGACTTAGAACATGAGAAAATATGTTAACCTGATCAACAACATCGGAATTAAAAGCCCTGAAATTTCCACAAGATTTGGTAAAACCTGAATCGAGCCAGTTTACTGAGCCAAACTCACTGTCAGTTTTGGAACTCAGATAACTGATGAGAATCTTAAATGGATTGACAGCCACAACCTCACGGATCATACAATACAACCGTGGCATTCCATCTTCCTCATCATACAGGGCCCATATTTGCTTTGGCCTGAAGCATTCCTCTGACCTATCTTTATCAAAGTCATGAAAGTCAGAATCTGGGACAGTAATTGAGATTGGACCAGTTTTCCCATTCTCTAGCTGTAGACCAGAAACATTCAGGGATGTTTTTCTACATGTCTCTCTTTTTACTAGACCAACTTGAGCCTGAGATTTTTCTCTCTCTTTCAAAGCTGCTGCGGCTTCTGCTTCAGATGACAGCTTAATCTCCTCCAGTTTCTTCCTGATTTCAGTCCTGGCTTTCTCAATCAATAATTTTCTTGCATCAAATGCCGGTGCCATAGAACAATGTTTGGTTTGAACTTCAACAGTGCAGGAAGGCTTTTGGCCATGTCCAGTGCTATCATTTCCGTTAGACACTATTGATTCTAGAGCACATTTTGAACCCTTTTCTTCGTAGCCATTTCTGAAAGTGGCTCCCACAACAACTTTCTGTTTCTTGTCAGGTCTACTTAGTTTATCTTCCTGGGGTTCACTATAGGAGAATGGTACATCTGAATTTGTATTCACCATAGTCTCTGCTACAAGATGCCTCTTATCAGCTCCTGTTTTGATTTTTGGTCTTCCCCTCTTCACAGTTCCATTTGCCCGATTAACAGTATCAGCAGGTAAGGTAGTTGATCCATTTTGGTTGACAACTCCAGCAGAGCCCCACTGAAATGAAACATTTGGAACGTACTCATATCCATGTCCAGAATGGTATCCTGCCACCCCATTCCCATTGAAATAGGGGGCACTAGTTGGAACATATGAGACACCATCAAATGAATGACTTCCATACCCATTTCCTTGCACATATGACCAAGGACAATATGGAAATGAACCATTTGCCGGGGCTGCCCCAGTTTCAACAGCAACAAAAGTGCCACGGCAGTTCTTACAAGATAGTCTTTTATTCACGTACTTGCGCAGATACTCGTACTGAACCTTACAAGAGGTGCAGATAGTCCAAAAGGTGTCAAGCCCACCACGAGGATTTGACAAATTGGAACATTTGTTATAACCTGCAGCCCCTGTAGCATGGGCAGGAGACAAATTCATCTGGTTAGTCCCAGCCAACTGCGCATTTCTCTTGAGATCATAAGAACTGCGCATAGCACTATCTGATAGCCAAGTCCAAGCCTCAGAAACAAGCTTAAATGCCTCGTCAGCTCCCACACACTTGTTCTTATCTGGGTGAAGCAACACCGCCAACTTCTTGTATTGTTTCTTCACAGCCTCCTTATCTGCAAAAGGTTTTAGGCCAAGAATCGAATAGTAATCTAGCTCACCGTTATGTTTGACCTCAGAAGCAACGTAAACTTCAAATGTGGCCACCATTTGAGATATACCCTCCAATCCTGGCCAAAGTGTTTTAGCCTTTACAGCATAGTTTTTTGCACCTGCAAAGTCCCTCACAGCGAATCGCTTTTCAGCAATCTCTACCGCTTTAAGTGCTTCCTCCTTGTTTGCTTCCATGTAGGAACAAAAACTAACTTCACAACTGAACTCTTGAAACAGAAACTATGACCCGCCCAACATCTTTTCCAATATCATATATAACCTCGTTTCCATGTCTGCCAACAGTTTTGGGACAAAAAGAACAAGTAAGTATTTTTCATTTTAAAACTCAAATCACTCCCATCTAAGATCCAAGAACACCAACTCACAAACATTTTAATAAAATTAAACAGGCACAAACCCCAACATTAATATAGAACTAACAAGATAAACCAAGCACAGCCCATCCCATACGCCAAATTTTGGAGTAAAAGAAACAGATCGTGACATTTAATTGATTGAAACGCAATTTTCATTTTTCCACATACAACTCACAAACGATTAAACTTTACTTTCCTAAATCTTCCAATTTCAAAATCCATACAACATTAATCAAACGGGAGAGAGGGAGAGGTGACCCATCTTTCAATCAGCACCCAATTGAGCTAAATTTGACAAACCCTACAACTTTCGGAGAGATCGAAAACCTAAAACAAAAACCCCCCAAAATCTTTACTCATAACTTATTTAAAACCAAAACCCCAGATGCAAAAAAAAAAAGGCACAACAATTTAAATAATAATAACAAAAAAACTAACTGAGATTGGAGCGGTAATGGGGTGTTGAAGAAGAGCCAGATCGCCACGTGTAGTTTGGAATTGGAGCAAAATTGAGTGTGAATCTCGCTTGCTGCGCTAAAAACAGGAAAACACAGAACCCGATTTGTATGGACACAGTGGTGTGTGGTAAATGGTAAAGGTGAGGCCTTTGCTAAAGAAACAAAAGCCGTGAAGAAAGGGTTCGGGCGGCTCCCGGATCCGAAGTGGGTCCGATTCGGCGCAAGGTGGCGGCGATGAATAGGAGCTTCCGACAATCGCCGATCAGAAAGAGAAGGTTGCAAATAAAATAGGAATTATTATAAATAAAATGATGATAATTTTCTGAGCAAGTAAACGCTGTTATTACTGAGGTGGTTGGAACAAGCTAACGTGCACCGTAGGTGCGTAATCACTAATGACTGCATGACAAATTTATTACTTTTTTCCCCTTTTTTCGAAAAATCTAGTTGTAGTATTTTCCTATATTTTATGATTTTTTTAAACTTTTATTGCTGCTTAAAATTCTTTAAAAAATTATATATTTTGCGGAAGTTAGAAGTTAGAGACTGTGTTGGATAGTTGGTGCGAGGTTGGAGAATTATCAGTGATGGGCATGGGGCATCTCGTGACATGGGTCATTTTATTTTTTTAAAATAACATTTTTTTCATCGTATAAAAGGGATAATTAATAGAAAATATTATATAAAATGATTTAAAACAACCCACCAATCTAGTGACGCGTGATTTAAGTAATTTGTATATGTAATGCTATTAAATTCAAACTTGATTGCCACTATTGTAGACTTTTTAAGTATACAATTTGATTTATTAGCATTAAATACGTAATTATTCTGTCTTAAGTTAATGTATAAATGTAACAACTGATAATTGGGTAAGTTATCTATCTCCTTTCATCTTACTAACTTAACTTTCTTTCTTTCTTGTTTTTGGATACAACATTTTGAGCACTTCGATTTTCAAGTTTGAACTTGAATCTTGTTTCTTTAAGGTTGTGTTCTGACATTGAATTGATGTTGCCAATGTCAAATAAGTTGGACTTAAAGGACTTAAAACATGTATTTGGGCTAACGTGGAAGGCCCAATGACATTGGTCGCTGAAAGTTACAACCAAATTAATGAAACCATGGACCAAAATAAAATTAATGAAACGATGTTGAGTACAGAATCAATAGGACAACAGTTGAATCTTGAAAAATCTGGTTGTGCCAAAAATTGAAGTGGTTGGATTGGATGCACACTTGAGTCAATGATCACAGTCACATGTTTGTTTGTCCACTGTGTTGATTTTGCTTGCTCTGTCTCAATCAAAAAGAAGGACACTTTGTTTTTCTTTTTCATTTTCTTGAAGACTACTCATCACTATCACACTGTGAAAAACAATGTTATACTGTGCTCAAGTTACCATTAACCATCGAAGAGAGGGAAATTTTATTCACGTTTGAAAATTTTTGGGACCTTATAGTTACTGCCATGTATCAAAATAGACTATAAGGTGAAAATTTTTCACCTAGATTTGCCTCTGTTCCATTGTGGGGATATAATTATCTACTACTAGGGGCTCTTTTCATGAAAAAGAAAAACACAGTGAAGTGTATAATTCCATCAAATAAACGAAGAGAATATTCCAAATTAATATTGAGATTTGAAACAGAACAAATTAATGGAAGAATTAATCGTGACAAGAGTATGCCTTTTATTTTATTAATTATATAGTTTTTTCGTATTCTATTATATATATATATATATATATATATATATATATATATATATTGCATTTAATATGATATCGCAATTCATTAGTAAAATATTAAACTTTTATGCCGTACCAGTTTCAGAATATTAAAAAAACATGACTGCTGGTTAACCTCTGATTTGAAAATGGTGACTAGAAATATCACTTTATTCTAAATTGATTAATCCACTGAAAAAAGAGATTAGTTAGTTTTTAAATAAAAGTCTGCATAGTTGCTTTCTATATAAAAAAATGTGTTTATACTTTGTCAATTGTAATCTTATACTTTACGTTTGATGTACATCTCATTTTAAAAGAATCAAATTCGTACAAGTTTTTCAATTGAATCTTAGCTCTAAAGTAATTAATTTCATTTGAGGACATTTAGATAATGATGCAATGGAAATAACTCAATAACGCATTTGGAAGTATAACTTTTCACGTTAACTTTAATTTGACTTAGACTTGTTTAATAAACAACATGCTTCAAGAATATTAGAAAATATTCTTTTAACAAAAAGAGAATATTTAAATAAAAATAGACTTAACAAGTAAATTTATATATAAGTAAATATGAATTATACAATATTAATGTGTTTATTCTCAAGACTATATGCTTATTAACTCATAATTACATTTGTAACCACTTTAGTGCATTTATGTTTGTTTTATATATTTAAAAAAAAAAGTTGCTGTATAAAAAGCTTTTAAATATTATACTTTAAAATTATTTTAAACCCTAGAAAAACTCATACTAGCCCTTTAAAAAGACTAATATGAAAGTTAACAAATCATGCTCTTTGATTTGAAAAATATATAAATACATGGTATGACTAGTAGGTTCGAGTTAAGACTCAAAAGTTCAATTCGATTCTAAAGCAAAAATAAAGTTTTTATGGACATAAACGAACTATATTTCTACCTTTATATATAGCTTAATCTATTTCAAATGTCATCTTAGATTGAACTGATATCAGTAATTAATTAATTAATATTTTGGGAATAAATTCTTACATCAACACACCAGAGTGAGACAAATTAAAAAAAAAAAAAAACAGGAAACAAATGTGTAATGAAGAGAGATTAAAAAAGTGAAAAGGTTAAAAATATGGTAAAATCTGTTAAAAAAAATAACATTAATTTCTTGTGAGTGAAAAAGAAAATCATTTTATTGTGAAAAAGGTGAAATATTTCTGAGCTTTTGGGACATAAACACTGAACAAGGAAGTGATTTTGAAGTGAAGAAGGTCGATAGATAGCTACACATAAATAAAGGATAAGAAAAGGGGGAATAATCCAGTGCTATTAAAAGCATATTCTTTTTTTTATTGATATGTGGTGATTGAACTATAATATGAGGAAATCAAGGGATGAGAATAAACAAAGAAATTGGTGATATTTTTAATTTGGTGTATAATAATAATAATAATACCGCATCCACGCAAAAATGAGATCAGACGTTGATGGTGTTGCAAAGGAACATGAGGGACGATGCGGACGCGTCGCTGGCGATCCTTCCACTTCCGAGTCTCTCGTAGCTGTCAATGCAGAAGAGCGAGAGCGAGAGCTGCACCTCGTGCCGAGTCCACACTCGCTTCCTAACTCGCTCCGACTCTCCGAGTCGACTCAGCACCGGTCGGACGCACACCATGTAGAGCCGCTTGTAGCCGCCCAGCGCCACCACGACCGCGCGCACGGACGCCGTGGAGACGTGGCGGAAGCAGAGATGCTCCCAGAGGGAGTCGTCGTTGCGCGTGAGGCTGCACCACAGCCGGCACACGCACGCCGCCACACCCAGCGAGGGACCGTCGAGTCGTTTCAGGATTTCCCGAAGAATGTCTACGTTGTCGTTTATGAAGAACCGTGGCCGTTTCTCTTGCTCTCCCCGCTGCTGCTCCTGCACCATTCTTCCCACCACCATTCACAGTGAGAAAAGAAGATGATAATGAGAAAGAGAGAGAGAGAGCTTTATCTAGCTAGCTGGTGGAAGAGGAAGTGGTGGGTTTAAGAAGAAAGTGTGGCATGTGAAAGTTGAAACAATATTGATGTGGGACACCAACGTTAGATTTTCTCAAATAATCCTAGACCCATAAATTTTGTAAATAAAAATGTTAATACTTGGCAACATGTAAAATGATAAAATAAAAAGGGTGGGGTTTTATCTGTTTGAAAAGAGAGGTGTATTTTGACTTTGGAAAACAATGAATGAATAAACGTGAAGTTGTGAAGGGTGAGACCGTTTTCATTTGTTACTACGATGGATTGTTGTTTTTTGTTGTGGTTGGAGTTGTTGTGTGCATGTAGAGAGAGAGAGAGAGAGGTTGTGCTGTTGTGAGTATCGAGGAGAGAGAAGGGGCCAAGAGAAAGGTCCAAAGCAGAGAACTGGAACCGATGTGGTGCTTTTTTCCTCTTGTTGCTTTTCTATATAGGTTTCGGGTTCAGCAGATTTGGTGTTTCTTGTTTTTGTTGTTGTTTGCATTCTTTCCAATTCCTTGTATCTCTTCAGGACCGTTGTGGATCAGAGAGAGGAGAAAAAGAGTTCTCCTCACCTTTCAAATTTTGCTTGAATAGTCACACACTCTAAGCAGAAGTTTTCTGCTTTTTTTCTGGACGACACTTTGGACCATTTTTCACTCAATCATCTATATCATTTCTTCACCATCAATAATATTTTTACTTTACTAGTAAAATATAATATTTAATTGTTACAAGAAGTTGTAAATGGATGTCAAAAGATATTATTGTTTTCCATTTTTCAAAAGTTTTTATGAGATGTTAAAGTCAAGTACTCAAGTATGAATCTCCACCTCTGCATGGGACCCTCCCTGTTTCGTCACAAATCTCTGATCTATCTGTTCACCCTACCACTCTAAATATGGGGTACCTATGCACACCACAACCCTTGAATAACTACGTTGGCGTATCTTATTATTGAGTATGCTTCATTTCAGGCTACAAATAATAAATGTTTCCGTATCTTATAAGAGGTAGTTTTCTGTTTTTGAGTTCAAAAAATCACATGAATTTTATATCAAACTTATTATTATGTGATCATTTTGTACCAAATCGATATACATATTATTATGTATTAGTGTTGAACTACATTTTTCTTGTTCTTTATGAGTTGAAAATATTACAAAAAGTAATATGAAAAGCACTGCAAAATGGGACAAGACACTGCAATGCATGTGTATTATACCAGTATACATTAATAGCTGGCAAGTGCACTGATAAGGTTGAAAACTTTACATTTTAAACTATACATAACTAAGTACAATATCAAGCCAGAGTTGACTCTCTATGCCTATGATCATAGATATATAGCATCAGATCACTGTATATTTTTGTAGCATTCTTTCCCTTTCCAACGCTCCAAGCAAAGCTTTGGATTCCATTGGTTTTCAAGATTTGGTTAAATTATTCATTTTAATTTGACTTATGCCTTGAACTTATTCGACCAAATGTTTCATTCACTTAGTTTAACTATAAAACTGATGGACTAATTTAGTTTTTAAAGTATAATAATTTTAGTCCGCTAGGTATCTTTTACCAATATTTCACTCTCATGACATGACACAAAAACAAATTGCCTTTTCCTTATTAAAATGACAATTTCCTTGATAGTGATACCATAATTTCAATTTTTTTTATTAAATTTATCTTTGCTAATGCCAATGTGACCTACGAATCATTGATTATTTATTCATTAATCAATGCAGATTAGAGCAATGATTTACTTTGGTTAGAGGAAACTAAGAAAGATGCTGTATGAACTTGAAGACAAGAAGATGATGGAGTTTGATTTCCCCTTGTTGGCATGCATACAGTGCATTTGGGGAAGCAGAAGTGGAAAGAAAAATTGGTGATGAATGGTTTGGTTTGAAAAAATGGCAATGAAAGGAAAGGAGAGGGTGAATGATGCTCCACCAAATGTTTAAAGTAGTGACTAAAGTTTTGCCTTCCCTAGCTAGAGAGACATAGGAATAAAAAAGGGACGCTACAGAAATTTGTGTTTTCCACTTGGGAAAAAATTGATGTGAATTTGAATAGCAACAAAGAAAAAGGTGAGAAGGGTTTTGTTTGAGATGATGGTGAGGCAATGAGTATTGAAATGTCTGACGGGGTTGGATTTTCTCCCACAAAGGCAGAGCACCAATTCCTTTGAGACAGAAAGCATAAAATTTAATATCATCTAGTTAGGGTGCTTGAAATTGACATTTGATTTATTAATTAGGGTTTGTGTGGTGAGAGTGGATCCCACCACACTGCAATTTAGAGAGAGTGTGTCATAAGGGGTTGTTTTTATTGGGTTGGACTTGTTCCTTGGACACACTCGAGGGAGGTACTGTTCCCTATTCTTGCTCTTAGCAACTCGATAAGTGCAAAACTACAACAAAAAAATGGCCTTAAAGTTTGCCACCAAAATTTTCACCATTTTTTTTTTCATCTCCCTCCCACAACTATTCTTTGTACTTTGTTCTTGTAAACTTGTGGCCACATTCTAATTAGTCAACTAGCTACTTAAGTTAGTATGTGTATCAAACATTCTACCATTGTCATCACCATACGTCAACATATACACACTTCAATTATAGACCCAATCATATGTGAACTGTGGTCCAATGTTAATCTCATTATAAACAATTTCATTTTTCCACTTTATGTTCTATTGGGTTCTTGTTTTCTTTATCATTTACCACTTTGTGATTGTCAAAGTTATTGTTGTAGATCATGTATATAACATAACATACTTGCTAACTGAAAAATAGTTTGAAAGCTGAATTATTCAATATCCAATATCATAGAAACTTTTAATGGTGGTAAAGAAGAATCATGTGATGCTTATTAACATATAAAGAAAGGGTCAAATTGGCATCTTTTTCTAATCCGGCTGATCTTGTTTGTTTGGTTAGAGAAAACAAAAACAGAGGTGGTGCTGTCACAGTGAAGTGCAGCTCATCTCATCAAATTTAATTATTGTTGTAAAGGGTTATTTATATAGTATATAGTTTTTATACTATTAATTAATTGGAAATTATCTATCATTTGGAATAATTAATTCTTATAAAAGTCAACTATTTCCTTCCATGTGTCAAGCAATAATTGGACAGTTTATTTCGGTTAAAACCTAATTTAAATGTTTGATAAACTCAATGTCCCCCATGTGAAATCCGAAAAAGAATACACGTCTTTTGTGTACAAAGATAGAAGATTTTTTTTCTTTCGTTTACGTTTAAAATTACTAAACTGATGCAACTTTTAGAAAAATAGAATTACCAATACAGGTAAGTATTTCTTTTATTTTTTTATTTTAATTTTTTTACTAAATGCCAAGGATATTTATGACGGTCCAGAATTACCAGAAATTATTATCATAGAATGTCAAAAACACTAGTTTAGTAACTTTAGAACCAAAGTACACAAACCTGGTAAAAGACAAAAAACCAAAGATCAGCACTGGATATCATGCCCAATTTGCTCAAAAGTACGTCCAATGGGGTATCTCTCCTCGTGTAGTACTTTCTTTTTCTCATTGTCTCAAAGAAAAAGTGTTGTGGTCATTAATTAATGGTGCATGATTATCCTAGGATATATAATTAATTAACATAATAATGATTTGTGATCTCCAAATTAGCACAAGTATGCTGTGATAAAAGCTTTAAACAACATCCACATAAGAAACAAACAAGGAAGTAAAAGGTAAACAGAAAGATGGAGAGGGAAAGCAAACAATGCAATGACAGCCAGCCAGGGAGCTTCTAAATCAACGCTATCTCCTAACCACTCTCTTAGCTAGAAGTGGGTAACTGTGGAATCTGATCTTTATTTTCAAACTTGAGCTAATATGGGTTGTGTTTTTCTTCTTGTGTCTTTGCTTTTTGCATGGAATTGAGGACTAATTTATTGCTCATTGTTCCTTATTTCAAGGGGATCAAAGCAAGAAACTTCTTCAATCTTCACACTAAATTCACAAATCTACATGCATGTCTTGGTTGAGTGAGTGAGTGAGAGCAAGTGAGAGGCTCTGACAAGGCATCTTTGAAACAGTGGTGTTAGGCATAAAAACAAATGGCAATGTGGTTCATAGGATGCCAACAAGTGATAGCAAGCACAAGGGAAGAAGTTACTATTAGTGGATCCAAAATTAAACTTTGTTAACCATAAAGTTATGCCATAAGTGATACATTTAATCAGAGGGTTATACTGTTAAACTTGAACTGAATAAGCAATATTCCAAGCTTTCTAAATTGTCAGAGTCAAACTTGTTTTGCATTGCAGCTCATTGCACACTGTGCAGGTTTGTGGCAGTTTTTAACTTTAAGGCCAAATGTTGAAGCTGGTGGAAAGTGGACAAATGACTTGTTGTGTGAACAAAAACTGCACCATCAGAAGGGGCAGTGCCATGACATTACTTGGTGAATAAACATTGTGTAGGTATAAGGGTTCATGCTAGGGGCATTAGCCCCAGTAGGTGACCCAAAGTAAGCCAAATTTATTCCTGTTTCAGTTTCAGTAACTCTTAAAAGGCTGTGTTTGGGAACAGGCAGCTTCAAATTCTGACCTTTAGGTTATACTATTAGTAATATACTCAAAAATCTTGCAAATAGCCACTCTAGTTACTTTCTTCTAACCTTGTTTTTAAACTATTTTGTATCAATCTGATAAATAAAATGTAAAACAAATAAGAATTATGCTGTCAAACTTACATAAGAACTACTTTGGTAAATTAGACCAGAGAACTTATTAAGATTAGAATACATCTTAAGACTCAAAAGTTTACAAAAGTGTTTGATACTATTCATGGTAAGATTCTCGCATCAATAATGAAATCGATTACATCAATAATAAAATCCGTGATTAGTATAAGTGCATTTTTTAAGGTTATAAATAATACTTTACACTAGTGTCTATGTGAGTTGTACTCATTGAAATCCATCAAACTTTATTTTTATTTATTTCAAACTTTATTTTTATTTATTTCAAACTTTATTTTTATTTCAAAATATAAATTTATTAAAAAAATTATGTTTTTTTTCTTGAACTAAACTATAGTTATCTATTTTATATTTATAAATTTATATCATCAGTGTTATATGTGCTTTTTTATCAACCTTTTTTTGCAATATTTGCATAATATTTATTTCTTTAATTATAAACATAACTTACATAATAAGTAAAATTATCAATCAACGAATTTGATATATTTATAATTAAAATAGGATTTAATTTTAAGATAACTAATTTTCATAATATTTATTTTATTTTTTAGAATTGATTTATGGGACCCGTCAATAGTTTTTTTTTTTATCAATATTTTGGTCTTATTTTGATTTTACAGACATTATTTAGTCTACACATTGTTTAGGACCCACATGAGTCCAAACCAAGTTTTATGGACTGAGCTTGATGAGTATAATTACATGTCTATATATAATCTCTTTCTATCTAACCTACTAGTGTTAAAACACCATCTTTATTACTTTTTACTGCATTGAAATCTTAGTTATAAACATAAGTTTTAAGTTTTCCAGAAATCTTAAATAAAATGTCTATATCTATTTTAAAATTTATTCTCACGAGTTTAACATTTTCAGGAATCAATTTAATTATGTTTTTTCACAAAAAAAAAACATGATTTTCAGGAATGGAAAGTTATTTATTTTTATTTTCTTTGTAGATTATTAAATTGGTAATTATCAACTCTACAAGATCATTGCAGAACTTGAGACCCCACAACACATATCTCTGAACTTCATTCACAGAACCTCACCACGAACAAATGAAAACTCTTCAATGGTAACTAATTATCCACCACCAGAGCAAAATTGATTTTTAACTTTAGTCATCATTGGCAATTACAGTTTTTTGTTTCTCAGTGAGTAATTGAAATTGAAGTGTGTCTCAGAAGAGACAGTGAGAGAGACATGAGGGAGTAATGGACTTTGGAGGCATTATAATTTGGGCCACACGAGGAGGCCCACGGGCTGTAAATACGTGTGAAGTGTAGGCCCACATATGAAGGTTGCTAAAACTAGAATGGCAGTTGCTGAACAGCAGCACGTGTGGCTCTGTCGGAGTTCCAAACTGTAACGGTAAACCGAGGATGTTACAAGCAGTGAACTTTAGAGTTATGAGTGATTGAGAGCAAAACAAGCTTAACTTAAATGGAGTTTAGAATTGTGGGTTCATCCTCTTCAACCTTTTCTCTGCAAAGTTCGCTTCTTTCTCCGTTGAAAACAGTAACCACTTACACACGTGACTGGAGGAGTAGGAGGAGTACTTGCATACGAAGTTTGTCGGTATCTTATCACAAGTTTGTTGAGTTTGCTTTGGATGAAACCAGACGCCACACTCACTTGACCCCTTCACCTCTGCAGGTTTTTTTTTTTTTTTTTTTTTTTTTTTTTTTTTTTTTTTTTAATTATGCTATTTTTCTTGTGGAGATTGTGTTGAGATTACAATGGTTTGTTAGGGTTAGTGTGGAATTTGTAGTTTGTAGTTTTTAGAACTTTATTTGAGGTGGAAATGAATAGGTTTTTCCAATTGTGATGTTGGATGACTTTCTAGTTGCAGTAAACTTGAAACCGAATTTAGGAATGGTTTGTGTAGATTTGTTGGAATGGATAAAACATGGTATATGGATTCATTTTTAACAGGACTGTGAGTTGAAGTTAAGAAGTAACATTTTGGTACAACAAATGTGTGAAATGAAGGAGCACTGAACATTCCATTCTGTTTTGAACATATACCAAATGCTACCTTAGTGAGGCATTTGTATATAACCAATATAAGGGGGAAAAAGAGAACTTTTTTTTAATGAACTGCTCTATTAAAACAAGTTCTCTGGGTTATTGCTCAAAATGCAGATACTGTTACCATGCATTGGATGGCATTGTGCTGCTGAAATGGGGTTAATGATCTGGCTTCAAGATGTGGTGATTTGTAATCTTTTTTTCTCAATGATTTTTTGTTTGATTATGCCCCCTTTAATTTTATATCTCTGGGATTTTTTTGGGGATCATTCGTGCTTGATTAGATTTTTATTATGTTGTCTAGTGAACTCTTCATTGCCTTCCCAATGGTTATGATGCTGAAAACTGCTTAATCGAGTAGGGGAACGTTAAATTTAACAGTAAAAAGTGAAACCTTTAAAACTGCACGATTCAATAAGTTACGGTCTCAATTCTTTTTTATTGCAGAACTCAGTGCACAATTCCATGTTTGACAGTGATAGATTGCAAGTGCTGCAGATTTCTTAATTGGTAACTGATAAACCCAGCAATACATTAGTATGTATGCCAAACAACTACAACAAGTTTGAAACACACTCGTTGATCTTGTTAGCACTATACATAAATGAAGTAAACAATCACTTTGGTTTGGTCAATAATATTTAGAAAACATATTCCAGTTAATTTGGAAGGAAAATTTAGATGAAAAGGAGTTTTGTTATGATTATGTGTCATACCGTGTCCTCGTGTTTTAAATCTGGGTTACCTTTTTGAGGATTTGGTCCGTTATTCCAATCATAAACTTTCCACTTCTGATAGTCAAACAGTGGAAAAGCCATTAACTCTTGTTGTCTTCCTGTTCTTTAGTTATTTAATTTTCCATTTCATTTTTATATTTGGTATTAAATTTAGTTTAACTGAACCGTACTTATTTTCCAAAATCTCAGTTGTGGCTTTTGTCCCTTGTTGTTCTGTGTTCCTCTGCTTTGTTAGCCATCATTATTTGTGTGCTTAGATCTTAATTGTACATTTTTGTTGTTTTCTTGCTAGGAAAAGTTCAGTTTCATGAATTCTAAGGATGGTAAAGGAATGTTTAGTATGCTATCATTTGAAGCTGCCAAAATTAGGCTTCTAAGGAGTTTGATCATTGAGACAGAAACAATGCAGGTGTTCTTTTAGTCCCTGTCACATATCATTTTATTATAGTTTGTTAGCTTAACTAAACCCTGTTTGTTACAGTTTGTTTTCCTTAATACAGTTAGCTTATCTACTATGGTTAGTTTACTAGCATAATTAGCTCATCTTTGTATAGTTATAAACAGCTGAAGCTTACAATAGTAAGATCAAATTTGTAATCCCTCCTTCATAGTGAAGTCAGTTTCTCTACCTACTTTGTTGTTCTAATTTGATACACAGAGCGTGAAACAGTCCACATCTCTAACCCTAGTTTTCTTCTCCTCCTCCAACAATGGCGACAACTACCTTTTTCTCACTCAATCTCTGAAAAGCTTGACTCGGAATTATCTCCTTTGGTGTCAACAAATCAACTTCTCCTCTTGTGGCTCCAGCCTTCCATGTCTAGAGAAATGCTCACTCGTGTTTTCTGGTGCAAGTCATTGTGTTAGCTTTGGAACAAGGTTCATGCATACTTCCATTTACACACCAACATGGAAGCTCACTCCAGCAGAGTATCACAATATGGCATACACACCACTGCTGAAATTGTTTTGATTCAAACTTTATCATCTGAACTTGAATTTCACATACTTTGTGATAACATGAGCACTTTAACCTTAGCCCACAAGCCTATTCTTCAATCTTGCACCAAGCATATGGAAATAAATATTTTCTTTGTTCGAGAAAACGTTGTTGCCTACCAAAATGTAGATTTTTCATGTCTAGTTGTTGATGTTCTAACCAAAGTCTTGTCTCCTACTCTATTCGTGACTCTGGTTAAAGCTCAAAGTTGTAGATTCTCATGCTCACCACCCCTCTTGAGCTTGCATGGGTGTAGTGGGGTATATTCGTTACTCAATTGTATCTCTTTCTTTTTTAGATCTATGTAACATAATCTCAGTTTGTTATAGTTAGTTAGCTAACTCCATTAGTTACAGTTTGTTATCCCTACTACAATTTACCTCCTCTACTATAGTTAGTTAGTTTACTAGCACGGTTAGCTCATCTCTGTAGGTATAAATACTTGAAGCTTCGCTTACTGTAGTAAAATCAATTTTGTAATCCCTCATTCATAATGAAATCAGTTTCTCCCTGTACTATGTTATTCTAATACAAATTGATATATGGTTGGTTTCTACTACTGCCTTTGCAGTACCTGGTAATTTATTTTAGCCATAACAATTTCAAAGTTTGATCTTGTATGAATTTATTTCTGTCAGTCTCAATTTTATTTTGCCTTTACCTATAAAGGATCCTTCATCTAAAATAATGCATGTCAACAAAATTAGTAAGCATCCTTTTTGTATCTGTTTCAACATGCAAGCTTTGATCCTTAGGAGGTATAACTCTTGTCTGAATATCTCATAACATCAATATTGTACTATCTTCGAATTTTAGAGTATGTTAGAAATTACCTTAGAGCTTGTGATTTCTTAGTTTCCAACTTTTTAATGTTTTATGACCTGTTTTCTTAATTAGTTAGGATTATTAGTATAATACAGAACAATGTGTAGGTAAATGTTATTTGAAGTTTTTTTGTTTTTTCTTTTTTTACCCCTATTCTCTCAATGATTCTTGAAATACTGTAGTTTCCACAAAACTGACAATCCCTTGTCCATTATTTTAATTTAAAATGTCTGTGACATCACTAATCATTTCAAAACTTGCTGACTTCACTACACAATATATCCTCTTAATCAGACTTCAAAGTTAATGCCTTTCACTGTTTCTTGTTTTGCATTTCTTGCTAGTTAAATCACTATAATAACAATTTCATTCGTAACTGTGTTGCAGTTATTTTATAGTAATTTCTTAATTGGGAAAACAAAGGTGGCCGAGATATTCATTATTTCTTAGTTGTTATTGTATCTCTGGATCCTCCTCATTTGAATTTTATGTGTTGGATTTCAGCCTAGTCCATACTTTTTTCCATCTTCATCTGAACTTGAACTTCAGCCTTGTCCAAAAATGATACAAGAAAAAAATTGTCATATCATTGCTGAAGTGTTCTTCTGTATTTTGTCCTGTCCGGAAATTGTTTTACGATATGCTCACTGCCTCTTGTTTTTTCTTGAACTTATGCAGGTTTTTGATTTTACTGTCTTTCCTGAAGCAGAATATGATGTCCCCATATTTTGTGCTAACTTTTTCACCTCTGCAAAATCAAACATTGTTGTCTTGTAAGTTAGCAACTTCTTCCACTGTTGCAATCTACTTATATAAAGGATGTTCTCCATTTTCTTTTTCACTTTTCGTTGTGGAAAAGTCTACAATGTGGACTGTGTTTTCAATTTTTGAACTTATTCCTGAGCTGCATTTCAACTTATGGAAATTTATGCATTGTGATGCATATTGTTTTCATCCAAGAAGAGTTTAGAACTAATTATGAAAACTGTCTTTGTATGCTTTGCATTGTGAAATTTTGTTGTGAATCATTCAGTTTTTTAAAACATAAAATAGCCTCTGATCTATGCGATATATTCTTTCAGGTGGTACATAACATAGAACTTTTATGTCTTCATTTGGGCGTAGTTAATGCGTATGTTTTACTGCCTATTAATACTCACTAAATTGGGTTTATCAAGTATCAACTAGTCTGAGTAGCAGGTATTTGATTGAACTTGTTAAAAGAAAATACCATATTTCGTTAAGTGTAAACTTTCTTCGCTAGTCACTTGAAGAGAGGCTTCATTCTTTTGTATAATATGTTCATGTCTCTTTTATGGTATATTCCTGATTATTCACATACCAATATTACTTTAAGCCAGAAAATTGTAGTTGTTTTACTCTAGCCCTTTGGTTTTGCTACTTTTTTTCTGTGATCCTTGAAGAAGATGAAGTTTAGCCCTAATCAGCAGCATAATAAAGGTCACAGATCTTTGCTTGCAAAGTTTCGGTGCTTGTTTTATAATTGTTATTCTCTTTAGAATGAGGTCTTGTAAACAAAGAACCCTAAAACCTTAGTTCAATAAATCTGGCTATATCTGTCACAAGGTGTCAGTACTATGTAGTTGATTTTAGCATTGGTGTATTTGATTGACTATTTGAAATTAAGTTACATTATATGTACCAAAATCATCCTTGTTTTATGCATATTGGCCTTTGCTTTCATTTTCTTATGTATTGTAGCTTTATAATCGACAGTTATAGAGGCTTCTGGATGGTATTGACTCGTTGTGATCTATCTTATAAAGAACTATTTGGTGCAACCATTGTAATAAATGAGAAGAGTTTGTCTTTCTTGGTCAGTAAATAGTAAAGGATTTTGTGTATGAGCTGCATATCTACTAGAATTTACCACCTACTCAACTGTAGAAGAATTCTTTAGTGCCCATCTAAGTACAGTTTTTCTTTTTAGGTTGCATTATTCTTCCACAATTTAGGTGTCCTTAGTCATATTGTCAGTGCATGTGCTTTACGGGAGTTGAGACTTAGCCAAAATAACATAATGAGAAAGACCGTGCTTTACCTAGGAACAAAGCATAAAACAAGTCCATGAAAAATCATTGTGACAGTCAGTTCTCCTCAATATTATTTACACCTTAACCTTAGAAATATAGCATCTGTTCACGTATATATCACTGGTACTTTGATAAAGGTTTTCAACTGTGCTATTAATAGGTTCAAATATTATATAAGAACAAATCAGTGTATGTAATGCAGAGCACTAACCTTGAATTTATTATGCCAGGGACCTTAACCCCTTGCATGATATCATCAATCAGCATGAGTACAAGGATAAGTACTTTAAAAGCTTAATTCCTCTTGGCCTTAAATATACTCAGGTAAATGCAAATATTTAAGGCAAATTATTAGAGTTATTGGTAGAAGTATTTTCAGTTTTGAAACAGTTAATCACTCAAACACAGCATAACAATGTGAAAAATTTTTGATCTGATTTGCCACACGAGTGATGCATTGTTCTCAAACTATATGTACTCCTCTTACTACAATTTCTCTGTTTTGAATTGATTCATAAAAGTCCTCATAGATATGTCTATGTTGTTCTGTAAATTATAGATTTCTTTCTTAAAGGAACTAGTGTGTTGACTTAACACAGACTTCATGCAGCTGTTTCCATGGGGAGGGAAGCTCACAAGTGAGTCTATAAAATTTTTTTCACCAATTGTCATCTGGACAAAGTTTACCTCAAACCCAGAAAAATATGATATCCTGTATTCCGCATTTAGGGATTATTACAAGGTAATGACCCCAACATCATGATAAACTTTATCAATGACCTTTCATATTTTTATAAAATATATAGTTGACCTTGTACAAGTGCAATTTTTATTTATCTTCATGACTGACCCTGGCAGGTATGGTTGGAATTGATAAGCAAATCAGTTAAAGAGACAGATGAATCTCAGATTGTGCTCAATCTTGAAGCGCAACATAGATACTTGACATGGAGAGTTGAAAAGGTAGTTCACATTTTCTAATGTTTTTTGACAGCCAATCACAAATATGATTGGTAATCTGTCCACAATAACACATATTTGTCATAGGTATAATTGGTCTAGGTTTTTCTAATTAACCAAGGATCTACACTCATTTAGCATTAGTTGAAGATAATTTAGATGATAATAATACGGTAGATGATTGTGCTTGTGATATCTTGAAGAGGGCTACCTTGTTATTTATATAGCAATATTGAAATCTGTTTTCCGCATTCAAATCTTGACAATAAAATTGGCAAATAAGTTTGAAGTGTAGTTTTGAAGTTTGAACTATCAAAACTGGACAGTCAATCCAATCGGCACTTGAGAGTTTAGAATGAATAGTCTATTTCAAATTCAATTTTACAATGGACCTGATTCATGGACATATTTGGAGGTAGGATCCAGGACAAGGCGTTTTGAAGAAGCTGATCGGGGACACTCTTGCCAAGGTAGGTTAAATTTGTGGTTGTTTAATTCCTTCCAGTTTAGTACTACAGATGCTCACTTTTGGTTTTATACTAGGATTTGTTGAGAAACTTTCTCTTTAATGGAGTTGATGAACTAGGAAGCAAAACATTCTACGATTATTTTCCACACTACTGCACTGAAGAGGGAGTGATCAATAAAAAAGGCAATATTGTTGGGAAGTCCTTTGAAAATCGTCCATGGGATGTTAGAGGAGAATTTATTGGTAACTGATCTTTGAATTGAGTTTATTCATGGAATTTCTGTTATCTTTACATCTACGTTTGCTGTCTTTTGTTAGCCTGAGTCTCTCTTATCATCATGCCGTGATCAATTGGATTTGGATTGTTTCCCTTAACTCTGCCTTTTATCTCTTGATACAAAGATTGGTTTTGCATGTTTATAAGTGTAAATTATGCATGTACTGTATATCACTGGTTACTTGAAGGTCTGATCTGACTGTGATTTTAGGTGCAAGAGAAATTAATTGAAAAAGCACTAGGGTTTAATTTCTATGATTTGCCATCAAGCATGAGATGATTTCAACAATGAAATAGTTTTTTAGTTTAGTCAGCTAGCAAATAGTGCACAAGATAGCAATCACAAGCAAATACTATATTAAGATCAAACAATCTTCTGAATTACAATAGTAACTAGGGGTGTTTAAATATTTTTATTGATTTATGATGGTCATTTATAATTTATAATATTTACATTAGAATAAGTTTTTTTAACTTATTTCAGTAATTGAGTTAATTTTATGGTTAATATTTTATTTTATTGGAGTTTATTGAGTAACTACTCAATGAAATTATTATCTTGGTTTATCTTAATTTTTAAGAATCCTTATACTATTATTTGACCTTTGGAATGTTTTAGGTGAATGACTGTAGACTGTAGAAGCTTGTGCACACGTAAGGAGTCAAACTTTTCAGACATGTTACTCTAAAATTTCGATGGTTCCACAAGCATTCAGAAGACTGACGCAATTCTTGTAGACAATTATGCCATAAGATGCTTGTAATACAAGTGTTACTATATTGTGTTATGTAAACACAAATTTTTGCATGACAAAAAATTTCCTTAACAAATTTTAGGCTACATTGGTTGTACTTGTGTTATTTTAACATTTATATTGTAAGATTCCAGTCAGGTGTGTCAAATTAGCTTTGAAGTCTTATAAATTTAAATTGTATATTACCATCTAGTTTATATTAATTTGTATAATCTATAAATTGTCACCTGATCAACTCTCGAGAATAAAAAAATTTCTTCAAATCAATCTGATCATTTATATGACATGCTAGTTAAATTGGATTTCTAAGAAGAGGTATTTTGAACTTTGTTATTTAAAGTATCATTCTACAACTTATCACCTATATTAAACTACTTTGCATACATAGATATGTTTTCATCTCAAACATGGTTAAAGAATAATTTATAAATTACGATTTATTGATGCACTGTACATGTAAAAAATTATATAATTGTAAATTCTTGGTCTAATTTTTTCATTATTTTTTCGTGTAAGTCTTTATCAAATCTTATACTACATTTTGATAACAAGTTCTGATTCAAGTACAATTGAAGAAATCATTATTAAGTAAGAATGAACATTCCTATGTCGAAATGTGAAAAAAGTCATTCCCAATTCTCCTCATGTCCTTTCTACTATAAAAAATTTGAAAATGGACATGGTAAAATTATATAAATAATTTTATTTTATATAAATTATAGATCAATATTATAATTTTTTTTCAAACACTTCATATTATAATTTTTTATAAATTATAAAATTTGAATAGATTAAAGTCTTCCTCATAGTTTTTCTAAACAATGAAACTTTCTGGATTATACACAAAAATAGTATTATGGTCGATTCTCTTGGTTTGTCCAATACTCCCTCATCTCAATTATCAATGTTTCGTTTATCAATCTTCCTAGGTAGGTTAAAGATGTTCGATGTTAATTGTTTTATAGTTCAAAATATGTTTGACACTGATTTCCACTTGTTTTTTCCACCAGCTTGTTGATAATTCTCCATTAAAGTTTAAGAAATTTAAGAAAAATAAGAAAATTACAACTCATTATCTGTATTTGTTTTTTCGAAAAAAAAAATCAAAAGAATTATTATGGACCGTTGGAAAAGTTAATGCAGTCCATGTTTCGAAGTAAATTTTAGAAAATTAGATTTGAAATAATGTTAGGTAGGTATGTGAATATAACCGAAGTCTGGCTTTTCTAATTTTTAGGCACCATCTTAACATCCAATCACACTTAGCATGAGGAATCAAAAACACGTGAATCTGAATTTACTTTTTAAGCCGGATTTGAATGGACCTAACTGAGAACCGACAAAAGCCTTGATAAATTCAAAAACCATCTTAAAATTCCAAGAAAAATTTATTTGAATGGCAGCATGCATGAGTCATAAAGTGACTCATTGATTCATTGATCAAGTGGTACTGGTAGAAGAGTCAAATGCGACATAATTTTGTTTGATATTGAGATGAACAAGGTGGAAAGACATGGTCAGAATAGTTTCATTCCATTCTCAATCCATCTATGCCATGCGCGTTGAGTCTTTAAAGCTTCAAATTAATGAGGTCCACAGAGAGAACATCGAAGGTGCAGCCAATGTTCTGCACTATCAGCAAAATATATATACAAAAATATATACTTTTTATATGAGAATTCAACAGGGCTACCTAGCTAAGAAGCTGAGGGATGGATGCAGCAGTAGCATGCAGCAGCAGCTAGCTACGGTATCAGAAACAGACAGAAAAACAGACAACAGAAGAAAAGCATCGTCAAACATAGAAGCAGGAGAGACTAGGGACTAGAGAGCAGTACTAGACTCTACCATCATCTGTCTATCTCACTTTGTCCTTCATTCATTTTTATCATATATTCAAAATGCCTAATAAAGAATTTTCTCCTTTACATTTTTAGTCATTTTGCATAACTATAACTCCAATATTTTTTTCTCTGAACACTTGCACTTGCGACTTTTTTGCATTTATTCAACCCTATGTAGTGAACAGTGTTTGTAATGAATTAATAGAAACATGCTTATGACCAACGAGTCAAGTTTTTAACAATAATATATGGTGTACTTTGAATACGTGATCATGATGTGTTAAACAGTAGACCAAGTTTTTTTAATGTCTCATGTGTGACAAATCTTTATATTTGGATGTTGGTTTGGTTCTTTTACTGTTTTTGGGATAGATATATGTTCATACTTTTTGATTTGCTGCTCTCAACTTAGGACAAAAACAAATTCCTAAACAGAAAGGACTTTTGAAATGTTACTGTCTTACATTATGCATGAAATAATGTTGTTTTGCTTTACTTAGGTGTTACAAGAAATTTGAAAGTATTTTAAGTGCTAGTTTGAAACATATTTTTCACTCACATTAATCTTCAAAATTTATACTGAATGACTTTAACTGTTAAGTAAAATCACCTATAAGATACCTTCATTTACAAGCTAATTGTGCCTAAAATGTAAATTATCCATTTTGCTTTTAGAGAATGCATATGATCAACATTATGGCGCCATTTTCTGTCACTTTAGAGTCATTTCAATAGATTTTTTGCTCCAATCATGATGTATAAATTTGTTAGCACTTAAACTATGTGTTAAAAATTGGTTAGGTTGAGATTAAAGGAGATGAAGGAATTGAACCATTTGTTGCTGAAGTGTCTAAAGTCTGTAACAATTGACTTTATGAGCAATTTTAAAATGACAGTTACTTCTAAAAAATATAACATGGATGTTTGTAAAAAATATAACAATTGACTTTATGAGCAATCTCTGCAGGTGATCCATTCCCTCCCATGCACAAACACACAAAAAGTGCAAGTTGCTGCTTTCTTCATTTATTAAAACAGTGAATTTAAACCAATTTAAAGGACAATAATGACTCCAACATTAAAGATTCAGGTCTGGTCCTCATATAGTATCTTAAAAATGTATTAAACAATACATCCTTTAAATCCTGTAAAATTCTTTCTTTTTTTTTCCATTGGATTAATTATAATCCTTTATATTTTAAAAAAACAGAAATTAGTATTCTTTTATGTATTAATATAGATTAACAAGATTATCTTAGCTTCTTGAAACAGGTATAAAGATTATTTCGGTAAATTAGTATTAAAAATTGTAAAAAGGTTCTTTGGTTTTGTATGAAAGATCAAATAAGAATTGTATGTTATTCTTCAGCTAATGCAAAGAGTGGAGAAAAAGATAACAAGTTAAAGAAGGTTCTTGGCATTTTAAGTGACATCTATTGGGTTTTTTTCTTTTTCTTTTGAGAAAGTAATAGAGACTACATTTTAGTTTTGTGACTAAGATTTTTTAAGTCAAAAGTCATTATCAAAATTTTCTCAGATCTCTGCCATCCTCGAATTGGAAAAGATGTTAAAATAATTTCATTTTAAAAAACTATTCGACAAAGGTAACTAAAAAAGCATGTATAAGAAACAAAAAGTCATGACATCATTACCTAATCAAATTTATTTTTATATTTCCCGATTGAAATTTTTAATTATTTGCGAACACGTACAGATGGAGTGGCGTGATAACACGAGATGAATCAGAACAAAATTTATCTTTAATTTTGATTAAATGGAAAGTTTTGATAATCATTACATTAGTCAGTAAGCTAACTCAATATGAATGGAATTACATTGATTTGAGCAATAAACAAAAGACATCAACACTTGTCATTATTTATGAATAAAATATGCAACTAATCAAATATTAAACGAAAATTACCCATAAATAATATTAGCACATAAAATAAGACGTAACCATTGTTAGAACAAAAATGACATTTTTTAAGTAAAAGGAAAAAAAATGTAACAAGAATATTGATTTTACAACATTATATAAGACTAAGTAATACATAAAATAAAGCACACACCCACGCCCTTAAATATATTATATTATAACCTAATTATAAGTTGTAGATTAGATATAAGAAAACTAATAGAAAACACACAAATTCTAAAGCAGACAAATAGTATAAGAATAAATACTAAGATTAAAATATAAAAGAGCATAATAAAAATCAATAGCAATAACATAAATAATTTGACATTCGAATATCCAAATGAGCACATGCATGGTGGATTCCCATGCTTGTCTAAGTACTCACCAAACAATCAAATAGGAACATGCCTAGGATGAAGAGAGAGACTGATAAAATAATAAGAGTAACAATGGAGGAGATTTTTGTGAAATAGGTACAAAAAGGAATGGAAAGTTAGAATGAATGGGAGGACATAGCATCAGAGTACACTCCTAGTTCCTAACCCTAAACCTAACTCTCTAAGTCTAGGGCTAAGGATCCTGTACCCCAAAATCCAATAGGTTAATGCCATTGGAGGAGATAGCCACGTGTCTCTCATCAGCCACCATGCTATTCACCTCACCTGCTCGCAGGTACAGTCTCACACACAACCGTCCTTCCTCTTGCTCAATGTTCCAAACCCTCAAGAACGGTGCAGGGTTCGGAGAATAGGTTAACACGTACCCTAGGTTCATGCAACCCCACAACCCCCGAACCCACGAACTCCTCAACCGGAACCGGCTCATCAACTCCATCGTCCCCACGCGCCAAACCGTTCCCACCCCGCCACGCTCCACCACCACAAACGCCTCCTCACTCACGTCCATCGAACTCACCACGAACCCTGACGCCGACATCACATCCCTCAGCAGAACCTCCGGGTTCCAAGCGTTGAAACAGATTAGTCTCAACCCAGTGCAAGCCACCACGAACTCCCCCTCCGTCACGCGCACGCGCCCCACCGGGTCAACCAACTCCGTCAGCATGTGCCACCCCATAACCGTTTCCGGGTCAGTCAACGACCCCCCAACGAACACGCGCTCCCCACTCTCCGCGTTCCACACCTGAAAGGCCCGGCCCGCTATCCCCGCGAACAAGCCCACCCACCACCGCGCCGTGCCCGCGAACCCGACCAACACCCCGTTGTTCATCACGAACCCGGACACCGCCCTTCGCGCTTGGCTATGCCCATGCACGTTGATAGCGCCCACGTAGATGTCCCCGTCCAGCCTGGCGAAAGTGATGTCCGAGTCGGTGATCACGATTCCCGAGACGGAGCGCGAGAAAGGCCCCAAGAGGTGGCCGTGGTCGGACAGGAAGGTGCTGACGTGGTCGTAGGTTACGAGGTCAAACACGCGCACTGAGCCGTCTACATAGCCGCACGCGAGGCGGTTGTCGGAAATCGTGAGGCAGCGGCACATCAAGTGCCGGCGTTGCTCCGAAGGATCAAACTGCGGGGTGGAAGAGGAGAGTCTTCCAGTCTCGAAGTTCCTAGCCGTCCGATGACAGTTGATGTACTCCCTCTGCCACGTGTCCCTCACTCGGAACGTCCTTCGCCAGATGCGCCTCGTGAGGTGCTCCCACAGCAGATCCGAACGCGAGACCTCGCGCCACGTGGAACAAACCTGCATGCACAAATTTTCAATCATGATCACCATTGTCAACCCAAGTCCGAATGAACGAACCTGGCTCTAAGTTAAAATAGCTTTCGGTTGCACGAAAGGTGCATTGATAAATTGAGCAAGTCCCTAGAACTGTTTTCTAGAAATAGAAAGCGTGGAAATTCTTTTGTTTATAATCTCACATAAAACAAAAAGAAATGTACATTTATATCTTGCTGCTTTTCGTTAACTATAAGTAGGTAGCAATGGATGAAAGGGTGGAGAGAGAAACATTGAAGATGGCAGAAGCAGGTAGCTAAGCTAAGCTAAGGTAGGGTTGAGGGAGCAGAGAGGTAGCATCATCCGCGTCAGGAAGCAAGGCATAGCAATGACATCGACTCGGGACTAGAGACCACATTATCAGCTTCAAATCAACAACATTACAATAGCAGCTAGTACTAAACCACTTCTCATTTAATTTTATTTATTACCATGTCAGTGTACTTATTTTCAGTTAGATACTTCAGAATCTTAGATAATCATAACACTGTCATATAGCATACTTTACGTATGAAATATCCATACATACATTGCCACCTACATTTCATACTTCACCCCCACCATATCATATATATATATATATATATGTGATTGCGACACATAATTTAATTTGTCACAAGGGAAAGTGCACATATCCAAGTACATTTTTTCCATACTTCATCAATGGTATAGAGAATCAGAAGACTGGGAAAAATATTCCATATATTATATAGTATAAAGGTCGTCATGAGGCTGAGGATGTTGGTCAAAAGGGTATGCCCCTAGAATGAGTTACCCAACTTGCCCTAGAGAGAGAAAAAAAAAAAAAAAAAGAAAAA
>Ga0209700_101194_pt1 | contig 53055 bp, 30 predicted proteins | sample SiratroredBW_FD_187528 | JGI IMG/M metagenome (GOLD analysis project Ga0209700, IMG submission 187528) | Root nodule microbial communities of legume samples collected from California, USA - Siratro red BW (SPAdes) (version 2) | ecosystem: Host-associated > Plants > Roots > Nodule | place: USA...
TTATTTTTCTTTTTAGTTTTTTTTTTTTTTTAAATCTACCTATTATTATCATTTTCAGACGAATCTACCTATTATTATTTTAGTCTTCTAATTTAATTTAATCATTAAACGTATTATTACACTCATTTTAATATCTAAATTTAGCCATTCGTTATCATTTTTAGTATTTGAAAGTACTTTTAAAATTTCAATCCAGTTTCACTAGTTTAGGTGTTAAAATAATAGTAAATGACTAAATTTAGAGACTATAATTAACGACAATAATTGTTTAAGGAAGTGCTTGTGTAAACATCTGATAAATGTTTATATGTGATGATATAAAAGGGGAAAAAAGTATAAGCTTTACCCTGAGTTTAAGTAACTGTTATAAGTGAAAATATAAGTCTGGCTAATTGTTTATATAAATTAACTAATATAAGTTAATTTTAACTTCAGAAAAGAATTATCTTCTTTTTTCTTTTAAAATGTTTAAGTCTAAACCAAAATGAAAATAAATGTAACACATAAAAACTTTTCGGCAAATTAAAGTGACACCCCCTAAGTATACTTCAAAATTTTTATTGAATTTTAATACTTTCTTATACTTAAATAATATAAAGTTAAACTTTCAATAGCTAAAAAACTTTATCCCAGAAATATGAGATAAATTACTCTCTTTATTCATTGTAAAAAGGAAAATGATCATTTAGTAACATTTTTAAAAAATAATTTAATAATATTTTTAATAATAAAAGATTATATTAATATGATAAAAATAAATAAATAAAAGTAAATTTATATATAATTGTTAAAATATTATATTCAAGTGATAAAAATAAAAACAAATACAATTTTGAAATAAAATGATAACATATATAGTTGAAATAAATAATAATATATATAATTGTTAGATGGTTATATGAATATATCTTTAATACAAGATCTTCTCTGGTACTATTTTTTATAGGTTTTTATGCTACGTAGCGTATTATATATCTTAATATCTCATTTAATCTTCTACTTTAATGATAGATTTCTCTAAAATTCTAAGTACCTAGATCTTACATCAAATTTTTTATAGTTAAAGAAAATTTAGAGTATATTTAAAAAATTTTGAAAGTTTTAATAAAAGAACTCATTATTCATAGAAGAGATATCTCTTCCTCTCATAAAAATTTTGTAAATTTAACGTGATTGAATATTCATGAAAATTTTCTGAATAAGAGCAACACATCATCGTGGCTGTGAAAAATAGTCAGCAAGTGTGGGTGTGAGGTTGGTGAATTTAGAAGGTGAAGGTGGAATCAATGTTGTCCATATTAATAAGTGTGTGGAAATTGTTGTTGTGAGCAGAAACAGGTGATGGTTGATATATTGTGATAGCATTGAAATGGGTGAAGACGTGTATTAATGGCTCTGTCAGGGTTGGGTTTGACTACATTATTAGTATTTACTCCCTCCTTGCTTATTTTTATTCTTTTGTCTTGTATTGCATCTGTGGCTAAATATGATAAAGAGAGTGGAAAGTTAATATTATCCTTCTATTTTACCTATAATTATGAAATTTGTTGAAGATTTATGTTCATGAAAAATATTAAATTGTTTAGTAAATATGATCTCTATTGCATTTTAGGGTTTATATAAGGATTTGTGTTAAAAAAAATTACAAATATTAGTAAATATGATCTCTATTGCATTTTAGGGTTTATATAAGGATTTGTGTTAAAAAAATTACAAATATTAGTATAAGTTGAAATTAAACTTTTGACTCTTTAAAATTTTGGTTCCCTTTGAAAGTGGATTGACTCATTAATTTATAATAAAAAAATTAAAAAAAAGACGATATAATGCAACACAACACAATAATAAATAAGAAGTATATATTTCTATAATTTTTTTTTTAACCCTAACTTTTCCTCACTTACTTTTTATTAAAATATATCCATTTATGAATTCTTTCATATGTTTATTTTAGGAATTTTAATGTTGCATTATTAGTAATTGTTTGTGTGTTAGGTATGTGAACTTGGTAAGTGAGCAGGCGTGAGATTAACTTTAGTTATTAAAACTTTTCTCTTCAAGTTTGAATTAAGTGGGAGGAAGTATATGTAAGGACACTCACTCTTACGTTTAAGTCAGATTGAGTACAAGTAAATATAATGTATATAAAGACAATAGTCATATGCTGAAGACATTTCTCTATTTATAGAAAAGATTATGAGTTTAATCATTGTTCATCCAGATCTAAAGTTATTAGCATACTTAGTGAGATAATTCTATATTAATTACTTAAATTAATACTTAATTTTACACTGTCAAATAATCTTAAATTATATCTAAGTTTGTACTCATTTTTAAGACCCGACTAATTTTAAAACTATTAATAAGATTATTTTAAACAATATCATACATATTAAAAATAAAAACTAATTAAAATAAGATCAATTTAATATTATAAAAGTAATGACTTTAAATAATGTTTGTAGTTTAATATTATATATTTTTAAATACTTATTTACAATTACTTTGATGATATGTTTTTTATTGTTATAATATCCTTTTATAACTATTACGGTTAAATAATCCTAGTAAATAACCTATTTTTTTCAGACGTACTTTACTATCAATTAAAACATCATTATATAAAAGAGAAACTCACCCAAATTTATAATTCCAAATAAATTTCACCTAATAATAAAAACACGTTGTTAACAGTTTTTTCATTTTTCACTTGAATGGTATTCCATTCATATTGTTTTATACTAACATAGAAAGTAAATAATTATTTATTATACTTTTATAAAATGGTCAATGTTTTTCTTTATAATAGAACACTCAATTCTTATTTAACCTTATCATAAATCCCAATCCCGTCTTATAAACAGAAATAAATTGTTCAGTTAAATGATCATTTCAAGATAGGAAGACTGAAATTCTTGTCTTTACGGAAGTTATTGTCCGTTTAATATCACATTAACTATAATGATAAAATACTTGAGCGTCGCATTTAAAAACACGATTAAAATGAATCAAGAATGTATAATTATATGATTTAAAGTTTTTTTTTTTTTATATTCCATTCATTTAACCTTAACATATAGTGCTATTAGTGCTACTTTAATTGATTGCAGCATTTGACTCTATTTACTTGGTTCGTTGTTTCTAGACCAAACAACCTCTTCCCTTGCTCTCATGAATTCGTGTGCTTTCGGTGATCCATCAAAAAAAGAACAACACCAATTTTGTCGGAAATGAAAAGTGATGTCACTGTCAAGTGTCTGCGTGTGTGATCTGACGTGTCAATTGAGATTTCGAGAAAGGAAGAAACACGAGAACGTATATTGATTTCCCCACGTGGGAGGCTCACCTCAAAGCATTTTAGAACGACCGCTATTTTTTTCTTCTCAATATACAAAATATACAAAAACGTAGTTTGTTTAAAAAAAAAAAGCTAAAATTACTTTTATTTTAATAATTAAAAAAATACTAGTGTAAGTTCTATATACGAAAAAAAAAATTATATGAAATTACGAACGTGGTTTCGTAGTCAAAGGTTCGTAATTTTGTATAGATTTGGTTTTATACTTTTACTGGCTCAACCTTGATTCGGTTCTCGAAATGGACCGGCTAGCTTTGGTGATATTCCATTATAGACTTATTTGTTTTGGTCAAAATCTATTTAAAGCTGATTTTGTATGTTCACGTGAAAAATGTAGAATTTTACATATTTGACTCCAAAATAAAAAGGCACGCGTAAGTTAGAATGCAAAAGTAAAATTAAATTAGACAAACTAAGAACAGGGACAACAAAGCTTAACGCTTTCTGCTTCTAATACGACATTCAAAGTCGACGCGTAATTTAGAATGTAGAAAATATTCCTTACAAGAGATGGAATTGAGTATTTTAGTATAATCAACGGTTCGTATAAGATTATCAAACATGTTTGATAATCATCGCTTTTTGTAAATATGTTCATTAGTTGCTATGTGTGCTTGTATTTTACCATGCAACTATCCTATTACAGCCTAACAAAGAAATATATTTATATTTAAATATATATATATATATATATATATATATATATATATATATATATATATATATATATATATATATATATTATCAGCATACTTATTGTGATGCATCATACAAGCTTACGATACATAAACATTTTACAGTTTAATTTCCATTAAACATGCCAATACTAATAGTATTCTTTTATAATATATACCTGCTGATTATAAAATGTTCGATGTTGATATTTGACAGCATAAGGTACCAAATGCAATTCCAAATTTCACGTATTTTTACTTTATTGGTGAAAGTTTACCAAACTTGGGAATTTATTAATGTACAGTTACTATAATTTTGAACTCGTGATATAAATAGCTATTGCTCAATTTCAATTTAAATTAGATTATATTGAAATTTTGTTATTAACGACTCTAGCATACTGAAATCGTGATAATTTTACATCATTTCATTTAAAATAAAAATAAATGCAAAAATAGGATGAGGCGTAATTAAAATCAAACTTTATCTATATGATTTCTTCTCTCACACGCAAGTTGTCAGTATGGTTTCACTTTGATTAATATGAAGTGATTTTATATTTGTATAACTTTTTTTATAATAAAGTTGTCTCATATGGATATAATTTATTTTTATAGGTAAATTTTTTAAAAGTTAAATATAGTGAAACAATCAAATCTTAAAAATAAAAAAACATATTATAATTTATATTTAATCTTTTGATAATTAATAAGTATTTCACTTGTTGAGATCTTGAATAATTTAAGGTCGTATAAATATTTTGTTGAGATATTGGACAATCTATTAAACGGTTTCATGACTAAAAAAATCATATCAAGAATTTATGTTTTGATAATAATAATTTTTTTGATGATAATAATTTTTTATGATAGTGTTTGTTTACATTAAGTTTTTTTAAGCATATATACATAAGTATCAACACAAAGTTGAGAAGTTTTCTTAATATAAATTATATTATTTAATTCATCGTTTGATTTGAGCTACCTTTATGATAAATCTTAAGAAATTTTATTCACATATTTTTTTATTCTTTGATTTCTTAAAAAATATTTTTTTCTATTTTTATCTTTAATTTCATCACACTTGATAATTTATTGTATATTGTTTTTTATTTATTTTTTTTAGTGATTCTGATTTGTTGTTTATTTTATCTTACCTTTATTAGAAAATTTATTTAGATGATTTTACTAAATAATCTTATTAGACAATCTATCTTTATCCATTGTGAAAAAAATATAAACTTCATTCAACTCTTCAATTACACCTACATTACCAATTAAAATTACAGAGATTATTATTTTTTAAAAGGGTAAATAGAAAATTGTTCATTTCCTTATATATACTCGTATATTCTTTTAAGTAAGATGAGTATTTAATTCTTAAATTTTACTTTTTTTTAATTAAATATTTTAAACTTTAATTTCGTTATAATTAATTCTTTAAAAATAACATCTTTGTAAATAAATAACTTCTACCAGACCCATTAAACAGAAAAATGTCGTGCATAGATAAAGTTAACAATGACTATGTTCCATTCTTCGTATCAGAGTTTAGGTATTTTCTGAAAGTTTGCAAAACTATCAACACAAATTAATCATCTCAAATTCATATGACAAAAATCATAATTAACATAGATTGTGCAGCCAATGCAAACCAGTAAACTCTCTTTACAAAAAAGAAGTGGCATAAAATCCTATCAACTTTAACTGCCAAACTTCAGAAGTTATAGATCTGTAATTCAAGATTATTCCTATAATAAGGATAATAATATCTAATTTCAAAAGGATTTGGCCAGATAAAGTAGGTACTAAACAATAATAAAAACCAACTCTCTGATAACACATTTATAACACTTAAAAAGTATGCTGAATAATCTCATAATATACTGTGGTAGGTACCAAAAAGTCCCTTATTCGTTGTGATGACCCTATCAACACTAAGCTCCTTCAAGCTGACATTAATGGATCAACACCCACCAATATGAACTTAAAATTAAAATTTAGAAGCAGGCTCGTGTCTCACAAACAATAGAGGACAATTTTCAATTGTAACCAGCTTAAAATGTCACCCTAATAGAAAAAAAAAAAAAAAAAAAAAAAAAGGAGGCACCCCTAAACAGAAAAGCACATGCTCTAATATTTTCACAAATCAGATTATATATACAGTGAGTTAAGAAAAGTTTTTGTATCAAGCAGAGTAATATCCTAAACTAAATAAACCCTTATCAACAAAAGGCAATTTTATCTGAAGCAGGAAATATACCACATGAGGACACCACAATTAATCAAGGAAAACCATGTGAGGACACCACAAATCCTCAAGGATAATAATAATCAGTAGAAAAGTGAAAAAAGAAATAGCCCACTTTTGAATTAGAAAACAGAATCAAATACATTTTTAAGGTAGCAAAACAACTTCCCAACTCCAAATTATAATTGCCCTTTTCATTTTTTACTAACAACATGCATTGCCTTTACTCTAGACCACTACATATATCCATTGCATATAATAACATTTTTGTGTAAGCTTAGGAAACATATTTGTTCATTGGCGGTTGTTATTCTCATCCAAGAAACAAAATAAAAAACACACAAAATGAAAGAAATCGAAATTGAAACACAAATCAGGACAATCGAGCTTCTAATTGCAAAATCTAAATCAACTAACTCTAGAATGGATAGAGAAGAGATGTAGACACGAATGAGCATTTGTTTAAATCAGGCTGAGTTTGAATTACCCTTTACACACCGTTCAATGCACCTTATCATGACTGAAGAAAATTAAAGGATTCACACTGAATGGCATTTTGAACGGAAAAATCGAGTTTTTTCTTGTTTTTATCGGAAACAGAACAAAAAAATCGAGTGAGCTTAGAATTTCTGAAGGCTTCTGTTTTAAAACGAAATTTAGAATTCTATTTGGAGTTGATTAAACATTTTTATTATAATAATTAAATTTTAAATTTCTTCAAATAAAAGACATCCACCGCAAATGTTTTTGCATATAGACTTATAAATCCTTCAAAATTACTGTCTCCTCTTAAAATACCTTATCCAAACATTCTCATTCAACCCCAACTATTCATTTTCAATTTTGACATTTAGATGATCTTTGAAGGTGCCTGCTACATCGTTTTCTCAATTCCTAACCGAAGCATGAACTTAATGTATTATTACGTATACGACACTTTTATTACCTTGGTGAGTTTGACCCACCAAAATGGGTGGAAATTTTTCCACAAAGCGGAAGAAGAAAAGGTCAATGATCAAAAGTCAACGCTGTGAACCATCAGCTTTGACCATAAATCTGTTTTGAAATGAAACCAGTAACAAATTTTCCATGGACCCTTGCTTACTCTTTCAATAACAAACTCACTTCATAGTTTATACAACAGACATAACTAAATATTTTTGCCTCCGCATTTGCCGTTCAAACCTATACAGAGTCACTCTTATTTCCAAAATGACAAAGCAACATAAAGACAGCTACCAAGTTATTTGCAAAATGCAGGGCAAGAGCTACACCGATTAAAAATTTTCTACCAGGGCGAATTATAAGATATGAACAATAAACAGTACACTGCAAGCTAAAACCACATAAATTTATTAGGATTTTACGGATTAAAGTTCCATCATGTTCCACAATATCTCTAGATCGTCTCTCATTTTTTCATTAGAAGAACCACTGTGTGAGCCGCAATACTTCTATTCTCTCCAAGGCTGTCTACCTTTTCATGAGTTTTTGCTTTGATATTTACTACAGAAGAGTCCACTCCAAGCAATGCAGATAAGTTGGCTTTGATAGTGTCCTTGTGCGGGCTTAGTTTTGGCCGCTGAAGTATCAATGTAGCATCTAAATTTCCAATTTCATAACCGGCCTCATGCAAAAGTCTAACCTGTAAAATACCACAACACACATCAGAAGTTGCAGATAAAGTATCCGGCAGTTGGACAACTTATCTTCAATCATATTGCTCGTAAAAAAAATTATAATAATCAAATATCATTTTGTTGTACAGTCAATCAGCCATCATATAGCAAATACATATAAACCAAATGGAATGAATTAATCAAACTGTGAATCATAAATCAATTTGAATCATAGGATTCTGAGATACAATCAAAAATAACTTAAACTAAATAAATCATACAAATAATCTATATTGACATAAAAGAAGCTTAACTACAAGTATCACAACAAAATCATAAGCTAGAACGAATTGTGAACTTTTTTATTTTAAAAGAATGAGAGAGCCAAATATGTGCATGACAGATTTAGCATCCGATCAAATCAAATGTGGGTCACTCTTTACATCCATTCCAAAACTACTATGAATAACTTATATTTGTCAAATCTGAAATGTGGATTTGGGGTTCAAAATGCCAAACCAAACTTGCACGCATATCATAAGAAAGTTGACTAAGAATAGGGTGTGATCAAAAGTGCTCCTTCATTTCCCTATCATTTAACAATTTAAGATTATCTAACTTTCAAACAGATTAAAAAAATTCAATTTCTTTAACGAGAATTGGAGAAAGAAAGACAAAAATGAAAATAAAAAATGAATCATTCAAGTGGGTAGTTCATATCGAAGACACTATTGAACCAATACATCCCTGTATTCTGTGATTCAAAGTCATATGTGATTAATGCAGAGTTGAATCGTTCGAATCAGATTCAAAAAACTACACATGCAAAAACTAATACAAACAGGTAAATGCAGAGTGGGAAATCAAGTAACCACCAAAAATTCAAGACGGGAAACCGTTTTTAAGGGCAATATGAGTACTTATCCGATAGAATTGAACAGAACAAACAGAGTTTCACTATATGTTGTATCAAAAAATTTAAACAATAAGAAATAATGTCATTCCATTATGCTTCCTTTCATTCCCTAACACCATACTGAAATTCCAGATACCATACTTAAGTTCTTACTCTGCATGTTTAAATTAGAAGGCTTTTTAATTTACTCCCAGGAAATGAATTGAATTCAAATAAACAATAATACAACGGAAAACAAATGCCCAAACAAGAATTAGATAGTGATGGATAAAATAAAGTAGAAAAACGAAGACATGTTCGCAGGATAATACTCACAGATTCTTTGACGAAGACGGAAGAGTCACAACCCTTCCACTTAGGATCAGAATCAGGAAATATTTGGCCTATGTCAGGAAGACCTAACGCCCCCAAAATAGCATCGACGACGCAGTGAAGCAGAACGTCCCCATCGGAATGGGCCTCGCAACCTCTTTCGTGGGGTATGTTAATACCACCGATGATTAGGGGGTAACCGGGTTCCAAGCGATGAAGGTCGAAACCGTGGCCGACCCGGAAGGGAAGAACCTTGGAAGGAGTAGCGGAGAGTGGAGATTTGTCAACTTGGATGGAGGGGGTTGGGGTTGAAGCCGCTGAAGCTGAGGCTGAGATGGGTCGGAGACGGAGGCTGGGAAGGAGGGTATTGTTTTTGCAAGGGAAAGAGGCAAATAGGTGAGGGGATTTAGGGTTTGTTGTGAATGGAAGGAGGATGGAAGATGTTGCAAAGGAAGAGGCTGCCATAGCTGTTGAAGCTTAGAAGGCTCAAATCTTCCTATTGAAATGGGAGCCAACAACTAATTTCAGACACGACAAAATACAAAATTGTGTGGGTGGCTCACAAGAGCAGTCCCATATATTCTGCTTCTCTGTCATTTCTGAGAGATATGGGACGAGTTACTGCAGCCAGTAGGGGCGGCTCAGTTCCACAAAATAGACTTTATGTTTAAAAAACCAATAAAAGCATGGATCCCAGAGATTTTCAGAGTTGAATATTGAATTTTACTTTGACTCTTAATTGGATTATGCTTCTCCATATTTAGCTTGGTCTTTCTTTGAATCTTTCTTAGAAGTTAGGTTTAATTAATATATGATGTTAGACATCAGAATGATTTATGAATTAGTACGGCATCTGAATATATCTTAATCAACCTAATAATCTTTAAGTACTATTAAAAAGTAAAATTTAAAACCCCCGAAACATAAAAAATTATTAAAAAATGACATATATACATATTATTTATTGGAACAATTTTATTAATATAATCATGTTTTAAAATAATTTATATCAATCCATAAATATAATAACTTTTCTTCATTCTAGCCAAAGAAGTTTTAAAAAGTAATTAATCTATTTTTTAATATAATAATAAATGTGTAGGTCTTGTGTGACTACTCAGACATGATGGTTAAAAGGATGGTTTACTTGTAAAAGATTTTATCATAGTGTGATTAAAGATATTTAAAGTATATGAATAAGTTTATAATAAGATACATTATATACTCTCCTTTAGAGTAACATTGTCTAGAGTAACATTGTTTTGATTTCTGCAATTGTATGATTATTAGATCGCGAGAAACCTTGGAAGCTCTTATCGATAGTATTTCATGATATTTCGAAAATACAGCCAATACTACCGTCGCATTGCCGTCAGGGACACTGAGAGACCGTTACGTTTGTGGCTGAAATAATGGTACGCTCATGGCTGGAATAGTGGTACTCTCGTGTCAAATCCATGTTTGACTTTCTCCACTCTGTAATGCACAAGCACTCTAAGTCCAACCAGCAGCCTGAACCACAAGAACTATTCACACAATTCTCTGCCTCACACAACCAAAGGCAAAAATAGAAGAACACCATAGCAGTTGCAACGACCTTGTTCTCTGCAACTTCGATTCTTCGCTTCTGTGTCCACAAGCATGACGTGCGTGCACATGATGGGCATGAACAAGATCGTGAACAAACAATTCCATTTGCTTTCCCTAACCGGCTTCCAGGGCAGGTAACCCCCTCATCTTTAACGACGTCCCAGCAATTGTGCCAGAACAACCGTATCTTTTTTTTTTTTTTTTTTTTCTAAATCAGCTCTGAACAACCGTATCTCGTCATTGCCATGGACGATAGGAAGTGTTAGAAATCTTTCACATACTAAATATATAAGTAAATTATAGATTATAATGTATAATTGAACTTTAGTTAGGTTTAAGGAAAACTTTCTAAAATATATAGGGGGTTGGAAATCCTAAATTAGTTAGGGTATCAGGTGAAATTCATGAGGTATAACAAATAACTATATCTTTAAACATATTAATGGACTAGTTTATGATCTCACTAGAAAAAGTTGGGCCCGCCAAACATTTAATTTTTGGCAAGCAAGAATTTTATACATTTGAGTTACGCGGAAAAGCCTCCGTTTTGATTTAGCTCTGTGTTTTACGGTTTTAGACATATATTGAGTATAATTATACGTAATCGGACTGTACAATTTTTTTAGCCATATACTTCCCCAAATAGTCATATCCATGAAAGTATAGAGCCTCGATTTCAGCTTTCCTTCCTCCCTGAATCATTACGGCCACTTCATCCTTGTAATTATCCTGTCAAACAACATTTTGTTAAAGTAAAACACGCTTTGGTTGAAGAGAATATTCTCAGGATGATGCTTGATGTACATCAATTTTACCATAATGCTTATACAGATCAGTTCTTGAGTACCTATTTGCATATACAATCATTGTGCACAGAAGTTTCTTGCATGGAAATCTAAGAATGCAGGACTCATTGGAATCAATCAAAAGGTATGAATCACAATACGACGTATGTCAAAATGTCTTGTACAGAAAATGAATTTAATAAATTGTAATAAAAGATGCAATAAACAAAACTCGAGGAGGCAAATAATACAGTAGGGGCTAAATTCAGAGGTTCTGGATAGCTTACCTGTAATATTCCTGAGGACATCAAGCTTTGAGCAATTTGCAGATCCTTTGGCTTCAATGGAGCGAAAGCTTGGTCAGGCAACACAGGTAGATCATGCCCCCGCAGTCCTAACCACTTGACGTTGCAAGCTAGATAATGCATATGAAAACATTGCTGAAGTATCTTTCCAATACATTAGAGCTATTATACTTTTGTTATAACGAGATTATATAACTACCGTATCTGTATGCCTCTAGGCCCATTCCTACACTTCCAAATTTAAAGGTGCATAGAATGGCTAATCCAGCTGGGTTCCTTTATAAGTTTGAACACGGGTAGAACAAAATGTTACATCTCTTAACATAAAAAGGAACAGAATATCTTTTCGAAACCTTACAGCGGGAAGTTATTATCGGTACAAAAACAAGGAACTATACCAATCCACCAAAGCTAAAATTGGCAAGTCTGGAAAAGCTCGATTGATCCGATAAAGAAGAAATCTGCGTTTGAACACATTTCAGTTACTGAAAGCACTCATATCAATCGATTAACAGTAAATCATAGTGTCAAGTATGAATTAACAACTTTTTTGAAGATCCTGCAAGAGCTCTAAGATATTGAATTATCTATCTTGTAAACTGGTGTAGAGAGTACCTTGTGGCCATATCTGGATAACCTTTAGCAGTGATAAGAATGCTTGGAATTTGATTGAAAAACCGATCCTCAGTAAGCCGCTGAAATATTGCGTGCTAAAAGAGAACCAAATATTATTGTATAAAAAAGTATTGTTCTTCCTCGGAAAAGTATGCAATGTTTCAACTTTCAAAATAGCATGATGTAATAGTTTAGCGAAATTAGGAATTTGAATGAACCAAAATACCTCCAACAAGCTCACCTTTTCCACAATTATAACGTACCGAGCATCTGCGTGTAGAACCAATCTCTCTAACAAATTCAAGTCACCGGAAATTGGAAATCCAGAAGAACCACACAAAGAGCAATCAACAACCTCTTTGCCTGGTTCCTGTACAAGAAACATCATTTGCAATATTTCATCAAAGAATTCGTACAAAACACCCTAACCATAAAATAACGAAATTGCAATATCGTCGAATGAAGGATTCGTGAGATACCTGCAAAGTCAGACGGCCAGATATGAGTCCTCGACTAGAAGCCATGATTCCAAGACTGTATCGGCTGCACCGAAGCAATGCTACGAGATCTATTTGGCGCAGATTGATATTCCCGTTAGAACTTTCAAATTATACGAAAAGACAACAAGAAGATAAATGAAATAATATTTACTCGTTAGTTAGAAGTAACTAAAGCATGAATTAAAATTAGATTTTAGATAAACTAAATGAGAAATCTATAAATTAATTTATGTATTAACGAAAAACTAGTTTCATTTTATTTTTTCTTATAAATGATTATCTAAAAGGAAACGACACAGTAGTAATAACCTTGGATTGTCCTGTTAACATGCGTTTGAGAAGGAAACAGGTGTGGCGAATCACAGAGCAGCTTGTAGAAGAGCTCTCTCTGCGTGACACGCTTTTCCTGAAGCAATATCTGATAGCACATCTCCATCACCTTCCACACTGCAAGTCAAGGATTAAATTTAAATCTCAAACACAAAAAAAAAAAAAAAAAAGGAAAGAAAAGAATAATATAAATGAAAAACTGCATATGCAATCTTTACCCCTAACGAAGGCCTTTGCTGCAATAGGTCTCATCAGAGACCTTGTGGATATGGAATTGGAGAGAAAAACACGTGACAGTTCCATCAACAGGCCATGAGTGACTCGACTATTGCTATATTTTCTCTGAATCTGTTTGTTTCGTAGGATTATTAAGCTAAAATTTGAAATATATTCATATTTGTTTTCTGATAGCAAATGAGCTAAGAATAAGATAACACAGTGACTAGAACAAGGCAAACTAGTGTTTAAAAGTTTATTCAAGTGAAACAGGGAGATTATAACTTATGAGATTAATCGAAATCGAACCAAAGGTAGATCTGAGATGGCAGGGTTAGATGCATTCAATATTTTGAGAAAATTGAGGACAGAAACTTCAATTCTCGCTCGGACCTGCACGCATCAAAACGAAACTGGCACGATCAAGAGAAAGAGAAAAACAAAAAAGGATGGATGATGAAAGAGCTTTATTACCTGAGCAGGAGGGACGATATCGGCATTACAGAGCTCTTGATCGGAGAAGAATTTTAGCGTCGAATTTTGAAAATCTTCCATCGGAGCGTGAAATCTCTTGAATTCGATAACTGTATATTTGGCGCGCAATGCCCGACTAAGTTCCAAACACAATTTCACGTGTTTAAATACATATATAACAGTCAGTCCAGAGAAAGGAATGTATTTTATTTTACAAAATGCTATTAAATTTCTTTAACATTATATGGTTATTTTTTTATTTATGTATTTTTGACAAAATACTTGATAACCAATTTAATCATAAAAAATACCATACGACTTGCACGTGGTGTTGTAAGTTCTAAAATTTGAAACAGTTAATTTTATGGTTTTAACTCAATTTTTTACTTTGTTTTGAAGTTTTAATTCCAAAGGTCACTCGTTTCTTTCTCATTTAAGCTTGTATGCTGATACTGATAGTTGCTTGATGGTAATTAGGTAGGTAAATATGATTGTTTTAATGGTGGAAAAGGTGAGGTAAACAATAATAGGGTAGAAGTGACAAAAATTAAACTAAAATGAAGAATGATGAAGTTACACTCACTGTTATTATGCCTTTATGTTTTAGGTTGAATTTTTTTTTATTATTTGATCAGAAAAAAAAATATGTAGATGCAACTAATAAATATACAACATATGTAAATTTCTAACATCTTTAGTGTGCTAGAATGCATCATGTTAAAATAATAACTCAATGTTACATATTTTTATATGATTCATGTTTTGACATTGTTATGCGATATTCTTCAAGGGATGTAGGAAAACTTAGTAAAAAAACTTCAAAATTCAGATTTTATTATATTTTGATCTTTCATTCTTTATTTAGGTAGTAACTTAGACACCAATAATGCGATTATTAAGGTGATTTTAGTGACTATGAAAATTCTAAAAAAAAAATAAAAAATATATATATATATATATATATATAATTTATGAAGATTTTTTGTTCAATTTGGTAAGAATCATGGATGGAATTAAGTTTGAATTAAGATGTGTAATCCAAACAATCTAACAATTTGTAGCAATAATTTAACCAAGAAAATCTCATCCTTAACAATTTTTATTTTATCAATAAAAAACAATAATCGAATTGTAGTTAATTGCAGTAACTCTTAGTAATTAATTACTTTCTGTTGTTGGTTAGTTTTTCATTCCCCTATACAATAATTTTGATGCACAGTTTCGTATAGACTTTGACTTTGTCTTGTAAATATAATTTTTTTTTTCCTTCTATTTAATACAACGAGAATTCCCTCAATCCAAATAACAGGACGGACAAGTCAAATTTTGATTGCGGATTGGGAAAGTCAAATTCCCTTTTCTACAAATAAGCAGCATGCAAGCAAGTGGTACTCGGTAAAACAGAAAAAACGCATATGATTGTCTAATAGCCCGTAAAATTGGAGTTTCCATTCATATTATTAATGAATGACGATAGTACAACAATACGTTGATTTGAACCTAAAATACCTTGGCAATTATTTAAATGTGTAGGTAGTTCACGTGTAGTGTCTTTCTATGTGAAATTTCTTAACATGGATTGATTAATCAATTCCTTATTCTCCCACCCATATGGCGCAGTGCAGAATCCTGAATTTGGTTTAATTTGGATGTTACGTTTTGGCAAGCAAAGCAGACACTGAAGCCACAAAAGCAGCATTCATGTATGTGGTAGGCTCGGTGTGGGAATAGTCAGATCTTGCATCGTTGAAATGGTCATTTGAATCGGGGCCTCCAACAATGGCACCCACATGAGTATTGGGATTTGGATTAGCAGAATTGTAATAATCTGAGAGACCAGCATTGCAACCAACCTTGGTTGGGTGAACAGTGATTGAAGGGATGGATGAGGCTCTGTGATGTAATTGCTTCGGATACTTGCTGCCAAATCCCACCATGTAGGACATCTTCATCGGATTGTTTCCTAGTATGTAGTCCACCTGCCAATGCCACACACATTAACAATTATATCTTTGTACTTTTTCCTTTTTAGTATGGATTATTCATGTGTGTATATATATATATATATACCTGAGTTTTGGCAAAGGCTCTAATTTGAGACGGTGTGAAATGCGTGGAGCCACAATTGATTCCGTTGATATGATTTCTGTTTAGGATTCTAGAGAAAATGAGTAGCACCGTGGTCGAGCTCGTGGTATATTGCAAATTGCTGCTATCTCTGGTAAACAGAAGGCCACCTGAGTGAACAATAAAGCTCATTCCATCAATGTATACTACCAATTAGCAAATACAACAATTCAAGTAAAATTTATGTAAATCATACAACATATATGTTTATACCAGGAGTTGTTTTAATCTGTCGAGAGCTACTTCCTGGCATCACAGCGCATATAAATGACTCAGCGTCACTCTTAATCTTGGCCAAGTCTTTCCTCCCACCATAGAATTCCTGGAGAAAGAAATTGAAAAGGAGTAGAATTATTATCTTTCCTTAATAAATAAAAGAACCAATTTGTCCAATTTATTAAATATGTAAGACCTCGGTTAGTAATGTCTGAGCCCCAACGAATTTGTTATCCCAGCTGAATTCAGACACTGCCTGGCTCCATCCTTGGTTACCTGTGATGTAGGTCAGATACTTGCTTTCTCCACTCGCTTTGTGCAGCCAAGCAGCAGCCCAAAGCAGTTCATCCTTTTTTGTACACGTTACGAAAATCACGGCCTTAATTAATCAACTATTCTGTTGTAGTTAGTTTTTAAACGTTTCGAGTAGCAGCATCTTATACCTGGTAACCTGAGTACGAGCAATAGAATGGGCAAGAACCGGAGTAAGAACCTCTGTACTTGTCTGCAAAATCAAACAGCTGCATGCAAAAACATTATCAACAAATACACGTTAATAAATTGTGTGTCAACACTAAAAAACTTCAATCTTGCATCATGAAAATAAATGATGCATTGCTTACTGATTTTGAATGGCTTAATAGCGTGGAGGAATACTGGGCATCTATTTTCTTGAATACAATTGAAGCGGCAGAAAGAGCAGCAGCAGCCTCCGCTGCAGCTTCAGTTCCTGGAGAATTAGCATCTATCTTATACACTGTCCTTGGTGTATCCATGTCTTCTGGGCGCTCCCAACAATTGTGATCAGCGTTCCCATCTCCAACCTATCACCATATTTAAATGTGAACGTGTCAGCTATAATTCATATTAGAGCTGCACCTTTTTTCTTCTCAACTACTTATTTACGTGTTTAGATTTCAATATAAAAATAGCCTAGGAGCAAAAGTTTCTATTTAGAAAATGGTTTAATTTACTTTTGTATTGCATGTGATTATGATAACAATATTCTTCTAGAAACATACCTGTGTATAGAGGGTGGTTGGGGAAGTATGGGCTTTCAATAAGAAGTCTGCACCCCAACGGATAGCACTTTGGAGATAAGCAAGCTGGTTCACGGAAGATATCTCACTCTCGTACTCTACAGCAGCCCAACTCAATAAGCTAGTAGCAAATGCCATTGGCCATCCAAACTTCACGTTATCACCAGCATCGTAGTATCCTCCCATCAAATTCACCTGCCCAAGATAATATATAGATGATTAATCAACATATATATAATCATAACACTTTTCATACACGTTCTAGTGTATTTATAATATTACTAGTTTATTACAATGCAGGGTTAGTTAGTCATACGTTTTGAAGTTTGCCATCAGAGAGAGCCGAGTCTTCCCTCCACTTCACTCTTTGGTTTGAGGGCAACTTCCCTGAACGTTGTCCTTCAAAAAACAAAATGGCTTTGCCAAGAGCATCTGCATAGTCATAATTAGATGAGCCTGAGGAGCTCATCAACTTCCCATCATCCATCATGGCTAATCCACTGTGACTAACCATTGAACTCCACAAGAACACACCAATGAACACCGAATGGTACCCCATGATATATGAGTATTTATCAGCTAACTCGATCGCTTGATTACTGGGAAGGTAGTGCGTATATATAGAGGGAAAATGCCTGCGGCATTACCTAACTGCTAGATAACTTGATGAAGTGGAGGTGGAATGGGAGATAGAGTGACGTGCAGTAATAACCATATGCATATGAACATTAATTATTCAAAGTCAGACGGAATGAGTCACGGAGATAGGGTGCTTCATTATAAGTGTTGATGGACAAATATAAATTCCATACCCCATCATTCCCTCTGAACGCTTCGTTTTCCGTGTTTGTGATGCATTCTTGCCAAGCGACTTCTACGTGATTACCAACATCTCTTTTTGGGAGCTTACCTAAGATTATCAATTTCCTTATAGGAAGTGGCGCAGCTGATTTTGGTGTGTAAATAGTATTTTAGATAAGAAAAAGGTTAGGCAGCATGCGTGGATCTGTTTCTTAATCTGCTCAAGAAAGGGAATGCCTCTTGACGTTTCGCTTCCTTATTGCTCCATTTGATACATACACACTGTTAGATGTTGCGTTCGTTTCAGCATCTCTTTTACATTTTTTTAATAATTATTTTTTTATGAGATCTCGTATATTTTACTGAGACAAAAATAAGCTTTTTAAATACCAGCAAGGACATATATGATCATATACAATACCAGAATAAATATTTATTTACTGAATAAGGACAAAATGAAATATTCCCCCTTTTATAATCGGAAAGTATTTTGGCAGGATTGGCTCATACTTTTTTCCTTCTTCTATTTATCCTATGCAATAATGATTAAGAAAGCTGCAAATGTGAAATTACTTTCACATTCTAAATTTCATAGCACTTGAAATTCATGTTTCAGTGACTATGACCTAATTTTTGAGGAAAAATTGATCCATGGGATGTATATTAGGGTGTGATTACGTGTACTGACATGGAATTACCGGGAAACACTAACTAGAATGAAACTCTAATCCGGTGGGACCTACTTATTCCGAGTGGTTTAACTTCTTGATTGACGGCATGACGGCGTTCGGCGATCACTATTTCCGTCCAAAAGGATCCTGTTCCCAAATTATTCACATGTTCATCAGATCACATGGATAACATGCAATCATCGGAGAAATTTTGGTGCAATTGTTTTAACCAGCGATATAGGCATTCATTGGTGTTATACTTAGCACATGTAATGTCCTTCAGAGATTGCAACATACCCATCTCCGCCTCTAGCCTAGGCACCTGTCTTGCACATTACTATATAATTAAAATTATAGTCTAATTATAAAATTAACTCAAATTATGATTAGGAAGCTAGTTGGACCTACTTGAACTTATTCTTTCCATTCGTATAACCAAACATGATGAGTATAAATATACAAATATCCTAAAATAATGATAAACTTAAATGGAAGAGAGGAAAGGGAAATTAAATAAAATATTAAAGTGCTGATAAAAAAAATTAAAGTGAACAAATCTTAAGTAACGTATAAATAGTGGTGTCGAAACATCATTAATGATTCATATAAGTAATCTACTAAATTTCAAGGAAACCAATTAATTTTAGTCCTGACAAATACGTTATTATTTTTAAATTCGGATGTTTTTTAATCATTCTTTATAGTCTTCGTCGTCAATAATTATAATTAGACTATATCATTGTAAAACAAAAACTACATGCAATTAATTTCTTTATATAATATTTATAATAAAAAAATTAATAATTATTCAATAAAAATAAGACAAAAAATAGCATATTAAGATATAAAAAATAAATTGTACACTAGTATCTTATTTATAAAGAATAATATATATATTACCTGCTTCAATGATGTATAACTTAATTTTATGCTTAAAAATAAGGCAAATAGATTAATTTAAACTTTCCTTTTTAATATAATTTATATTTTCTATTTTATTACTAAATTAACTATAATAAACTATTAAGAACTAACAAAAATTAAACAAATGAGAAGAATTTAGAAGTAGCTAAATATAACATATGTTTTATAATATATATGGGGATCTAAGAGAGGATAAGTGCGAGTTGATATATACTGAGTTTCGTTAGTGCAGTAAAAATCTATATTAAATTTTATTTTTGTTATGGAAGGAAGGTTTTATATTATTTTTGTGTCCCATTTTGATGAGTTTGAAATTATATCTCATCTTTGTCTCTACCAAGTAACGAGTATACATGTATTTATATAGTTCTACCCACCTAAATATTTATTTAATAATTTTATTATAAAATATAAATATAAAGCATAAAAAATGTGATATTGTTAAAAATTTAATAACAAATAACAAGAGAAATTATAATAATATAAATTTTAAAACAAAATACCAAATAAACTAAAAATATTTTAGTAACTTTTAAAATGAAAATGAATATAAAGAGGAGACATACATTTACATATATCGTTATTTCATACAATTTAAAAAGTGAAATATTATTCATACTCATATTTTATCTATTCAAATGTATGAAATTATTTATCATTCCTAATAATACATTATTCAAAATTTTCTTTAAAATGTGACAAACCTTAAGTTATGAGCATGAAGCTATTTCTTAATAAAATTGTATTTTGAAAAAAAAATATATAATTAGTTAAAGATAATATTTTATTCATTATTCAAGTTTTTTTTTTCTGCTGGGGGATTGTTATTTTTTTATCAATAAAAACTGTCTATTTAAATGTTATCATTGGAGAACTTCTTATTTTCTAAAAACTTGTTAAAGAATTGGGTGGTTAATAAAAATTCTCAAATAAGTCAATTCGACTTGTTACATGGAATACAATCAAATTGATGCATTTTTAAAAAAATTCAAATATTTTTAATAAGTAAAACTAAAAAATTAATTAGGTTTAATAATATTCAAATTCAAATTAAATGTTTTTCACCTAATCTAGTTTAGGATTAGGGATAGCTTTATTCAATTAACTTAAATTCAACAAAATTTCTTTAGATCATTATTTGGGGGTAAAAACATCAAAATAGGGCGATTTAATTTTAATTTATCGATATGCGTTGTTTTTTTTTTTAAATTATCTAAATTGGTAAGTGAGATTTATAAACACGATTTCATAAAAATAAAAAAAGAGTTAAACTTTGTAACACAATTTTCATTTAATTTAGTTTGTTCTTATTATTAATATAGAAGTCATAAATTTACATGCTTTTTGATAATTAAGGTGAAGTCAACCTTGTAGACATATTTAAACTTTTTTCAAAGATATATTGTAACGCTTCCCATGTACAGATATGGGTAGATTTGATGTTTTTGTTATAGATGCAGCTTTTTTTCTGGAAATATGTAATTGAGAACCCACCTTAGGTCTCTATATGGAGTTAGTTTTAGAGAAACCTGTGAATATAGTCTCAGATTTAGTATTAAAGCATCTCTCCTAAACTCTTCTGTGTTCCTTGGGATTTTGCACTTTGGTGTTGCTTGCACTCATCATCTGTCTTAGGTTCTGAAACTCAGTGGTTTTGTTAAAAGAGATTATTGGTGTTTAAAAGTGGACGAGTTATTCCTGCACCCTAATACATTCTTCCTGCTCCCTAATCAAAAATTTAAATATCACAATTATTCTTATATGAATGAGAGTGTCATCTGGTTCTCATTTCCAAATCAAAATAATAACCGAATGAAACGCATATGGTTCTCATAGTTCAAATCGAAAACAGATTAATTTTTCGATTTGGACTATGAGAACTGGATGGGTTTCATCCAGTTATCATTTTGATTTGGAAATGAGAACCGGATGACACTCTCATTCGGTTGTTATTTGAAAAAAAAATTAACAATCGGATGAGCAGGTCATTCGATTGTCATTTAAAAAAATGACAACAGGATGAGATGTCATCCAATTCTCATGTAAGGATAATTATGATATTTAAATTTTTTATTAAGGTGCTTAAGAATGTATAAGGGTGCAGGAAGAACTCGTCTTAAAAGTGTTGGCCCACCGTAACATGAAGCTCAAATAAAGGCCCAAACCATAGCCTTCCAGCCGAAAAGTGGAATGGCAAAACGCAGCCCAACAAAACACTGAACAGCAAAAAGCAGAGCAACAAAAAGTGGAAACTTTGTTTACATGTGAAGGTGACATGGCTAAACATGCAGAGGGTAGGGTCACTAGGGCAAAGCGTGGGAATGTTTATTACAAGGGTATACTCATTGAGGGAAATATGTGTGAGATGAGCTCTTTTTTCTGAATCTTCTTCTCTATCTGATTCCTCTGTTCTTGTTCTGAAACTCTAATCTGGATCTTCACTCTCTCTATGCTATGCAGCTTTCTGTTCATTTCAACTACATTGTGAATATTGGTTAATTGTTTGAATTCTAGTTAATAGAGTTGGGAACATTTGTTATATGGTGTATGAACTGCTACTTCAAGAATTTGTCAATGCAATTCAGTTTCCCATATTAAATTTATTGAACTGTACTTTAAACTGTTATACCCACTTAGGCTCCATACAACCCTATAATTTGAAATGAGCCAAGGATATGTCTATTCACAAGTTTGGTGATTATTGGAGTATAGTATTCCAAATATTGATAATTAATATTTAATATTATATGTTTATTATATATATTTAAAATTTAAACAGACTGGATGAATAATAAATACATAATGATATATTTCTTTGAATCTTTCTATTTTTTACAAAGAAAATACGTCTTAAAAATATGAAATATTTTTTTATAAAATATATTTAATATAAAGATTATTGAAAACGTAGAATTATTCCTAACAAATCAAAAATCCAAAATAATTAGATAATAAAGATTTTCTTCATAAAAAAATAATTTACAAACGTACTAGGATTTGTCGTAGTACACAAAAGTAAGGTGGCCGAAACAATAAAAGAATCGATAACTAATTAAAAATTGGAAATCAATGACAAATTGTTTTTTTTAAGATTTTTTTTTGTTTTAAATTTGCATTGAAAATGAAATGTAAACTAAATTAGTCATTATTTTTAAATATAATATCATATATTTAGAGTGAATTATATCTAATAAGCATATACAGTGTCTTATTTCACTGAGTAATACATTCATATTTATCAAAACATTATAATAAATTTGTATTATATTTCTTAATTATGTAATTTATTTTTTAGCATGAAATAAAGTGAAAATTATGGATTTGATAATAATAAAAAATTTACAATGTATTTTTATTTAAACAAATTTTATTATAAAATCTTTAATAACTATACTAACAAAAGCTATAAAAATAATATGAACGTAAAATATTGGTTGGAATCAAATTTAATTTAAATTTTATGTTAAGTTAAGATCGAACTTAATTAATAGGACATAACTTTTATGCTTGGCTGTGAAATTAATTTTAATAAAAGGTAAACTGCCTAACATCTGTAATAATATAAAAGAGATTCGTTATTTAATATACATAATTTATATTTGTATTAACTGTAAATAAATCTCAATTTATTGGTAAAAAGAAATTGTAAAGATTGTTATTTGATTTGGGTGGAAGTAAAGAAAATGCGTTAGAGGGGGGAAGAAGTAAAGCAAGGAATGAAGATAAGGATCTAGAACACTCCATACTCAGAAATAATAATACTGTGGAACGCACGTCAACGTCAACAACGCAACGCTCGCTCGAAATCGGAATGGCGAAGGAGCTTGAGAAGAAAGCCAAGGAAGCATTCTTCGACGACGACTTCGCTCTCGCCGTCGATTTGTACTCCGAAGCCATACAGTTAGATCCAAACGACGCTCATCTCTTCGCTGACAGAGCACAAGCCCATATTAAGCTCAACGTTTTCACTGGTTCGCGCCCTAACTTTCCCTTTTTTTGTTCGCTTAATTAATTGCACTCTCTCACTCACTCACTCGAACTTATTTGTTTCCGCTGCCAGAAGCGGTTTCCGATGCCAACAAAGCCATCGAGTTGAACCCTTCCTTGTCCAAAGCCTACCTTCGTAAAGGGTTTGCTCTTTTTCTCTTTCAATAATTAGGTTACAAATTCAAACGTTCTTGTAATTTTCACACTGAATCAGCGTGTGTATCTTTCTATGCCTCTGATTTGCTGTTGCTATTTGCTTTTACAGGACCGCTTGTATGAAACTAGAAGAATATCACACTGCTAAGTTAGCGCTTCAAAACGGCGCCGCTTTTGCGCAAGACAATTCAAGATTCTCCAAGTTGATTCAAGAATGTGATCGCTATATTTCAGGTGACCACACGTTACGCGTACTCTTATTTTAGGTTTGAACTGTGTGTGCCGATATACAGTGACTGATTATTGACATTGGGTGAATCAGTTTAGCTGCAGTGGCAATTGACCTATTTATCGTAGTAGCCAATGAGTGTGATTTGTTTTTTTGTTAGATTTATAGATAGTACAGGGAAGTGCGAAATTGACATTTGTATGGTATGTTGAGTGAGTGGTACTAATATAGCAAATTTTTGTAATTCAAAAAGTTATGCTTCTCATGATTTCTTGTATTGTATCTCTCTTCGTTGATCAGAGGAATCAAATGGTCTTATTAGCACCGTATCGTCAAATGGTTCCCACTTGAGCAATACAAATGACGGGGTGACTAAAGAAGCCGAAGGAGACAGTTTGGTATCCCAAATCAATGAAGTCACAATAAACACACCGAAATACAGGTTCTCACTGTTTTATTTTTCTTTCATCCATGCTGTTATTTTTTACATTATTAAGTTTTCTAGAAAGAATATAGCCACCATCGCGAATCACTACTCCCATAAAATCCGTTGTTAATTCTACCTAGATATAGGAAAGAAGAACATTTTATGGTATTTTATGGTTTTTTAATCATATTACTAGGTTCATATTATCATGTATATCATTATAAAGATTCAATGAAAAGCCTCTTGGGATAGTGTTTCTTTAATGATTATTTCCTCTAAAACTGTACTTATCAAGCATGCACTATGGTCTAGGGGTATGGGGAATGTTAATATGTTATGCTACTATGTTATAAACTTCGAATAATTTTTTTTTTGCCATTATGTATCTCTTGTATCTTTGGATATTTCTTTGTATGCTGAAATTTCTTTCTCAACTAACTGGTAACCTGTTGATTATGCTTAACCAGACATGAATACTACCAGAAGCCAGAAGAAGTGGTTGTGACAATATTTGCAAAAGGAATATCAGCAAAAGATTTGGTTGTTGACTTCGGTGAACAGATTGTAGGTTTATATAATGGGTGCTTTGTATTTCCCCTGTACAGTTGCTTTATTGCTTCATGTTTTACATATATAACTCTCCAGATAACTTGAAGTACTTGAACATTACAGCTTAGTGTAACTATTGATGTTCCTGGCCAAGATGCCTATCATTTTCAACCTCGATTGTTTGGGAAGGTAACTGCTTTATATTAATAGTTTACTTTTCTGTGCTTGATGATTTTCTATCTTTTTGAATATCATATCACATAAAATATACCATTTTCTGACAGTGCCATAATAAAACGATCCTGCTTTATCTACCTTGAGGTTTTGTGCTTATTTCACGATTAAATAGACTCTGGATAGCTGACAGCATTAGTAAAACGTGTTTATTTGTTTGATGGAATCTGAGAGGTCTCTGATAATATTCGTCTTGCTCTTTTCTAGATTTGTTTTGGAATACTTCAATTATAGAATTTAAATGGACTCATTTGGAATGAATTGGTGTAGAAGTCCTTAATCTTTTTAAATTAGTTAATCTCTTAAATTATTATTCTAAAGAAACTTGGCACATTAATTTGTTTGCTAATGAAATTATGAGTTCTTTTATTTTGAACATTCCAAAAACACAATATTGCTAAATAAACATTATACCAATCACCATAACGCTATATTGTGGCTTTTTTGACCCCTCCGACTTCCACCATAGGCAATTTGTGTAGAGTGGCCCAGTATGGTAGTGCCGTATGCCACAATGGCATGTTTACTTGGTGGAATTTTGGCCATCTGCCATTGATTACCACGCAAAAACACTCAATTATGTAACTTGGTTGAGTAATGATTTTACTCCATATATTTATCATTTTTATACTAGCAAGGCATTCAATTTCTTTCTTTTGTTGAATTATTTTATTTATATTTGCATATTACTTTAAAATTCAGGATGAAGTCTTGGGGATGTGGACTGGTGCTAGTTTAATATCGGTGTTTGCTTATCGGGGGACAGCTACTTGTTTTTATTTTTCTAATTTTAAAATAAGCTATATACTGTTTGGGCAAATAGCAAATAAATATTCAAATTCATTATTGATTTCGTACCTTTTCCTTTTGCTTGAGCAAAACAGATAATACCCAACAACTGCAGAGTTGTGGTATTGTCAACCAAAATTGAAATTCGTCTTGCAAAAGCCGAAGCTATTAATTGGACATCTCTGGAATATAGCAAGGATACACCACCCCCTAAAATAAACATGCCTATAGGTGAGATGATTATTTATTTATTTTATCCTTTTGTGATACCTGTGTCCTTATAATTGTTAATTAAATAATTGAGAGTGTAGCTTGATACTATTACTTTCCTGATGGTTAGCTTACTCGCACTGTTTATCCATGCAGTTCAATCTGAAAGGCCTTCATACCCATCATCAAAACCAAAGAAAAAAGATTGGGATAAGTTGGAAGCTCAAATGAAAAAAGAGGTTTGGAAGCTATCCCTTTCTCCCTTCGAGATAATTTAGGCTTAATTTTTAGCAGCTCCATTTTGTCTGGTAGTTTCAACTTTTACCAGTTGCCCATGGCTTAAGATAATGCAATTAGCTTTCTTTATGTGATTATTTGGCTGTACATCCACAGCAATAGTTTTATGTTGGCAAAATTGACTAATTGTGGCACCATCTTAGTTGTTGTGATGGTAGTTTTACTGATGTGGATTACGTTGAAGACATTGAAATCATACGTTTCAATGCCTTACCAGCATGAGAGTCCAAACCATTGACATGCTGATGGATGAGTGTAGAGTTTTCATTAATGTGAAAACTAGATTTTAAATCGTACAGGGACCAAATTCAGAGTTGTTTAGCTGGAAGACCTGAATGAAACCTACTTAATATTTTAATAACGAAAAATTAGAAGAGTGTACATCGAGGTCAAACAGAATCTGTACCTCATCTTGTGTAACATGAGACTTTTTAAACAAACAATATTGACAAAATTGTGGCCTTCCTTTCAGGAAAAAGAAGAAAAGCTTGATGGTGATGCTGCTTTGAATAAACTGTTTCGTGATATTTACCAAAATGCAGATGAGGACATGAGGAGAGCAATGAGCAAGTCTTTCGTAAGATATCCATTCTGTGCATGCTTTAAAATTCATATGTTTTATTTCCACCGATTGCGCTTAGTTTTGTTTAAATCATTAACATTTTCTCCCTTTTTTGGAACTGCTTTCTTTGTGTAGTTGGAGTCTAATGGAACAGTGCTATCAACTGATTGGAAAGAAGTTGGATCAAAGAAGGTGGAAGGCAGTCCTCCAGAAGGCATGGAGCTGAAAAAATGGGAGTATTAAATGCGAAAATCATGTAACGAGTTATTCTTGTTAATACCATTTTATTAATGTAAGAGAAATTATTTTACTGGGAGAATAACTTAATTTGCTTTTGCTGTAGAAGTGGATTTTATTTTGTTGGTATATGTTCATATAAAGTTGGATTTTTAATTTTTACTTTTTTTTTATGAATTAAATACTGGAAACATTAAGTTTGAAAACGGCCATCTTGACAGAGGCTGGTGAGTACATTGGATTGTCTTTATTAATTTTGGAGGCACTAGTGTACGACATTGACATTTATTTTGGTGGCAAGTTTTAGAAAATGCAGGAGTTGTCTATACAAAGAGCTGAATAAAAACCCAACCACAACTTTCAGAAAGAGAAAATAAACTCGAAGCTGGCATACAAAGTGCGTACCAGTTTTCTTCCAAGAAGTCCTTTAAATACATTAGTCTATGCCTTTATAACAGTACAAGATGATGGTGAATATGTAAAGTGACTTTTCGAACTGTCATAATTCTTGGTTCAGAGAAGTAGGAGGCGTAAAGGGGTCTTAAGCTTTTGTAAGTAACCTGTGCCATGTGGGAACTGAATCTATCTTCTTCTAGTTATCCTTACCTATCAATAATAGAACAATGAGAAACCCAAAGGTGAGTTTCACCGAACACTGAAACCAATTTAGACATCCAAATATTGCTACTCAAATTGGTAAAGAAAATAGATTGCATTATGTTCTCTCTCTCAAATGACACTTGTATGTTCAATGCCCAATTTTTAGGAAATGTTTTCCAAACTGGAAACTCCGTAAAAAATTATTCTAAATTTGATTAATTTAAACTTATTGAGATATCGGTTCTTTAGATATATTTTAGTAGCTCGAGAGTTTAATTTCTAGTTTTTTTCAGAAATACCGTGTTTTTAAAAAAAAAGTTAATATTTACAAGAATTTTATTGCAAAATTATTTAAGTCAAGCTTTTCTCGTTCGATCCGGCATTGGTAAATAATGGTGGAATTATACTATAATCTCGTAAATTTCACCGAAATTTAGGGTTGTCACCACTGAAAGTAATTTATCTAATAATCGCTAACCTCTTAATCTTTACACTTAATTTCACAATCCTATTTAAAAATATCCGACCCAGTTATTTCAAAAACCGATCATTCATTGCTGAGTTCCGCTAGCCATTTTTATTAGTTTGGAATGGAGAGATTTAAAAAATATCAAAATTCAAACCAACTATCCTAATTTTGGGTTTAATTTGGATTAATGGGTCTAATTACGTACAAAAATCCCAAAATTTGTTTTAAGGAAAAAAACATAATTTTATCCCAACATTCACACAGTTCTTCATTATTATATTAGGGTCAACTTACCTCAATTGAATCATACCAAAAACTATAAAAATATTTACATAACTATATTTTAATTTATTGGATTCAAAAATCTGATATCTAAACCAATTGCCATTGAATTTGATTGGTTAAACTCGGGTTGGATTCTATTATGCTAAAAATCAAAGTCAATTTGATTAGTTAGGTTTGAAGTTGAGTTGGTGAGGTTAATCTAAATAGATAAAATCACCCATTCCAATTTCTCCACCTAAATGCCATTTTAAATTTACTTTATAAAAATTCACATGCTCGACGATAAATATTTGTTGTGAAAAGTACAAATAAATGAAAAATAGAATCACAAAAATTATAACGATTTAGGTAATAAAATTTAGAATGAGTATAAAGTTAAATTGAATTTACCACTCTTATTGGCTTGAAGGCTTGAATAAATTATTATTCACGTTAGATACATCTTAAAAGTATGTATAGTTTGCCATCATTGAATCTAAATAAAATTATTACCATTCACATAGAATGGTGATGAAAATAAAAGTGCCATACTAAAGTTTATTTTCAATGAAAAATACCCTTTGAACAGTGTTAAGCCTTTCATTTGCTATCTCCTCACAATGATAGTTCAATACTTTGTATTGATACAAATATTTTAATCCCATTTATTTATATTTATTTCGTAAAATGATTTTAATTCTCCAAATATAAGATTTTAAAAATGACTTTTGCTGGAGTCAATTAAATATGAACTATTTCTTTATAATTTAAAAAAAAATCATAAAATCTATATATTTTTCATCTTATTTTATGGATTATAAATTTTGGAAATGTTAAATGAATCTTCTAAATTGTATAAAGTAAAATTAATATAATATAAAAAAACTGAAATATGATGGCAACTAAACATTGAATCAAAATAATACTATATGGACGCCACAGGGCACAGAATTTGGGAAGTTCTTGAATCTCATGGTCGAAAAAATGTGGATCAAGAAATTTAATTTAACTTGTTCATAAATGAGATTAACGCCGAGAATGGCGCTGATAATTGCATGGGTCAGATTGACATGATTTGACAATTTTATAAACTTAATAAAAAGTACAAAATATCATAAACGTGTATAGGTAATCAGAAACAAAGAGTGAATGAAAATAAAAAATAAATAAAGCATAATATATATATATATATATATATATATATATATATATATATATATATGTATGTGTGTTAAAAATATTAAAATAGATGACATTTATCTAATTTTAAAAGTCATTAATTTCATTTAACCTTTTTGGGTTGATTATTTGTTGAAATGAAATAGTTAGTAGAGCAAAATAACTAGTTATATTTGGTTCTCTCTTTCAAGTAATTCAATTAATGTCCTAGTAGTTATTATTTATAAAGTTATTCAAATTAAGTCTATTTGAAACTATTTTAGATAGGACAATCTGAAATAATATTATTGTACTTTTTATCTATATATGCACCACTCACTCTATAACTTTACTTGCATCTTAATTCTTATCTCCACTATCAATTTTTTTGTAAGCGAGCTTCTTTTCTCACCGATATTATGAAATACAATTAAGTATCACCAGTTCGCCCAAATCCACTTGAGAAACGATATTCTTAAGTAAGAATAAAGCATTATTGAATTAAAAGTCTTTTAAGCATATATTTAGTAATTTTACATAGTTTTAATATTTACTGATAAAACTTCAATCAATCCCCACTCTCGATGGGTATGTCGATGACAAAAAAAATGGTCCGAGAATAAGTTGCAAGAAAATATTTCACAGAACAGAAAATAAATCCCTGAATATGGATGTATGAGAATAAGTTGTGTGAACATAATACTCTGTATTTGCAACTAGATTAGTGTATATACAGACAGAAGGTTCTCAGATAAACAAAGGCAGAAATGTGATCAACTGGAAGTACGATTATGAGCATTTGCATTTCTATTGTTAGCCATAAGCATATCTTGTTGGGTCGACCCACTGGCCCGTCGGAGAGGTTGTGGAGGTGGTGGTGGCATTGAACTTTGTGTCGGCGTAATTATTCGCTGCGCAATAGACTCATCAAAAGGCTGACTTAAATCTAGACTTCCACGCATTCGTCCAGTGGGAGCCCAATTCTGTTGTTCTGATGGCGGCGTACTGAATAATTCATCAGGCCGAGAAACTGACTGTGCTGTGGTTCCTCTTTTTGGATCTCCGGTCAACCCCTGGAAACTGTCAGTTGCAAAAGGTGTGCCTGCAACACCGCTTTGATTTTGGACCGAAACTAGTGGTGGTGTCCGTCTAGCAGGCTGATTAGCACCCAAACCCCTAGCTTGTTGGCTATGAGCAGTGGTACCAGCTGGAGGAACATTCCTAGCATGGGAAATACCTTGTCTGGCAGACGGTGCAGCAGCCCTGCCTGCAGCCTGCAAATTTGCAGATTGTGAAACACTTTGCTGGATGTGAGACCATTGGGTAGTAGACGGTCGCGTTAGTGGGGGTGGTCGGAAATTTAGAGGCTGTTGAAGTGGCCGAAGATTAAGAGCTGATTGCAGGTGTGGATTTCTAAAATCAGATAACGAACCGGGTCTGGATTGGTTCTGCAATTGAGTTGGTGTTGACGTGTTCTGTACTTGTACCCGATTCTGATTTCAATGAGAAGTAAATGGTCAGTACAAAAGCCATGGAAGTAACTCAGAAAATTAAGGTTCTTCTAACAAATGATTTTGAACTCTATGGTGAAAGAAAATAATTACAGGCATCAATGACTATTACAGTATAAGAAATGAAGAATAACGACTCAATATAAAGTATAATGGACAAATTCACATCTCCAGAGGTTGCCCTGACGTCTATATAATTTCTTTAAGATAAATACATATCATTCTTTCCTGAAACCAATTTTCTTGTTTACCACTGATCTTTTTCTCAGATAAGAAATTTAACAGACTATTCCTGATTTCTCGACGGTATGTTTTAGCCAAGTTTTTCTACGAACACTTCTGAGGAAAAGAAAAAAAAAATGGAACGAATTTTTCCAAGAACTAAAATTAGTTTATGCACAAATTAAAATAAAATTTAAAGAAAAAAACTACATAAAAGAACTTCTACAAATTAGCTTATACATAAATTCATTTTAATTTTAACTTGTGAAAAATTCATTTCACTTTTAGTTTTTCTCTCCCAAAAGTACTTACAGACGAACCTGTTCAAACAGGCCCTAAGACGGAGACAAGCTTCTAGTCACTTGTAAGAAAAGAATCTCAAAGTCACAAACTGTTTTTTTTAGTGTTCATAGAAGGGCTTGTAGTTGGTCCAGCAGAGTCTTCTTACATAACATAGAGTTAACGAGCATGCTAATATGAATGTGTGATCAAACAAAAAACTGATCCAATATGGAATAATTATATAAGACGAAATATTGATTTGAAACCTATCAAGGAAAAAGGTCGAAAAATGGTTAAGGTGGTTTGAATATAATGCTACTAGAAGGCACGGGTGATCAACCCTATGTGACCCATGTACTTGACCTTACCTAATGGAAATTGACTATTACACGAAACAAAGAATAAACAGTTTAATTTAGCACATTGTTATTATGATCTAGTGTTTCAGTTGTCAATTTTTCCTTTCAAGGTACCACAAGATATTTAACACTGAAAGATGAAGAACATAACATAGAACCGCAAGTACCAGTGAATCCTCAAAAAGCAGCCCCTAAAGTAGTAATAATTTAGTACAAAATACAAAACATAGAACCAACAAACCAACCTGTGTTGCAGTATGATGCCCAAAAGCAGGTGAATTCACACCTGAGACCTGAGGCAGATTCATTGGGGTTCGAGAAAAACGTTGCTGTCTTTCAGTATCACTTAGTATGGCTTTCAAAGTATCTACATTAGTAGAGCCGGACAAAGAAATATGAGGAGTTGAAGAGGAATTGCTAGATAGCATGGAATTTTTTAAACCCAATGCCTGAGATGGGACTGGGAGGGCCTGAACAGCTACTGGAGTTCTATTAATATGTCTTGGCGCTGAGGATGACCTACCATACTCGTTAACTGAATTCATATGATTCATCTGCATCGGCAAATTGTTTGGTGCCGAAAATTGATTACGCATGGCAGAGTTAACAGCAGGGTTATTGTCACGACCTGCAGATTGCTGATTAAATGCTGGAGAAACAGTATCAGGCAGAACAGGTAGCTCAGAGGTACCAACCATTGGGGCATCAGACCTACTACGGGCAATATAAACCCCAGAGAAAAAGTCATCCATTTGAGTAGCAACATTTCGATTAACACCAGCAGAGTTCATACCCAATGAAGTTGAATTTGGAGCGACAAACTGACTTTGAACAGATGCCTGGAAAGGTTTTCTATCTACAATTTCAGAAGAGTTCATTGTCTCCAAATGATCATCATCTTCAGTGAGGTCAACGGTCGCAGGAGAGCAAGTATATTCTTGTGGTTCAGTTTGTTCCTTTTCACAGTTGGGGGCCTTCTTTTGCATCTTATCCACATCATGATCCTTTTCCAAGACTGCCTTCCATGATCCATCAGCAAGGACAATCACTTCCGTAATGTTCTCACCAACATTTTTCAGGATCTTTATTTAAAAAGAAAATAAAAAGAGGTTTATTTTTCATTTCTTTACAACCTTTCATTAACCCTAGGGTCAATTTGGTGTATCGTTAAAATTTGAAAGTGTGTAGTGGAGGTTCGAGATTAGAATAAAAAAAATAACTAAAATTTCCACTCCAAATCTTGAGGTGACGCCAATAAACAATAGATAACTCAATTGAAGGATTAAAGTAAATCAACTTACATCAACCATGTTTCGGTCAAGTCGAATATCAGCATAACAGACATACTGAGTGCAATGAGGGCAGCGCCAGGATGGCCTTTTTGAATTGATACTAATGAAGTTGTTAAAGTCAAAACACTACATTAACAACAGAACAGAAACATGTCAGGCAGAAGGGAAAAACAAATGGGGAATATATAAAAATTTACACTACACAAAAAGACTAGTAACAATTAACCACATAAATTTATCACTTTAGAGGAATGTCAATTAGACTCTTTCACTCTATAGTTTATTGAAATTTATTCGAAATCACTAATTTTAGCAGGTTTCACTTCCAGATCGAAAAACTCACTAAATTAGAAATGGGATCCACCAAAATCGGTTATTTTCAATAAATTTTAGTCAGTCGTAGTGTTACAAAGAAAGTGTTGTTAGGATTCCTCTTCTACTTTATGTCGAGAAGTAATTATTCTACATACATTCAACCAAATTTTAGTACAATCATACGGATCAAATACTAGAGAGAATGACACAAGTGTTAAAATAGCTGCTTCTTATTTTGTTGTAAAGCTTTTATAAGGCTACTTTTGAGGTGTACCTAGCTCTTGGCTAAGAGCCATAGGTTGTAGCCTCTTCGTCAAGGAGGATACCATGACCATTTGGAAAGAAGCTAGCTAGTGCTATTCCCACTGAAGATGCCAAAAGCCTGACTTCCAACTGTGTTGTTTTGTGGCAATCACTCGAGCCTGATATCTTGGAGATAGTCAGATCCTTCAAGACACGTTGTTTCTTTTGGAAGAAGTTACAAGATACTTTTGCTAATGATATTCATCGTCTTTTTTATGTAATTCAAAGAGTAGTCTCCCTCAAACAGAATAACCATGGTATGGTCTCATGTAGCAAAAGTTCATACAGTAAAATAACTGAAAATATTTCTTTTTGCAAACTCATTGAAGAATATCACCAAGAAACTTGATAATTATACACGGTCCTCAATGTACACACTACTAGAGAATGGACACAACGAAGACAGTTTCTATTCCTTGCATGGTTTCCTGACAAGGTAGGCCATATGCCTAAAATGGAAAAATTAGATTCTAAGTTTTTTAATGAGTACCAAGAATTCTAAAATATCCAACAATCAAGCTGAATCTTCTTCGTTGCCAAGTGTTTCAACTACCTGCATTTCTCAATCTATGGAAGGTCACATGATCCATATGTATCTGACTTAGGTGCCTCCAAATCACATTTCCAGTAGTAGTTCTTCTCCAAAAATTCCTTACCTTGATACTGCAGTCAACGGATCTAAAGTTGCATATTGAGAAAGTGATCAAATTCTTTTATCTCCTTATAACTTAATCCTTTTAAGCCAATTGACTCATTTATTAAAGTGTTTATTAACATTTGATGTCAATTCCTTTGTCATACAAAAACATGGTATAAGTTGCTTGATTGAGGAAGGACACGAATCACAAGGTCTCTATGACCTGAAAACAATCCCTCATGTGTCCTATTTTGTAATCTCAGCTCCAAAGATTTTGTATAACCTTTTGGGTCACCCAAGTTTGGCAAAGTTTAAGATCACGGTTCCCAGTCTCAAGAAACTTCCAATTTTAGATTGTGAAAAGTATCAATCAGACAAACATGTTTGGTCATGCAGTTCAGTTCTCACCACTTGTTTTTTAATAAACAAAAACTTTTTCTCACCATAAAAAAGGATACATATCTTACTCTCCAACCACCAAAAGGTATCGTATGTCAGCCAATGTTACCTATTCAAAGGACACACCCTTTTTCTACCACAATGGACACTCCTACCTTCATTCAACATGCTCTCCCAATTCCATCCTTTGATTATTCTAGCTCCTTATTACTCCACCAAAAAATGCAAATCCGCCTTCATCCCATACTCATAATTTAGTTGACATTGCCTTCCCCCCCCTCCCCCTCCTTCCCCTACCTATTAGCACAAAACACAAAGAGCTCCTTCCACGTTGCTCGAAACCTCTGATGATTCTGATTCTCCTTTAACAACCCCTCGGAAAATGGATCCTTCATCCTCAGCGTCTTCTCATCACTCCACTTCAGATTGCTCTTAGGGAAGGTATTTGGTCTACTTATAATCCTATTTACAATTTTTAGTTCTCATTATCTACCTCTCTTCTTTTGTTTTTTTGTTCACTACTCCTATTCCTAAAACTATCCATGAGACACTTGGTCATCCTGGATGACAACAAACCATGATCGATGAAATGAAAATTCTTGAAGACAATGGCATATGGGCCCTTGGCCCTCTTCCCTCCAGGAAGACGATTGTTGGTTGTAGATAGGCCTATGTTGTTAAATTTCTGCCAGTGGTGAAGTTAATCAACTTAAAGCTCAATTGGTAGTCAAGGCATATTCTCAAATTTATGACCTTGACTATAGTTATACTTTTCTCTTGTGGCCAACATCGACACAATTTAGTTCTTCCTTGCAATGGCTACCATTCATCATTGGTCATTTCACCAACTTTACATTAAAAATGATGTCTTCTTTCCTGATGACCTTGAGGAGGAAAATTACATGAAGCAACCTTCTAGATTTGTTACTTAATGGGAGTTTGATCTAGTTTGTAAACTGCATTGGTCTATCTATGAGCTAAAGCAATCACCCAAAGCTTGGTTTGGTAAATTTATTCATGTTATGCAAATTTTTATATTGAAAAGAAGTGACAAATCATTAAGTTTTCTATTGTCATACTTCCCCAGGGAAGTGTGTTCATCTAATGGTTTGTGTTGATGATACAATTTAGACTAGGATTTCTCAACTAAAGAGCAATATTTAGTCAGATCAAGGACCTTGGCTATCCAAAATACTTGGTGAAAAAGTGGCTGAATCTAACAAAGGTATTGTAGTTTCAGAAAAAATATGCTCTTGGTAATTTGGAGGAGACAGGGTTGACAAATTCCAAGCCCATCGATAGTCCCATGGACCCAAATCATAAGCTAATGGTGAACCAGCGTCAACCCTTTTTAGATGCAAAGAGATGTAGGAGGTTGACCGAAAAACTTATTTATCTCACTATTACGAGACCTAATATTTCTTATGTAGGTTGAGTTGTTAGCCAATTCATTTAGAATTCTCACATTAACCACTAGAATGTTTTTAATTTGCATTGTCAGGTATATCCAAAAAGCTCCAAGATAGGGATAGTTACATAAGGACAAAGAAAATGCTCAAATATTAGGATTTTACGATGCAAATTGGGTTGATTATCCCATTGACAAGATATCCACCATAGAATTGTGTATTCGTTGTAGCAAGAAACAAAGTGCTGTTGCGTAGTCCAGTGCAGAAGCTGAATATAGCTTTATGGCTTTGGCTACTTGTGAACTTGTATGGTTTAAGCAACTCTTTTAAGAGTTGAAATTTTACGAAGTTGAGCAAATGAAATTGTATTGTACTAATCAAACAGCTATCATGTTACCTCCAATTCAATATTTCATGATATAACCAAACAAAGAAATCAACTATCATTTTGTTAGGAAGAAATTGTTGTCCAACAAACTTAATACCAGATTTATCAGCTCCATTGACCAGCTTGCGGACATTCTAGTTAAGTCTCTAAGAGGGTCTAGAATTCAGTTTATATGTTTCAAGTTTGGTGCATACACTTTATATGTTCCAACTTGTAGATAAGTGTTAAAATAATTGTTTGTTATTTTGTTGTAAAGTTTTTATAAAGCTACTTTTTGGCTGTGCCTAACTTTAGGCTAAGAGTCATAGTCTGTAGCCTCCTTTTCAGTATATATACAAAATACATCAGCTGAGAAGACAGTGATTTTCGGTCATCCTCTAAATTCAAGTAGTGACAATTGGCTTGATCGCATAATAAACTTCTGAAGTCAATTTTAATAACTGTGGTAAGTAACACGTTAAAAGCCACCCTAAGCATTTTGCACATTAACTGATGCTAGTGCAGGAAGAGTCACCTGGAAATGTTTGCATGATCGCCCTTTAACAGGAGTCTTAATACGTGTAAAGCTGTTTGTACAGATAAAACACGACCATCAACTTAAAAACCATTATGAAAAGAGAAAGATTATCATATAAATAGAGTAAAACCAATGTACTTCAAAGATAACTGAGCAAATTATCTTAAGCACAATTTCTGCACGGGAAAGCATTCTAGTAAAAGGCAATGAGCCTAAGAATAAGTATACAGAAGAGTGATAGAGAAACCATACTTGCAAGATAGAAAACTTCAAAAAATTATAGCTAATGACAACAACTAAAAAACAACCTTAAAATCACGACAACTTTCTGAAACTGTTGTGAACAAAACTTGTATGTCCAATTAGATTGTTACTCACAAAAAGCACATGTTTATGTACGTGAACTAACAGCAATTGCTAAGCAGGGAGAATTATATCAGGAAGAACCAATTATCAAGCATTCAATAATATTTTAGTGTTTTAGTTACGAAAAACAAGATCAGAATTAGATCAAAACAGACTGCTGGGTTCTGGTTGAATATATAGAAATATAAAATTCATTATGATGGTTATTCAATAGAAAATATCATTAGGAAAATTGAAATCAAGATAAAAAGAATTTTCACCACTAAAATATTTTTAATAATTTACATTTATTTAATGCCATAGTGCTTTGGGGCAGCCACATATTCATTGTTCATTCATATCTAACTGTAGATCAAAATGAAAAGGCAGAAAAAAGGTGAAAATCTGCCAAAAGTGAAAACAGGGCATGAGTTCCACTAAAGTGAAATTACAAAAATAGCACTGACGGAATAAACCATACAATTAATAATTTAATAGTCGAAATCAGCCAATTAAAGAGGACTTGTTAGCTTTGACTTTCCACATTGAATACATAAAGTAGTTTTAACTAAAATTCAAACACAAATATAGCAAACGGAAACTAGATTTAAAGAAAACAGTATGGAACCATCAACATATTAATTGTGAACACACAATGGATAAGAGCACAAATCACTAACTCCGAGGTTCCTCAAATTCAAGTTCAGTAAAGGGACAAATTTCTAATGCACTAAATCCATAGGCAGTGAGAGACTAAAATGGATCTCCAACAAAAACTGCCATATATGATACTACTCTGCCCAATATTAAAGATGGGAAATCTAGCAACTGACAAAGCAGAGGAATAAAAAGAAGTGATCACTGATCAGTAGCTTGAACAAAGAATATTACAGCATACCTTATTGGACAATTTAGCGAAATCTGTGAAGCCCCCTCAATAATATCTGAATCTTGTTATAGGTAAAAGAATAACAATGAATTATCAATGGTGGATTAATACAAATAAGAATAAGATGTAGGGTTTTTTTTCTGGAGCACAGTCATTCTAAATATCTAAATCATACCAGAATCAACAGAGGTAACAACAGGCTGGAGATAATCTTGAAGTACTGGATCTTCAGGCAAGGGTGTAAAACTCATATAGGCAACGAGTATAATGTAGCGACCTTCACAATGATAGTGCTTATAATTCAGAAAAATGCAGATATTGAAAACTACAAGATGACAGGGAAGAATAGTAGTTTTAAATGATTACCATTGAACTGGCCCACAGCTTGAAGTAGATTTGTCCCAAATTTAAGCATACCAGTCACATCAGTAGGCATTTGTGGTCCAGGATCCTGATTAACAAAATGACAGATAAAAGTTTAATCCAAACTTTACAAAAAGGTCTATACTAAATTTTTAGAATGTGTGAGCAAATATACAACAGACCATTTGAACATTAGTCCTATTGATTACTCCTTTTCCATTGAGGAGAAAACTACAACATATGCAATAAAAAGGTCAGTCAGCATCAACATAGAATCTATCCACACGTTTAATATGTTCAAAGGCAACCATACTTCACTTGCTGAGGACTTATGAGGCATGCTGATATCTCAATGTTATCTATCTGTGCCACCAATAAAAACTGCAAGTTGAAATAAGTAATATAACTTAGAACATAAACCAAAAAATAAAAATAATAATATTGGGTGTATTCAAATTACAAATAAAAAACAACAATGATATACTATTATTACTACCGAAAGGAAAATAGATTGTGACTGAATGTACAAAAGAATCTAAAATATGCTAAACATTACATAAAAAATGAGGCAAGAAACATCTTGAAATATGAGAACGAAAGAAAAATCCATATTATTTTAAAAGTCCTAAAATCGTAATGTGAATGTATAGGTTAATTCTGATAAATGAAAAACTAGAAAATATGGACAATGCGCAATACATTTTGATAATATATACCACCTTGATATGTGTACGAATAACAGATATCCTATACTAATTTAGTTATTTACATATTTACAACGCTACCACTTCAGCAGGTGGATGAATGTCAATCATTCACAGCTTGCCAATAAGCTGCTAAATCACTCGATACGAAGGCCCTAGTTAAAACTAGGAAAAAGTATCATACAATGGTTTGCCAAAGGGAGACTTTTGTAAATATACTGAGTCCATTGCAAATAATTTCTCCCAATAAGGCAGTACATCTAGTGAAGAATATAAAGATCATTAGTGCTCTAAGGTACTAGTGAAGCAGTGTGGTCTTGGCCTAGCATATGAAGGTCTGAAGGTACAGAGGAAGGTGCCAAAGATGGCTGAACTCTGGGCCAAAGCAAAATATGAGCATAGTGAAGGTACCAAATGTTGCAATGAAGGCAGTAAATAGAGGGGCACAATAAAGGTTGCAAATGTTGTAATCAAAGCAGCAAATAGAGGGCACAACGGAGCTGCCAAATGCTGCAATGAAGACAGTGAATCGAGGACACAATGAAGGTGTCAAATGCTACAATGGAGATAGTGGACGGAAGGCACAATAAAAGTTCCAGATGCAGCAAAAGGAGGCACAACAAAGGCGCCACATGCTGCAATAACTAAAGCTAAGAGTGCTGCGATGAAGGCAACTTTTTTCTTTTTGCAGAAGCAATGTCCCCAAATTGGAGCTTTGCTACCAAGTTAAAAAAAGGAAGATATTAAGCTTTAATACCATCTTGAAATACAAGGAGAGAAGAAAACAAGTTCATAAATATTATTTGATGAATCCTAAAAGATACAAGTCTCTAATACGTTAATCTTTACTAACAATCTGGATTATGCCCCCAGGTATTAATCATAATTCACAAAGGATTATGCCAAACAAAATTTTGTATATAGCCCCAGTTTCATCATTGCACCAAGTAGAGCAATTCATAATTTCATTATTGCACAAGTTTTGAGAAGTTGGGCTACTTGAAATAAAGCCCCAATTGGCAATTCATTTGCATACCCAAAACACACTCTATAGCCCCAGTTGAACAAATCAAGACAATTTGAGCAATTCTTACAATTTTGTCTTTAACAAATTCACTCTTCGTAATATGAAAATCGACCACAGAAGCTCCATATCCAGGCTGCATTGTAGGTAAAATAATATTAAATATGTTCTCAACGTGAAATAAGAACTGAATTGACAACTCACAAGGAACCACCTGGACCTCCATTGATGCAAGTATTGAACCCAATTTAACATTAGGATAGAACCTGCTTGAAAATCCACATAAGCAAACTATTACTATTTCACATAAAATAAAGTGATAAATTCAGATGCATTATTTCTCATATGTCCTTTCATTTTTTCCTGTCATTATTGTTTATGGTGATAACTGTAACTTGTTAGATACAAAAAATACACAAAAGTCTATTTGAAAAATAAAAGAAAAGATGTAAGTGAAGATATGTAGAAATAGCTCATAGGACCCTACTTCTCCATTACTGTTGATATTTCAGAACTGCACTGTCTAGGTCTAGCATTTATAGTCCCCATACTGCTGTATACTTTTCCCACCTATGCTACAAAAAGATGGTGGTAAAAAACATGACAACTAGAATCCACCAGATAGCAAAAGAAGAAAACAAAACATATAAGTAAACCTCATCCACAATAGCAAGAAGTTCTTCTGATTCTTTTGTTTGGAACCATCCAATTTCACAGGCACCCTACAATGACAGAAAGAGTCAGTAGTAAATTCAAAACTGCATAAATGTCAAGGTGCATAACTTCTTGATTTGATCGTTTCAACACAATTATTGTGCCAAGATGCAAGAACACCATGCAGTTGGCAACAGTTCCTGAAAACCTTCACTTAGTTATACTGTAGTAAACACCAAGTATGCACCTCAAGACCAATTAATTGGTCTTCTTCCCAATTCTCCAAAACCAAGGTTTTCATTAGTCACAGGAAATGCAAATTCAACAAGTTACTGAAAGCAATGAGCAACAACATGGAAAAATAGACTTACCTTTACAGATACCAGCAACACCATCACAGCAGCTTGTGAAAGTTCATCATGTTTTAGTTGACAAATCTACATGGAAATGGAAAAAGTAAAAGCCTCCAACATACATACACAACATAATTAAAAAAAAAAAAACTGATAATTTCTTCCTGGTAGTTCCATCACTAAAAAAAGTGAAAAAAAAGACACCCATATAATGCAATGAAAATCACCTGCTTCACCAGCAAAGGCAGCTCATGAACATTGCCTGGAATTTCCCCGTTGGCAAGTGCATAATCAATGCCTCTGTAAAATGTCAAAAACAAACCTAGTAAAAAGTCATCACATTTAAAACAAGAAGTTAACAAGACATGCAAACCTGAGTATCCTCCGCATTCATTTTTTCAGCTGTTTATTTATTCAGTCGTACAGATAATAAATACCCATTGTTTCTTGAGGCTAAAAGCTAAAACTCCAAATGCAAAGGTCACTGCTAAGAACCTAAGGATAACGAATTTCATTGCTGTCATAGACACTATGTTAACCACAACAAGAATAATCCTCACTCGTAAAATGCAATACTTCGAAAAATACAGTTTAAGACCTATCACCACCTGAAAGTGATCCAACTAAGGTGCTTCAACTAAAGCATAAGCACATGCATTTAGAATCTGTCACAAAAAGTAAGCTGATACAATTCCGGAGAAGAGAAAAAGAAATAAAACGAAGGTAGAAGGAGATGGAAATACCGAGAGAGGGAGAGGCAGTGGTTATAAAATTCTTTAGGATCGCCACCGTTGCCAGGTTGAGCATGCCAAGCCAAACGCTCCGTAACTTTGTTGATTCTATACATGTTGATCACAGACGGCGACGGCGACGAATTTGCTGGCAATGGCAACCCTGCCGTTCCATTCATTTATGCTTTGGAGTCCTTGGAACTGCAAATGACCTCGGAATCTGCAACGACGTAGTTTCCTTCAGACGCAGAGGGTTCAATTTTACCTCGCTAGAAGATGGATCGACACCCTTAACACGGGTGGGGCGGACTCAGCTTGGTGGAACAATTCGGGTCGGATTGTTTTTACCCGGCCAATCGGACTCGGTTTATGAAGTGTGGTCTGTGGCTTAGGGGTAACTTGAGATTTTGATTTTGGGCTTGTCAGGATAAAAATATAGTAATTAAAATGTGAGTTTTGTAAATTTAAGAAAATTGAAATTAACATCTTAAGTAGATTAAAAGTTAGTATAACAGCTTATCTTATGAGAATGATATAATTTGTGTTCTTTCATCTTCAATCTTAAGATATGTGTTTAAAGCTTTTATTTGAATCTTTGGTTAACGAGCCAATTTCACTCATCTTATAAAATAAATACTTTGAAAAAGTCTCAATTTTCAAAGTTTTCAGATAAAATTGGTTAAGACTAAAATTAAAATAGATTTTATTCATTATAATATTTTAATTAATTCTTAAAAACATTTTGTAATTACATGAATTTTAAAATATTTTAAATTATAAATTAATCTTTAAATATTTTATATTAGTTATAATTAATTTTTAATTAAATTCTATAATTCTAAACTTAATTAAAATAATATAATTCAACTTGATTATCCGATTCAATCTAATTTAAGTTGGATTTGATTTAACATTGTTTAATATAAGTCCAATCCTGATTTACCTGAGTTAAAATAAGTTGATTTGAACTTTATTTAACGTGAATTCAAATTCACTTAAATAATTAGTATTCTTGAAAAAGAAAATTAATACATGTTGATAAAATGTTACTAAGATATTAACAATATAATAATTACAAAATATGACTTTAAAAATCTAACCAAATTCTTGAAACTATTTTCTTTGCTAATACATCTCTAATTAAGAATTGTTCAAACATTTATTTCTATGTCTAGATATATAAATGTTGGGACTCATATGATCTAAAATTTCCGTGATTAAGACTTTTTTTTTTTTTTTCAATATGTTGTAAGAATCCAACCTAGTTATTTGTAAGAAGTACTATATAAGTAAGAGACTTTGGGTAAAATACTTTACATAAATTGTAATGTGTTGACTTGAGAAGAAGATGATGTGATGGACTTCTGCTGGTAGAGATAAGAAATGAACAATTTACAAAGAAAACCCACAATCCTGTCTTCAAACTTTTGAATTAGATCCTCAAATCCCAACAATAAACTCAGCATTATGAATGAAAAAATCATCAATATTAGGAGTCGAAAAAGTGAAGAAAGGAAGGGAAAGAGAAGACCTTGTGTGTGGTGGTAGCCTTGACCTGAATATTTCACTCTGAAGAACAGAACTTGCCACATTTCTAAATATATACCTTCATCTGCCACTCAAGTATAACAGTATAACCAACACGCCCACAAGTACCTGTTGTGTAAACTAGGCAAATGCTGTGCAATTTCGTTAACTCAATTCATGAGATCAGAGAGTTTTCTCACAGTTTGACCAGAATATGGTAAGTGACTTACTCATCATCACTATTTTAGTTCTTTATTATTGTATATTTTTTTTGCATTCTTAAAGTTATTATGCCATTATTTTGTTAACATGATTTGTCTCCACTGTTCCATGCTTTGGAAAAAAAAAACATTTAATGGATTGGAGTAACTAGGTATAGGTTCTCACTCCTATTAGTAGTTCCATGGTACCTAATGGGGCTTCATCTACTTTTGTTTTAAATAGCCATCACTCCCTGTGTTATCTGTTAACAGTTTAGTAGATACGTGTGTGTAATATAATATATATGAGAATTGAGGTGGTTGTCATCTCTAACTACCCCTTTTATGCAGCATGCCACATTGGTTGAGTTGTTGTCTTTTAGGTAAAATACATTAACTCAAGTCTCAACTATTAAAATTCTGTCATAGTGTTGGTTGTTTGCTTTTAGTTATAGAGAGATTTTTATTTTAACTTTGTTGGGTCACACGATGCAGATATGAAATATGATGTTGAATTTTCCTCTGGGAATGAATTTCTAGAGACTCTATTGTGTAAAAATTCTAGTCAGCTTCACAGTCGTCAGGGTAAGGAGTTGTCTGAAGATGTGCCAAGTGGAAAGGACAAAGTTGTCCTGAATTCGAAGAAGGTGCAACAAATAACAACAAAAGATGGCCAGAGTGGTAGTTCGTGTTCAAAGAGACCAAGGATGTCAGAATCACACAAATCCGCAAGCCTGAATAAACTAGAGGAGTCAAAGGATGTTTCTGAAAAGCTTGGATCAGACGACATAAAGAGTATTCTCCTAGTATTTTCTGTCCCCCAAAGCAGACATTATTTTCTTCATATCTATGTGTCCCCAACCTTTTTTCCTTGATTTTATTTTGGTACAGAGAAATGTCAATTTCCAAAGCAAAACAGACATTCTACCAAGTGTGGAAAGAAGAGGAACATTAATGTGACTTCTTCTACGGCTAAGTACAATTCTTCTTTGAAAATGGGTGCCACAATCTTTGGTTCTGCTTATGGAGGGAACAACTTCTTTGGTATCTAACTATTAGCCTATTGAACTCTTCATACTATTTGCATAAAATTTATTTTTGATGTGATTATTTGCATATTTGGGTTCACTCTGTTTGTACGTACGTGAATGTATCATTAAGCATGTTGCCAAGGGTCATGACTCTTTAACCTGTTAGCAATCTGGTTAGGTGTTTCTAACATAAGTTATGTCAGAACTCTATTCTCCCTTCTCTAGCTTCCTAGTTAACTATTGTGCTATATGTTGATGTACTTACATCTTCTCTTTAAGAGTTAAGTACATAATATGTCCAAGTCTTTGTGATGGTGATGCTATGGAAGCCAGAAACTGGTTTCATAACCACATGTGTTTAGTCTCAGTTAAATGATTGCGGAAGATAAATTTAGGAACTTCTGTTTGAACAAAAAACATGTTATATTATATTATCATTCTTGAAATGAATTTCATTGTGCTTATATTTATATTACTTTGGAGCCATCTTATTAAGTTTTCAGCTTTTTGTACTTCTAGAAATTTAATATGTTATTATTCTTTAATTTAAATTATGGCTCTCATTTTTGGGTCAACCAAAATTTACTATATGAGCATTTCAAAATAATAGCCCCCCTAAGAAATATGATTTTGGACCAGTTATCAGTAATATCTGTCCACCTATTAACATCTAGCTCACATGCCGTTATACATGAACAGAGTGGTATATTATTGGTATCAGTTCTGATCAAACATCCTATGAGTTTTGGCCATATACTCTCGGTTCCATTGATAGTCTAAGTTTCTTTACCAATAAGAAAGGTGGATCCAATGGAAGATGGTCAGATTAAGAGAAAGGTAGGAGAAGACCAAAGAGAACTCTTAGAGAAACCATTATAACACAATGACAATTATCTATGTAGTGAGCGCCATCTAATTGGATAAGGCTTGGTTGTTATTGCTGAAAGCTTCTCTCTACTAGAATGCTTGCTGGTTTTTATGATTTATAGCTGCCATTACTGAATTGAGAGTACATATTTCTCAACTGGAAATTTTGGAAATTGTTGTCAGGTTTATATGGTCTGAAGCATGATATTCATGATGTCACAAAGCTTATGGATGTGCCATCATTGGATGGACTGCTTAGGGGCACTTTTGACTGTCTTAGTTTGGGTGAAGATGTAAAGAAGACATCAAATACAAATGGAAGTTTTTTTAATTCAGTTAGGAAGGCTTGCTCTGTCCTTCAGCTACCAAAGTCTATCCAATCCCAAAATATGACTGAAACTGATAGCTCCTTCTACAAGATGTCCGAAAGCCAAATGGGTTTATTTGGTGCTGTAGAAAGTAATAGTAACGAGGATAAAGAGCAGTCTTCCACATCAGACATGTCTGCATGCCACAAGGTTAGTACTTGATACCTAGTATTCACTAGATTTATGTTTATTTCAAGTTGTAGCTTAAAAGAATGGTATTCGAATTACAATGGACTACCTAATGTGCAATATAAAGGCTGTACCGTTACTAAAATTATACAGTCACTTATATATAACCTTTTTGCCTGGGATTGTTCTTTAGTTCTAAAGCAAATTTACCTTCAGTGATAGTAAATGTAAAACTATATAATGGTAATGTTATTTATAATCTGTAGTACCTGAATGCAGGATCTTTGTACTGAAAAGAAAAGTTCTAGTCCACTTGACTTTCCATTATATCAACCGAAGGATGTCTTGGAAAGGATTGCAGTCCCTCGATCCCAGGACTTAGATTCTTTGCTCCTTGATGAGTCCAAGCCTGTTGTTCCAAAAAAGAATAGTAATAATTTACGGTATGGCAAGCAGGTATCTCATCAACCAAGCTTGCCAACCTTCCCATGGTCACATGCTTTTGGAAGCCATTCTAGATCTAATTCAGACATAGTTAAGTTATCAACAAGTAGAAGCACATGCAAAGGTAAATGGGCACGGATAGGTTTAATTGCTAGCTCTACTGACATCAGTCGTGGTTGTTTTACAAACCTTGATTCATTCAGTTATGATCAGAGCCTTGTTCCTTCAACCAGTAGTTTAAGCAATAAAGATTGCCCATCTTTAGCTAATCTTCCTTTCCGTCAATGGAATTCCTCATCTTCTGTAACACTTTCTAGAGATTTCGAGGCTACTACAGGTACACTTTTTTCTTTGCTACCTGACTTTTTGTATTGTATCTAATATACTTTCCTCCTTCTCCCCTGCTTAATATTTTGGTCTCTGGCAGATGAGCACTGTCCAAGATTATTAGAAGCTGCAGAAATTCTGTGTGAAATTGCAACGAACCCTCCAGGACAGAACTCACATGGAATCATAAGATCACAGAAGAAGACTTCACATAAGAACATGAAAGGTAAAAGCTTGAAGCCAACTGCAAATCATGAAGATTCGGCACCAACTTCAGTGGTTGGATCCGACCTAATGGCCAGAACTGTGGATCAAATAATTCCTGCAAAGAAGCCAAGGGTTTCGACAGTCGAGAATAGGAATGGTGTTCATTCGCATTACGTTAAGAAAGGACCCTATTCTTCAAAATCAAGTATACCATTACCAAGTAAACCAGTTAGGGACTTGATTAGAGAGAACAAACCTTCGGCAGCTACCATACTGAAGGAGCTTACTATGATGCACCCAACTAATAGGATTTTGGATAAGGGTAGGGCTTATGTTGGTCAATTCAAGGTTCAAAAATTAGGATTAGTGGATTGGAAACGGGGAAAGGACAAGTGAGAATGATCAAGCATTATCTAGTATAGAAACCTCTATTGCTCTGACAGCTGTTGTGATTACCAAAGTTTAGATTTAGTCATAGGTTGCTTTGTATATATTATCGTTATGCCTGAAATGAGACGGTTGCAAAGGTTATTTTCAAGGGAACACTCGTTTCAAATGTCGTAATTTAAATATAAGTGTACATAAATCATCATTCTGTGTTCAACGTAGAGCATTTGATGCAACAGTAACAAGCAGATTTTCTGTTTTTGCTCGTGCTTATGTGGATGACTTCATGTAGCCGACATGCCATGGCATGCCACTTCTGTTATTATTTCTCATCATAAGTAACTACTATGTGCGGGAGTGACTAACTGTAGTGTGGGTAATTGGTGCTGACGTACTGATTAGAGATGTGATGAATGAACGTGACATTAACTTTTAGCTCGGCCATATAATGCATGGATCGTTTAGTAAAGCCCAATAACATTTTTCTCCTGTAGTTTGCCACAGTATCATAATTTGAAATGTTTATCTATTCATCTTATACAGCACAAGCACATAATAATTTGTTTTCTTTTAATAGAAGGATGAACAAAAAGAGGAAATTAATTACTAGAAACAAGTTGAATTTCTATCAATTTTATCAGAGAGAAACTGAACGTATCAGTCCTAGGCCAATTTGGGTTTTCCTTTCATCCTTTATTTATGATCTCTGTCGTGACCATCATATCAAAACTTGAAATATACCACATCTCAGAATATTAACAAAACACGAAGCAGAAAGAGCATATGTAGAATGAAAAAGTGTCAAGAAAACATTTGATCGAGGAGTAAGACGAGTGCCATGGCAAAGGCAGGATCAAAGCCAGGGTGCACAACCAACTGAAAAATCTCTATCCCAAAAGAGACGTTTTTGGTGTTAGCTTCCTTCCTCTTAATTTCAGCCACGACCCTTCTGCACTCATCCAACACCTTACACTCACGATGTGCGTAGGAACCTTCTACAGTAAACGCCAAACACCGTTTATCTGAATGCGAAACTCCACGGAACACGTAGGCCAGAACATTGCTGTTGCCATGTAAAATATTAACATGCTTCCTTACAAAATAAATTGGACTCTTCGATGGCTTAGACAAGTTCCTTCTCGTTCTAACGTTCCCCACTTCCCCTTCATACACAAACCATCCATCCAACAATCCAAGCCTCTGCACAAGCTCAAACACGCATAAACGATTCAATATCTCAACAACAAATCAAACTACCCCTTTTCGTTATATAAACAAACAAAAAAGAAAGAAGATCAAAACATACCCTGCGGCGGAACATGGTGAGTATAGATTTTCCCGAGGCATCCATAAGAGTGACTTCGTTGGGTCGACCAATATAATTGTCGACCCTATACACCAAATTTCCATAGCAATCGATGACAGTGAATCCTTTGCAACTCATCACCAAGGATTTTCTCCATACTGTTAGGGAAGTACACAACTTTTCTGCGTTGTTTTTCTCTTGGTCATGCTCACCCTCGCGCTCTTGTTCTTGCTCCTCGTGAACTGCTCTTGACAGGGATTTGAGTCTAGGAAACACCCTCATGTCTCTCTCTCTTCTTTCTCTCTTCTTTCTCTCTTCTTCCTCCTCTGATCTTAATCAAATTCACTCTCTCGCTAGATTCTCTGCGTCAAGTTTAAACGGGGCCAAAGGGTCTCATTTATATGATGACTATCATAACATTCCTTGAAAAGATAATAAAAAAATGATCTTTTTATTTACTGTTCTGCTGCTACCAACATGGGTGACAGCATGACATGTTGACGTAGCCACCCTTACAAGCTCACACACTCTTTCATGGTATAGGGCCACGACGTTGACATCTCATTCTTAACCCAATTTCTTATCACTTTCTTCTTTACTTTTTCCGACTTTTTGCCGACATTTTATTTAATAATAGCGCGGGAAACTATTGACTCCACCAAAAACAGTACATATAATGTTAAACTAACAGATTTCGTTTAATTTTTAATTCTGAAAAAAAAAATATTTTCGAGTTTTATTTACAAGACCAAAATTAAAAATGATGTTTGCTTTCTTTAAAGGACTCTATCCACATAGTATAACTATCTCTAAATTATTTAACTATGGATGCTTTTGGAAAAAAATAAACTTTTATTTTAAAATCTGACATCGATTAGAGGTCAATTTTTTTAATAATTTATAAAATAAATATAAATCTTATTTAAAAATTGATTTTATAAGATTAAATTAAATTTAAAATTTATTTTTAATATGATATTATCTGATTATCTTAAATATTTAAATGTTGCTGTAATTGATTGATAAATTAGGATTTTGTATTTTATGTAAATATATATATATATATATATATATATATATATATATATATATTACTGTTCAAAATCTTTAGCAGCCATTGGTGATGGATATTTCAAGTGTTCTAAGAAGAAAAGTATTGACGTTGAAATTGTTGGAGTAATACTAACATATGTTGCGGAAGGTGACACGTGGCCTGATTTGCATGGAAGGTCTAGAACCATTCCAAAACTAGTTTAGTTAATTTCTTTTTCAAGATTTTGGCTTCTTATTTTCGTAGTTACGTCTATACATAGACATTCTTAAGAAAGTGGGAGAAATAAGACATTCTTAGAGAATGTCCGTTACGGAAACTATTAACATCTATTCCTTCTCTTTCGTCTAGATATTTTTAATACTATCTATATTTTCTAGAGAATCATTTCATGTAATAAACTCACAACTAATAAAAAATAAAATTAAAAAAAATTGATAAATCTAAATTATAATTAATATGTTAAAATACTTATTGATTGAACTTTTAATTACTATGTAATGTGACATAAAGTAAATATGATTTAGTTAAATTTTAAGTATTTTTAATTTAGTTTTACTAAAAGTAATTTGTTCCACTGGTATTTAAAATATTTTTTGAATAACTATTCAGTCTTTCTTCAATCTTCTTTAGCTCACTAGTCTTTTAAGATGCTTAAAACTAAATAAGACAAATAAATATTTGTATTCAACCATGGAGAAGTAAAGCATTAAGTATACTATAAATACAAGACATAATATTTTATTTTTTTTATAACAATGAGACCCTTAAACGATAATAATGAAGTGGGTAGAAAGAACAAATGAGAAAGTAGAAATAGCCTACGAGCCAGTGGTGTAGTCTTTCAATTGGTCAAGCAGCTGCAAATTGCTTTTGGTCACACAGTGTGAGCTACACTACACATACCTAAATACATAGGACACTAATTGGTTTGACCTAAAATCGATGAGGGACCTCAGTTTTTACTATATATACCTAATTTTTTTTGTGTTCATTTGTGCATGAATTGTATTTTGTAAAACTCATTGGTAATTTTAAGAGTGTGTGATTGGTCATTAAGAATGGTTGTGATAATCGTTTGAAGAAGCTTAAAGAAGTGATAGTGATAGGAAATGTGAGGTTGTGTGGCAGACATGATTATGATTGTGTGCAGTCTCTATGGGTTGGTTAGTTGAAAGTTGAAACACGGCTTTGGTGTTTTTTGTGGTTGAAGAGAAGAAGAGGAAGAGCTTTCAAACCGACCCGTGCAGCATTTGGTTACTACTATTCGATTTGGTTGGTGCTTTTATGCCTCACCACTCTTATTCCTACCACCGTCACCTCTTCAAAACCACTTTATACTTTCCAATTTGTGCACTTGCTTTTCAACCAAGACAAACACGAGATACGCGATATTTTTAGATTCATTGCTTCTAAAATCAAACAAGAGGAAGAAGATGCATAAAATAACATCATTATCTACGTATAGTTTAAGTTATACTAATTTTAAATTTGCGAGATCCCAATAACTTACCTAGTTACTCACAATACAATGTTTTCCCTTTTATGCTCTGGAATGTGTAAACTTATGTAAAATCAACTCCCTCTAACAACTTATTTACTGCGATTTTGTGGATAAACAAACGTATGCATTTTTCATAATCTTTTATTTTTTATTTTTTCATCAAATGAGATATTACATAGGTTTTTTATTTTTGACAAAAATAGACATGATTATATTTTGGATTATGCACGAAGGACGCGTGGCCCTATTACTATTGCAACGATAGTGATTGCAGTGGGTCAAGCTTAGATATCAATCGCTGCCAAATTTGGAAAAGATTATACCCAATATTCCATAATCCTCCTTGTAAACGTCAACCACGTGAACTAGCCTTTTGAATTATGTGATGATCATAATAACCTAATTGGTAAATTATTGACTCTTTTTTTCATTTTATTTGTCATTATAAATAATACATATATTTTATAGATTATATCCATGTTTATAACACAATAAATTGTATATATGTATGTATATTTATAATAAATTGTATATATCCATACCACCCAACCCAAATCCAAACCTTAAACCACTACCGCTTGAACTAACCAATATTGACTGAATTTAATGGTGTACAGTAATAATTTAAAATAATTCTAAAGAAACAACTAATTCAACATTCTCTAAATTTTAAAATAATTATTAAAACATCAACAAACTTATATACATGGTAATTTGTGATCTGTGATTGACTCACGTTACCAATGCAATGCATAAAGTTTTTTATCATTATTTTCTTTTCTAATTTGTTATTTGTATATAATAAAATAGACAATTGCGAGTGTGAAATAAATCAAATCAGTTATTAATTGCAATAAATAAATCGATTTCAATTAAAAAAAGTATATCATAACTGACTTAAAAGATTAATTATAATGTAATCAATTTAATTCGAACTAAAAATATAAGTATGATAGTATTATCGGAAGTTATTTTCTTAAAAAGGGTAGAAACAAATTTTTACTGTACTGATTTTTTTAGTTGTTGAGCTATTTTTTTTTTTTAAATTAACAAGACGGATATGTACCTGTTCCACGTAAATAATAGAAACAATGTATTTCTCAAAAAAAAAAAAAAAA